>VYMB01000174.1_pt1 | contig 29814 bp, 38 predicted proteins | sample 5115321 | NCBI WGS metagenome assembly VYMB01 (sample SAMN12291794, study PRJNA351875) | freshwater metagenome | isolation source: freshwater lake | place: USA: Michigan, Wintergreen Lake | collected 2011-08-02 | reverse complement strand
ATCCAATAAACGCTTGGGGAGAGAATACCTCTACTTTTTCAGAAGCAATTCTGTCTAAGCAAGTAATCTCTGTGAACCAAGAATCCCCGTCTCTTTAGAGCGGGGAGTGTCAACTTATATCCGTCTTTGAGGACAAAACCGAGGAATTGACCGACCACTTGAAAGGGAACCATGGCAGTTACAGATTTTGACATACTTTCTCACTTTTTACTCTTAGATTGCTAATTTTTCTTAAGGATTATGCTTGCCAACAGGTTTCTGGCCAAGCGATTAAACAGCCTCGGGAAGCCTCTAGCTGCCGCAGGACAGTCCACAGCTATAAAAGTTGAGCGGAGGCATCAATGCGAACCTGCAAAAGCTGATGGAGCGAGGATTTACCTTCAATGTCTAAGGCCTGCATCTTGTGGTAAACCTGCCAGCGATCCCAAGCACTAAGATTGAAGATTTTCTCACCTTCCGATGGCCATTTGTCTATACTCATGGGGCTTTTAATTGAGAACTATTAGCAATATAACTCTGGGCTGATGTTCTCAGTATAACCGACAACTGCAAATAATTATCAATAACCCGAAGAAAAAAAGTTACCCGGTAGCGGCGATCGGCTAAAATCTTGCTTGTCCGCTTTGCCGACAGGAATTGCTACGGCCTAGAATTGTCAAAGGGATAAAAATGGAGATAACGAGATTTATTGACGAAAATTATGGATAAAAAAGCTCAAAAAACCGATAATTCAGCAATTCTCTATTTTGATGGTGGTTCTCGCGGCAATCCAGGGAGAGCAGCCGGTGCAGCGGTAATAGTTTTAGCCGAGGGCAATTCCTTGACTACGACTAGATATATGGAGAGAGCCACTAATAACGAAGCTGAATACACGGGATTGATTATTGGATTGGAAAAAGCCCAAGAATTAGGCTTAAAAAGCCTAGAAATTCGCGGAGACAGTCAATTAGTCATCAATCAAGTTAAGGGAGACTGGAAGGTAAAAAGCGATAGTTTACGTCCCTTTTATCAGCGTGCTTGTCAATTAGTTGCCCAATTCGATCGCATTAGCTGGCGCTGGATTGAACGAGCTAAAAATAGTGTGGCTGACGCTGCTGCCAATCATTGTCTGGATGCGGCGAAAAAATCGCCAGAAAAACCGAAGGAAGGCGAAACTAATCTCGATATTCTGCTCCAATCCCTGAAACCAATCCTAAATACTGAAGAATTCGTTTTCTCTTCCCTCACAGCCACAGAACTAGAACAGCTACAATTAACCCCTATCTGCCAATTTCAGGAAGAGGAAGGCATAACGGTGATTATTCCCCGTCAGCAAGCCGATCGCACAGGTTTGCAGTACAAATATATTTATAGACAAATTACTCTTTCTGTGCATTCTAGTTTGGCAGCGGTGGGATTTTTAGCGGTGATTAGCAAGAAACTGTCCGCAGCAGCAATTAGCGTCAATGTCATTTCCGGTTATTATCACGATCATTTATTTATCCCTAGGGATAGGGTGACAGAAGCGATGGCTATTCTCGAAGAAATTAGCCGCTCATAACAGTTATCAGTTATCAGTTATCAGTTATCAGTTAGCAGATGTGAGTTTTCAATTCACTCATTACTGTTTACTGATCACTGAAAAAACAGGATTTAGTATTATTTGCCCTCCTCCGAGGAATTTTTCACCGTTTCTTCTAGGATAACTACCGGTTCTTTTTCCCGTTGCTGCGAGCGGATGATATCGATGGTACTTTTCAGGACACTAGCGATGGGAACTGCTATCAATAAACCGAGAATTCCTGCCACTTTGCCACCGATAAAAAGAGATAGGATAATCCAGACCGGGTTAAGTCCGATCATACCTCCCATTAACCGAGGGGCGATGACATTATCATTAATTTGACCGACAATAATAGTCAGGGTCAAAACTTTTAAACCTAACCAAAAATCTTGAAACATCAGTAGGGTACTAATGCCAATAATGGTAAAGGCACTGGCAAAAGGAATTAATGTAGTTAGACCGATCGCCACCCCGAATAATAGGGCATAATCGACCTTGAGAATCACAAAAACAAAAATTTGAGCAAGGCTGAGAATTCCCGCTAAAATGGTTTGGCCGGCAAAATAGGTTTCAAAAGTTTGACGAATAATTGTTCTTAATTTTAAATTCCAGGGGGACGGAATCCAACTGAAAATTCCCTCCCAAATTTGTTCGCCATAGAGAACAAGAAAGACGGTGAGAACCAGAACAAATAGAATGTTTAGGATACTGTTGATAGTTCCCAGCACAAAGCTTAGTAATTGAGTGCTAAGAGTTTGTAAAACATTGGTTAGTCGTTCCGATAACTGGGTGATCGATTGCTCGATATAAATCGCATATTTCTGAGTTTTATCCCACTTTTCTAAATTTTGTATCTGTTCGGTTCCCGACTCGATCCACTGGGGCAAACTATTGATTAAACTGCTTAATTGTTCGACAATCTGGGGAATTAAAATTAAACCTAAAACGCTCAAAATTAATAGGGCAATTAAAAAGACAATAGCGATCGAACCACTGCGATTAACCCCGCGTCTTTGCAGCAGTTTGATGGGAACATCTAAGACAAAAGCTAGTAAACTGGCAGTGACAAAAATACTGACTAAGGGTTCTAGGTCGCTAAATAATTGGAATAATAACCAGCCATTGAGAAATAAGAGCGGAAAAACTAGACTTAGCCGCAACCAACGAGGTAGTTGCTTAAAAAGCTCTATCATATAACTAATTTTGTCCTGAGAGAGTATCGAGGTAAAAAGAGACTTTTCTAACTAGAAATCCTCTTTCAATCTAGCATCTCCTCGCCACTTTTTTGGTTCCAGTAACCCTGAAACTCTTATCCTAACTGTATGGAGCTAAGCGGATTCGAACCGCTGACCCCCTCAATGCCATTGAGGTGCTCTACCAACTGAGCTATAACCCCTTGAAGACCATTTTTGAATATAGCTTAAATAGAATCATTTTGTCAAGGGGTGACGAGAAAAAAATTTGTCACTGCCAAGGCGATCGCTAATTGACAATGGTAAAACAATCGCCTCCATTTAGACAGGAGCCGGAATTTGGGTTAAATAGGTTAAACAGTGACCCATGAGGAAATAAACTACTAACATAGCCACTGCCGCTGCTGCCACTAAGGTTCCTGCCAGCATCAAGGAAAACTCTTGCTTGTCGAACGCTTGCTGCATTAGATGCAATGACCAAGCCACAAGACCGAGGTCAAAGATGAGAATCGGAACTAACATATTTTAAATTTTGTTAACTTTCTTCCATTCTAATACATAATTTTCTGGAGGGATAATCGGACTGAAGTTTAAAATAGGGATTTTTTGCCGGTTGCTCGATTGCGGCTGTCAGCCGTCAGCCATTAGCTTTCAGTAATAGGTCTAAATTTTGCTCTTCTTGGTTTGCAGCCTGAAAAAATCCTTTTCCCGAAAAAGCGACTCAATCACTAGATTAAGTTCTGTAAATCTTGCTCTCATTTTCCCTAGCTAACGCACGGGTACTTGGTGATTTTGCAGATAATTTTTGACCTCAGCGATGGTTAATTGACCATAATGGAGCAAAGAAGCCAATAAAGCCGCTTCTGCCCGGCCTTCCGTCAATGCTTCGTAAATATGCTGACAATTACCCGCTCCTCCAGAGGCAATCACAGGAATCTCCACCCTTTCTGCGATCGCTTTTGTCAATGCCAGATCGTAACCCGCTTGCGTGCCGTCGGCATCCATACTGGTAACTAACAACTCACCCGCCCCGCGTTTTTCCACTTCTTGGGCCCATAATAAAGCATCAATACCCGTATTTTCGCGTCCACCCCGAACATAAACCTCCCAACCAGGGTTATGCTCATCCTTACGTCGTCTAGCATCGATCGCCACCACAATACACTGTTTCCCAAAGCGATCGCTGGCTCGATCGAGCAATTCTGGCTCGCGCACGGCAGCCGAGTTAATGCTGACTTTATCGGCCCCGGCTCTTAACAAATTTTTAATATTTTCTAAGGATTGGATGCCACCCCCCACGGTCAGAGGAATAAAAACCTGTTCCGCCGTGCGATAGACTACATCAATAATTGTGTCGCGATCTTCATGGGTAGCAGTAATATCAAGAAAAACCAACTCATCGGCCCCTGCCTGATTATACAAGCGAGCTAACTCCACGGGGTCGCCAGCATCCTGAAGATTGACAAAATTAACCCCTTTAACTACCCGACCTTTATTGACATCCAAACAAGGCAAAATCCGCTTCGCTAACATATCCTAGACTCTTGATTGTAACAATGGCCATCAAACGATCGCACAATTCCCCCCCGGCAGCCGAGGAAAATCTGCTCACTCCCAATCCCACTATAGAAGAAACGGAAAAAGCAGCAGCGCAGATTCGTCCGCAATCCCTAGAGGATTATATCGGTCAACAGGACTTAAAGGCTAATCTAAAAGTCACCATCGCCGCGGCCAAAGCTAGACAAGAAGCGCTCGATCATTTGCTCTTCTACGGACCGCCGGGGTTAGGAAAAACCACCATGGCTTTAATTTTAGCGGCCGAGATGGGAGTAAATTGCCGCATTACTGCTGCCCCCGCTTTAGAGCGTCCCCGGGACATTACTGGCATCCTGATCAATCTTAAACCCCGGGATATTCTTTTTATCGACGAAATTCATCGACTGAATCGGGTGACGGAGGAGTTATTATACCCCGCGATGGAGGATTATCGGCTAGATGTGACGATTGGCAAGGGTCAAGCGGCGAAAATTCGCAGTATTTCTTTACCTCCCTTTACTTTAATCGGTGCTACTACCAAAGTTGGCTCTTTAACTTCCCCTTTGCGCGATCGTTTTGGCATGATTCAACGTCTGCGTTTCTATACAATCGAGGAATTGACGGCAATTATTCTCAGAAGTGCCACTATTTTTAATATTCCCATTATCGAAGCGGGTGCGATCGAAATTGCCCGTCGCAGTCGCGGAACTCCACGCATTGCCAATCGTTTATTAAAACGGGTGCGCGACTATGTACAGGTGAAGGGAGAAACGGAGATTACTCCCCAGTTAGCTGATCAGGGATTAAATGAATTAAATGTGGATTCTATGGGTTTAGATTGGACCGATCGATTAGTATTAAAAACGATGATCGAACAGTTTCAAGGTAGGCCCGTGGGATTGGAAGCGGTAGCGGCAGCAACGGGAGAAGATGCCAAGACGATCGAGGAAGTGTATGAGCCTTATTTATTACAAATAGGTTATCTCAATCGTACTCCCCGGGGTCGCGTAGTGACGGCAGCCGCCTACGAACATTTAGGCCTACTGGCGAAATTGCCAAAAAATAATTATCAAAGTTTGCCTTTGTTTGAGTTGTAATTGTCTAGATATTAATTAGGGCTTTTTCCCTGAAAAATAGGTAATTGACCACCTCAAAATGGTTAAAACCCCACACCCCACACCCCACACCCCACACCCTGTCCCCACGAAAAACTTTTTCAGCAGACCCTAATTAAGGTTAAAGATGGCATAGCCAACGCATAATTGAAACCAGTTGATTATCATTGGTTAAGTTAGCGGCATTGGTGAGTTTTTTCGTCTCTAAGGGTTTTTCCATTAAGGTTTTCTCCACACATAAATACATTTTCTTAAAGATTCTCTACCATGACATCCCATTTGCTGACTACTATTACCTTTTCCATTGGGAACTACTAAAATATTTTCTACTTTAAATCCAATTTCTTCAGCAATTTTTGACAAAATTAAATCTACAGAAATACTAGCTCCCGCATAACGAACGTTATCATTAATCATACAGAAAATACCAGAGGATTTCATAACCCGAAAACATTCATAAATTAGACAAGACATTTCCAGAAAATACCCCCTGATCATCCGAGGAATACCATGGTTATTTAAGGCCTTGCTTGATTTTAATTCCTCTAAATAATCCAGGACACTTTCTAATAATTTTTGACGATCAGTTATGGCAATGACTGGCGACCATTGTTCATTTATTTTTAGTAACTCTTTGGGTTTATTTTCAACAGTGCAACTAAGCATTTGTTGACGTAATTGTTTTAATTGTAGTTGATCTATTCCCAATAGAGCCAATTCCAAAGCGTAGATACGAGTATAATCATAGCGATTACAATAAGGAGGAGAAGTAATAATAGAATCGTATTTTTCTGAGGAAATCTCTGGCAAAATCTCAAGACAAGAACCTTGATATAGTTGAATTTTTCCCCGAGGATAATCTCTAGAAAAAAGTTCCAATTGTTGCTGACTAGGCTCTAAATCTGCGAGAATTTCTCGTAACTTGCTATGGAGGGCAATTTTAAAGTCTAAAATTTCCCCTTTGTCAAATATATTTTTGCCCTGTTGTCTCCCAGAACGATAATCCCAACGCAGGTATTGACCATCTTTTCTAGTATAGCTAATTGATTCGAGAATAGAAAGTAAGGCAAACTTTAAGATCCCTTGCACTCGCTCATTCTCTTGGGCAATCAACCCTAAGTAACTTTCTATACAAGCCTGATTTTCTTGGGGATATGCTCCTTGAGTAATTGGTAATTCTAATAACTTAACTCTGTCATCTCCCTGTTGCCAAAGGCTATGGTTAGACCAATACTCTAGACGATGGATATCATCACTATTTAAGCCATTTTCTAAAATTTGTCTAGTAATAATTAATTCCTGTCCAATCGGCAATAGTTCTATTCCATCTGCTGATAAACCCCTGGCCGCCGCCGCAAATAAAGTTGTTCCGCTGCCAGCAAAAGGGTCTAGTATTTTTCCTTGTTTGATACCATATTTTTCTAGAAGATAAACTATCAGATCAACGGAAAAACCCTCTTTATATTTATACCAGCGATAAACCGGTTGGTTCTTATTACCTTGAAAACTCACTAGGGTACGAGATAACTGCTCAGAATCAAGTAATCTGTCTTGAAAATAATTAAATAACTCTCGATCAAGACCGTTGATTTCTAACAATCTTTCTGCTACATTAACCGAACTATTAATCATTGAGGTTTACTGGGAAAATTGCCGAAAAATAATTATCAGAGTTTATCTTTATTTGACTTGTAATTTTAATCAGTGGGGAAAGGGCGATACTTAAGTAGCTGGTTATAATTAAATTGAAGATAGATTTTAGGTTCGATTCCCCCTGCCCCCCTTGATAAGGGGGGATTAAGGGGGGATCCCCCCTTGATAAGGGGGGAACTGATCGTTTTTAACACCTACCTACTTAAGGGTTAATTCTCGCACCGATTCCCCTAGATTTAATCTCAATCCCCTAGACAAATACCCAAACCCCTGGCGGTTTTGACTAAAGTTTCTTCGAGATCGACGATGCGATAGGTTTTAATCGCCTCCTCGATGGGAACGCTGACCACTTGCCGATTTTGCCAGGCCACCATGCGATCGAATTCTCCCCGGGCGATCAGATCCACGGCCGCCACGCCAAAAGCCGCCCCCAGTAGGCGATCCATCGGAGAAGGAATGCCCCCCCGTTGAATGTGGCCCAGGAAAGTCACTCTCGTTTCGGCCCCGGTTTCCCTGGCAACTTCTTCGGCTAAATAGCGACCGATACCCCCGAGACGATCTTCCCCTAGGGCTTCTTTTTGCACTAGGCGATCGCCGGTTTCGGTACGCACAGCCTCGGAGACAATAATCAGAGAAAACTGTTTATCCATACGCTGCCGCTGTCGGATCTTCTCGCAGACCTTCTCTAATCGGTAGGGAATTTCGGGAATGAGAATGATATCGGCCCCCCCCGCAATACCGGCAGCCAGGGCGATATGGCCGGCATCTCTACCCATAACTTCTAGAATCATCACCCGGTTATGACTAGCGGCGGTAAAATGGAGGCGATCGAGGGCTTCTGTGGCGATATTAGTAGCTGTATCGAAGCCGATGGAGACTTCTGTAGCTCCCACATCATTATCGATGGTTTTGGGAATACCAATCAGATTAATGCCCCCCTGTTGGGCGATACGGCGCAAAATCGCCAGACTACCATCGCCACCAATGCCGATCAGGGCATCCAGTCCTAGACTATGATAGCCGTCGATGATGTCCTGAGAGCGATCGATCAGGGTTCCATCGGGCATCGGGAAAGCGAAGGGATCACCCTTATTGGTAGTACCGAGAATTGTTCCCCCCATCACTAACAGGCGATCAACTCCTTCAATATCAAAGATCGTGGTTTTGGGGGGACGGCTAACTAATCCGTTAGTTGCTTCTCGAATACCCACCACTTCCCAGCCATAATTGCCACTGGCATGGTGGACAACGGCACGAATGGCGGCATTTAAACCTGCACAGTCACCACCACTGGTGAGAAGTCCAATTCGTTTTTTTTCACCCATAGCTTTTTGTTAGGAGATTAACAAATCTATATTTAGGTAAAAGTTGCGGATAATGCCTAAAAATTAAGAAAGTTTCTAGATCATCCCTGACAGCTAGGGGAAAAATCCGAAAAATTCGCCCCTGTCCCCTCAGTAATCGATCACGAGCAGGGTATGCAGGGCGACACGGATTCCCATTATACTAGAAAGTATATAGCAATCTTAGGGCATTTGTCAACCCTAATATCCGAGAAATTTTCTGATAACTGATAGCCAATCAATTTAACTATTTACTGCTTGCTGAAGACGGGATATATCCCAACCTTTTTGATTGAGAAGTAGCCAAGACTGCATTAAATCGGGTCCGTGTAACTCACCCATCAAAGCGGCGCGTAGAGACTTCATCACTAGACCTTTTTTAACCTGATGGGATTTAGTTGTTGTCTCCACAATTCCCTTAGCAACTTCTCCAGTCAAATCGGGAGTAATAGCGGCGAGAATATCCTTGATAATATCCTTAACCCCCTCTAATTGTAATTGACTTAAAGCCTCCTGATTATAATTAGCCAGAGGAGTTAAAAGTAAGCGACTTTCGGCGACAGCATCGCTTAAACGAGTTAAACTCGGACCGATGAGAGTAGCCAAACCGATCAACCAAGCTCGATCGGTTTCAGCAGCAAAATTATACCCTGCTTCTTGCCAGTAGGGAAGGAGTAAAGGCACTAATTCCTCACCGCTTAAACGATGGAGATATTGACTATTAATCCAATCCAATTTAGTCCAGTCAAACTTTGCCCCCGCTTTATTTACCCGTTCTAAACTAAACACTTCAGCGGCCGTTTCAAGGGTAAAAATTTCTTCAGTGGAATCGGGAGGAGTCCAACCGAGGAGAGTCATGTAATTAACCAAAGCTTGCGGTAAAAAACCCAGTTTTCGGAAATCATCGATCGAAGTGACTCCATCCCGTTTAGATAACTTACGACCCTCCTGATTTAAGATCAAAGGAGTGTGGGCAAACTCCGGCACTTTTGCCCCCAAAGCTTCGTATAAAAGAATTTGTTTAGCCGTATTAGCGATGTGATCTTCCCCACGAATAACATGGGTAATTGCCATATCGATATCATCAACAACTACCGCTAAATTATAGAGAGGCTGACCGAAGTTTTCCTCGGCATTTTCGCAGGTACGAGCGATCACCATATCCCCCCCTAAATCACTACCTTTCCAGATGACTTTTTCCCGGATTAAATCCTGCCAAATAATTTCTCGATCATCGTCAATAATAAAACGAATTACTGCTTTTCTCCCCCCTTGCTCGAATTGAGCTTGTTGTTCGGGGGTGAGATAACGATGACGATTATCGTAACGGGGGGCAAGATTGCGGGCTTTTTGTTCTTCCCGCATTTTTTCCAATTCTTCTGGGGTACAATAACAACGATAGGCTAAACCTCGATCGAGCAGGGTTTGAATGGCCTGACGATAATAATTAAGGCGTTGAGTTTGAAAAAAAGGACCTTCATCCCAATTCAGTCCTAACCATTGTAGGCCCGCTTGAATATTTTCCGTATATTCTGGTCGAGAACGTTCTAAATCTGTATCTTCCACGCGCAAGATAAATTTGCCCCGGTGATGATGGGCAAAAAGCCAGTTAAACACGGCTGTGCGCGCTGTTCCAATGTGTAAATTTCCCGTGGGACTGGGGGCAATACGAACTCTCACTGTCACGATCTAACTCCTAGGTTTTTGCGGCAACGATATCCCATGTTATTGCAAATTCACCTAGGCCAACTCGCGAAATTAAGAAAATTAAGTGGGTGGGTGGAATTAAATATAAGATGAACGTAGGTTGGGTTGAAGCATGAAACCCAACTCCCGCATGGGTTACGAAGTGCGCTAACCCATCCTACAAAGAATTGTGCCTCCCTACTTAAATAAATAGCTACCAAAGGGTGAGAAAGGAACAACAAACTCTCAAGAATTGAAGTCTCCCTCTCCGGGGAGAGGGGTTGAGGGGGAGATATTTCAATAACCGTGTTATTTGGGAAATTTAGGCAGCGATTAAAGATTTGCTCAAAGGTTGCCAACGGAAATATCTTTCCCCACCCAATTCGAGGACAAATTTTAACCGGGGTTCCTGTTGACTAAGATTAATTAAGTATTGTTTTTCTTCCGAGGATAAAACAAAACTTTCAATAATCCAAATCACTAAACCTTTAGATTTGGGAGGTAAATTTTCCAATTGATAGGTAGCAATGGGAGGAATAAAATAAACCGGTCCCACGGCTGCTTCCCGACCAATATTTTTTTTACCTAAATGGGGGGGACGGACTCCATGAATGCCGGTAAGATAGGCACTTAAATCGCCTAGACCTCTAGCGGTGATATGCAGGACATTATAACCAGTGGCCCGTAAACGTCTTTGATAGCGTCCCTCGTAACCCCCTTCTAAGGGTGCGTAAACACCTAAAGCACCGTATTGTTCCAGATCGCGAATAAATGGTTTTCCTGTGGTCAGTAGTGCCATAGCTAGTAAAAAAAATCTTTTTCCCTATAATCGCACGTTTTGTTAAGTTGTGCGTCAGCTGAACAAAGAAAGACTTAAGATCAAAGATAGAGAGGGACAATCGCTACTCTCCCAAGGAGGTAATATGTTTCACGATCTCCTTTATCCCAACGGACTGCTTTATATCCTGATTAAACTAACTGTTTTAGCTTTAGCAGTCTTACTCTGGTTTATGGTCGTTTCGGCCCCGGCTGTTTGAAAAAACACTGCTCTTGTACAATTAGCGTTCTATGCAATGGCTAAATTTTGTCGATGACTCCTGTTAAATTGCCGATCGATCCTTTTCTGAAACCCAACCTAACCACTAAGCTCCTAGGGGTTGGGTTGGTATTGACAATTATTTTTATCCTGATTGCCCTGTTTTCGCCCCTTCTGCAAGCGATCGGCCTGATTCAGGATTCAACCGACATTTTAAGCAATTATCCCCTACAAGCCCCCAGTTCCGGGCATTGGTTCGGGACAAATGTGCGCGGTTACGATGTCTTTTCCCGCACCCTATTCGGGGCCCGGGCGGCCTTGTCCGTGGTATTTTTGGCCACAGGATTATCTTTGGTCATCGGGGTTCCTTTAGGGTTAATTAGCGGTTATTTGGGGGGTAAGCTTGATCGCGTTCTCCTCTTTCTCATGGATACCCTCTACACCTTGCCGGGGTTATTATTATCGGTGGCTCTCGCTTTCGTCTTGGGTCGTGGTATCCTCAATGTAGCGATCGCTGTTAGCATTGCCTATATTCCCCAATATTTTCGCGTGGTCAGAAATCAAACCGCCAGCGTTAAAAATGAGTTATTTATCGAAGCAGCGCGAGCGATCGGGGCCAGTCCTAGCCGTATATTATCAAAATATCTTTTCTTTAATGTCGTCCAGAGTGTCCCGGTTCTGTTTACCCTCAACGCGGCGGATGCGATCCTTGTTTTAGGCGGTTTAGGCTTTTTAGGCTTAGGATTACCAGAAGAAGTGCCGGAATGGGGTCATGATCTCAAGGAAGCTTTGGCGGATTTATCTACAGGTATCTGGTGGACCACTTTATTCCCCGGATTAGCAATGACCACGATGGTGGTGGGTTTATCCCTCTTGGGAGAGGGGTTAAGTGAAATTTTTAACCCCCTGAGTCGTAAACGCTAAAAGCGAGGTCAGAGTTCGAGACACCCTCAGCCCCTCTGTCCGGTAACGATGTAAGATACCCTTTGGGCGATATTGGTGGCGTGATCGGCCATGCGTTCCAGATGACGGATTAGCAAAGCCATCAGCAGGATTGGTTCCACCACACCCTTAATATCTCTTTGATGGGCGAGAGTGTGATAGAGATAATCATAGGCTCGATCGACCGTATTATCTAGTTCTTTGACCTTTTGACCTGCTTCTTGATCGAGGTCGGCCAGGGCGACAAGGCTCGTGGCTAACATATACTGGGCATGGTGGGACATAGCCTCGATCTCACTCATACAATCGTGAGGGGTATAGGCGAATAATTTGAGAGCTATTTCGGCTAAATCCTTGGCATAATCGCCGATACGTTCCAAATCGCGCACTAACTGCATAAAAGCACTTAAAAGCCGCAAATCTTGGGCTACAGGAGCCTGTAGAGTCATGAGAGTGGCACAATCTAACTCGATTTGACGATAGTAGCGATCGATTTCCTTGTCAAGGGGGGGGATTTTTTTCGCCATTTCTAAATCCCTAGCAAAAAGGGATTGATGGCTAAGACGAAAGGATTCTTCGACCAAGGTTCCCATTCTCAGCACATCCTGTTCCAATCGCTGGAGAGAACGAGCGAAATAGGTGCGATCGCGATGATTGGTTTCTTTGGATAGGCTCACGGTCGGATTCGCTTAACATAAAACTACTCTTTCTCTACAGTCATAACAAGAAAATTTTAGATTTTGTACAGTTGTCTGGAGAACTTGACAGATTTTTTGGGGGATGGGGGTTGGGGGATGGGGGATGGGGGATGGGGGAAATTCAACTAATACCCCCACACCCATCACCTCATCTCCTTTTTTTGACGGGGGAGAGTGACTTGTAGGCAAGCGCCACCGGTGTTAGGATCATTTTGAGCGACGATCGAACCACCGTGGGCTTGAATAATCTCTTTAGCAATCGATAAACCTAAACCGGTACTATAATCCTTTGTGCTTTGTTTTTGACGGGTGCGGGAAGGATCACCGCGAAAGAGGCGATCGAAAACGTAGGGCAGATCCGCTTCGTTAAATCCCTTCCCGTTGTCGATAACGTCAATTTTTAGCCATTTTTCCCCGACAGTATCGGATATTTCCCGAATTTCTAGGCGTATTTTTCCCCGATCAGGACTATACTTAATGGCATTATCAAAGAGATTCAGGAAAACTTGCAGCAGACGAGAATGATCCACTTCCAGCGTCCAATCCACCAGAGAGGAATATTCTAAGCTAATCTGTTTTTGGGCGGCTATTGGGGTGACAGTCTGCCAAGCGGTGGTGATTAGCTCCTGTAGATTAATCATCTGGTATTGTAAAGATCGCCCCGCATCCGCTTGTAATTCACTGATTTCTAGCCAATCGCAGACTAATTGACTCAAACGCTCCACTTCTTTCGCCATTTGTTCTAACCAGCGTCTTTCGGGAGCTTGGAGGCGTTTCTGTAAAGCTTCGGTAAGGAGAGAAATGGAGGTTAAGGGAGTGCGTAACTCGTGGGTTAAGTCAGAGAAAGCTCGCTCGCGATTTTGCGATAATTCCACTAAAGGCTGTCTGTTTTCGATAAATACACTGATTTGACCTTCTGGCAGTGGATAACCGTAACCCTTCAAGGCAATCGATTTAGGAGCAATCACTTGGCGATCGCTAATGGGGGTGACAGGATAATTAGTCGGGTAAAAAGTCCAAGTTTGCACCTGTGGACTCTGTTTTTGGCGAGTTTCTTGAATTAATTGATCTAATTCGTAGGAGCGCACTAATTCCAGCAGCAGACGCACTTGATCTGGCTGCCAGCGATCGAGTTTTAAGAGGGTAATTGCCTGTTGATTGCACCAGAGCAGTTGATTATCGGCATCTATATGAAGATAGGCGATCGGCGCTATTTCTAGCAAGGATTTCTGAATTTCTAAGCTCTTTTCTCGCTCTTGCAGACTTTGGGAGAGAAACTGTAATTCTCGACGCACCAGGGAGGTAACGGGAAAAGAAGCCGATAAATCCGCCGAATCCGAGAGAGCGCTCAGGTTTCGCTTTAACTCTCTATTTAAGCGTGAGACTTGCCAGTAACAAATACTCAAACCTAAAACTACTCCGAAAATAAAAGCGAAAATAGTCATTATCCCAGCAAGCGGCGATCGCTAAACTTGAAAATATAATCGCTCACCTAGCCAAAACGATAACCGAAACCGCGTACAGTAATCAGGTATTCTGGTTGACTGGGATCGATTTCCAGTTTTTCGCGTAACCAGCGAATGTGAACATCGACGGTTTTGGTGTCTCCTAAAAAATCTGGCCCCCAAATTTGTTCAATTAACTGCTCTCTTGACCAAACTCGGCGCGGATAACTCATAAATAGGTCTAGGAGACGGAATTCTTTAGGAGAAAGGTTAATTTCTTCATCTCGCACCGTCACCCGACATTCTTGGGTATAGAGAAAAACATCGCGGAATTTTCGCACGGGAGCGGCAGCTAGGGAAGTAAATCCTTGACGACGAATGAGAGCGCGACAACGAGCGACTAATTCTCGCATACTAAAGGGTTTAGTCAGATAATCATCGGCACCCACTTCTAAACCCAAAACTCGATCGGTTTCGCTGGCCTTAGCACTTAAGATTAAAATCGGGATAATATTGCCGTGATAGCGCAACAGACGGCAGATATCAAGACCACTGATTTGGGGTAACATTAAATCCAAAACGACCAAATCAAACCGAGACTCACCGTGATTAGATTCTTGACTTTGCAGTAATTCTAGAGCAGCGCGACCATCACTAACACCGAGCGCCTCGTAACCTTCTTCTTCCAAAGCCAAAATAATCATATCCCGAATCACTTCTTCATCTTCAACGATTAAAATCCGATGATTGGGAACGAAATTCGTACTCGCCGACAAGGGGGGGGTGTCAAGGGTTAACATAAAAATACTTGATTATTCGTCCTAATTTTATCTCAATTTGTCAACCTGCACTCGTCTTGGAAGGCTAGAGCCGAATGTTATTACAGTTATCTACTTGGTTAGAGGTGGAATCCTATCTAGAACAATCTCAGGGAATTATTATTCCTATTGGTTCCACGGAACAACACGGGCCGACGGGACTTATTGGTACAGATGCTCTATGTGCTGAGGCGATCGCTAAAGGAGTAGGGACACAGGTACGAGCAATGGTAGCGCCGACCTTAAATGTCGGTATGGCCCTACATCACACGGCTTTCCCCGGTACAATTAGTCTTCGTCCTAGCACTTTGATTCAAGTCATCCTCGACTATGTGACTTGTTTAGCTAGAGCCGGTTTTCGTCAATTTTTCTTTATTAATGGTCACGGGGGTAATATTGCCACCCTCAAAGCAGCTTTTTCGGAAACCTATTATCATTTGGATTCCCTCAATTTACCTAACACAAACGAGGTTAAATGTCAAGTGGCCAATTGGTTTATGGTGCGAGAAGTTTATCTTTTAGCCAAAGAATTGTACGGAGAGCAGGAGGGTTCCCACGCTACACCGAGCGAAGTGGCATTAACTCAGTATCTTTACCCTGAGAGCCGTAAAAACGCCTTTTTATCCGAAAAAGTGGCTTCTGGTCATGATATTTACGGTGCGGCTAATTTTCGCCGAAATTACCCCGATGGTCGTATGGGTTCCAATCCTGCTTTAGCGACTCCCGAACACGGTCAGAGGTTCTATGAATTAGCCGTGAAAGAATTGAGTAATAGTTATCTAGAATGGCTCTCTTGTCCTGTGTCTGAGTTGATTAGTAACTAAGCCACCGAGACCCGGAATAATTTAACTGTAACCCTAGAGACAAAACTTAAATATCCAAGGAGAAAATTGATGACTGCCACCACTGACAATAACTCCAATCAACCTCTGGTTAGTTTGCGGGAAATACAAGAATTTGCCATCGCAATCACCGCCAAAAGCCTCAATCCCGCCATGCTAACGGTTGATTTCCTCAAATACTCCGGAATAGTTCCCCCCGACTGGGAATTAAATGGCCAGCCGGTACTCAATCCTAATTACGCTCAAGTTAATTTTCAAAATGGCATCGGCATCGTCGCCCAACCCCGGAAAATTACCTTTGTGGAGATAATTAACTCTCCCGATAGCCTGAACCTGAAACTGCCGGAAATTGTCGGTTTATATCTAGATAAACTCCCTTTAGCCGAATATCAAGCCCTGAGTATCGCCCCGAAAAGTATTGTTCCTTTCCCCAGTGGCCCCGATGCCGCTAAAAAATACATCACCGAAACTCTTCTGGCCCCCGGTCCCTGGCTCAATTTCGGTATAGCCCCTCTACAAGCCGGCATCAATCTACTTTATCAGTTAGAAACCTCTCAGCTATCCGTGGCGATTAACGAGGCAAAATTGCAATTACCCGATGGCAAAATTTTAGGGGCGCTATTATTTGCCGGCAACTTTAACTATAATCTGGCCGAGGGCAGCGATCGATTAAATCTGCTCAAACAATATCTGGGACAATGGCAAAAAGATCTAGAGATTTTCCGAAAATTAGTCACTCAGCGTTTTCTGGAAAGACAACTCCCAATTTTCCCCTCTAATATCAATCTGCCCCTAGGACCCCAAGGTGGACTGTAATCAGTAGTCAGTCATCAGTAATCAGTCATCAGTCAGAAAAATCATTAAACCTCCTGCAAAAGTAAGTTCTCGAACCGCTATCAGGTCAAAATATCTAAGAACTCAGATAAATTTGACATAATCTTAGGTTTTATGGATAGGAAGTTGTCTCTTTTCTTTTGGAAGATTTTTGATTTCTGTAAGAGGTCTATTACTGCCGATAACCTAAAACACATCTACCCCCGCAAAGCCTTGTATTTTGGCATTAGCGGCTTCCCCACAGCTGCGCGGGGTGGGGAATAATTTCCCCGGGTTAGCCAAACCTTTGGGATTAAAGCAATCCCGCACATAGCCCATAGTTTCTAAGTCAATCTCGTTGAACATAGCGGGCATATAACAATTTTTATCGATGCCGATACCATGTTCGCCCGATAAACTGCCCCCAACCCGCACACAAAGTTTGAGAATTTCACCGCCTAATTCCTCCACTTCTGCCCAGGCCCCCTCTACCCTGTTATCGTAGAGAATCAACGGGTGTAAATTGCCATCCCCCGCGTGGAAAACATTGGCGATTTTATAACCGTATTTTTCACTTAAAGCCTTAATTTCCTGAAGAACAGACACCAATTGAGTGCGCGGAATCACCCCATCTTGGACAAAATAATTAGGGCTAATTTTCCCCGCCGCCGCAAAAGCCGCTTTTCTGCCCTTCCAGAGTTTCAAGCGGGTTTCGGCATCATTAGCCGTGGTGATATTTCTCGCCCCATTTTGACGGCAAATCTCGGCAACCCGATGTTTATTACTGGCCACTTCTACCCCTAAACCATCCAATTCTACTAACAAAACCGACTCGGCATCCCGGGGATAACAGCCAGTAGCCACCACGTCTTCCACGGCGTTGATACTGAGATTATCCATAATCTCCATCCCCGCCGGAATCACTCCCGATTTAATAATATCCGCCACCGCTCGGCCCGCCGCCTCGATACTGGTAAAATCGGCCAGTAAAACACAGATAGATTCCGGAGTTTTCAGGATTCTTAAGGTGATTTCCGTGGCGATGCCTAAAGTTCCCTCGGAACCCACAAATAAACCGGTTAAATCGTAGCCCGGTTGTTCCGGTACTGCTCCCCCCACATCGATAATTGAACCATCGGGAAGGACGATTTTTAAGCCCATAACGTGATTGGTAGTGACACCGTATTTTAAACAGTGAACCCCGCCGGAATTTTCCGCCACATTACCGCCGATCGAGCAGATAATTTGACTAGAGGGATCCGGTGCATAATAAAATCCTGCCCCGCTTACTGCTTGCGTCACCCAATTATTAATCACCCCGGGCTGCACTACCACCCTTTGATTATCTAAATCAACCCCCAGAATCTGATTCATCCGCGCCGTGACGATGAGAATCCCCTCTTCTAAGGGTAACGCCCCTCCCGATAAGCCCGTTCCTGCACCCCTCGCTACCCAGGCAATCTCGTTATCGTGACAGAGTTTCACCACCGCCGCAATTTCTGCGGTGCTGCGGGGCAGTACCACAAGAGCGGGTCTTTGTCTGTATCCTGTGATACCATCGCACTCGTAAGTTAATAATTCATCTTTGCGACGGATAACTCCATCTTTACCGAGGAGCGCTTCTAGCTGTTTGATCAGATTGGGGGAGATTTTCGGGGGATTTTTGAGTAACATAGGTTTCAGGGGGGCGGAGTCGCCATAAAATCGCTCTCTAGGTTAAAATTTCGCAAAAAAGCCTGAAATTAAGCTGGTAAAACTGCTCTCTCCTATTTTACCACTACAACCCCCTCCTCTGTAGATAGGGTCTGTTGAATAAATCTAAAAACCTTGTCGGATAACACTTTTGGACTTTTTTGACATCAAAAAGTGCCTGACATTGGAGTGATCGGGGGGGAAAATTCAGGCACTTTTTCCCTGAAAATTAGGTAATTGACCACCTCAAAATGGTTAAAACCCCACACCCCACACCCCACACCCTACACCCTGTCCCCACTAAAAGACTTTTTGCCGCAAACCCTAGATAGAAACCTGCAAGGGTCTGGATTCATAGAGAAAATTCCCGATAAATTTCCCAGTGCTTACCGTTATGAATTAGGAGGGTAATTTCATCGATTATTACCTCAAAAAATAGCTCTTGATTAGCATATTTTGACCAAGCTTTCCAGAAATTATCTTTAGTTAAATCTCGGAAGCCAACGGTTAAATGGGGCGCAAAAGCTCGGCTTTTTGAGACGTTATCGCTGATATTCAAGGAAGATTCTAGCTGCTGTAAAAGCCGTTTTTGCAGGGTTAATAATTCTGGGGTTTTCTGGACATTAATATAAATGACTCGCGGTTTAAAGGCGGCAAAATTCTGGAGAATTAGGGGAATAGGAGCGTGCAAGCGGGCAAATTCCTCTAAACATCTTTCTAAATCCGGTAATTGTCCTAAATTCCACCGGAAAGGGGGTTGGAGAGTGATATGGGGAGGCGATTTCAGGGCAGCGCGACTATTGTAAATTTCTGCAAACTCTAACTTGATTTTTGTGGCAATTTCCTGTACCTCTGTCGGCGGCAAAAGCGCAATAAAAAATAGAGATCCCTGGGGTTGATTCATGGAAACAAGCAAAGCTACAGAAATGAAGCTGTCACCTCGATTCTAGCAGTCTTCCACAACTCTAGCTCATTGTCTAGCTCTGTTACATTGCACCCTCGACGGGCAAGATTAATCGGTATAATTATAGGATTGTTGATCAGTCCTAGCCTCCTGAGAATTTATGCCCTGGTTTGTCAAGATAGAAAAAGGCATTGTTGATAAAACTACCTTCGATCGCTATGTCAGCGCCCATAAGGACTATGTGCGTGATTTAATTAGCCAAGGACGAGAAGCAAAAACCGGTTATTGGGCAGAAAGGGGCGGCGGAATGTTATTATTTAAAGCCGATTCTCTTGAGGAGGCCCAAGCAATTATAGTTCGCGATCCTTTAATCGAGAATGGTTGTGTGGAATACGAACTCCATGAATGGCGAATTGTCGTAGAATAGTCGGGTGAGCCGTGGCACTTATCTGGTATCAATTGTGTAAAATATTTACTAAATCTTTTTGGGGCTGTGTTCGGCTTACTCAAATACCATTCTAACACAGAAAAATTCAGCACGGAATGTAAATCACGACTATCGAAAGATGATGTGGATGAATTTTTAGAAAAACTAACTCGCTTTAAAATTGCTTTTCCCCATTACAAAAACTATCAAGCTTACGGTGCAGTCGCCGGTATTGAAATTGACGAGGGGATAGACCGTTATGCCTATAATAAAGAATTATTTGTGATTAAACCATCTGGGGATACAGTGGAGATTATTAATGATGAAAACTTTCGACCGAGGACTTGGTAAATTGTCTTAACTATGATTTATGTGATTATTTGATGGACTATGATTTTTTCATCTGTTCTTCATTAGTTATAACCATTCAGGTAGAATCTGGATTGCTTAATCTAGTCTAACATTTATCGCAATCGCCGATGAATAATTAGGGTTTGCTGAAGTTCAAGGGAATAACTCAAAGTAATCACAGTGACTTGGACGAATAATCGAAAAATCTCGACGATCAAGTGTGTAAACGCGAGTAATATTTAGCCTTTCAGCTATAGCAATAATCGCTGCATCCGTAAAATCAAGCTGATTATCAGCATACTGTTCTAAAATTTCATGCACTCGCACTAAATCGTCTGGCATTAAAGGTTCGACTTGAACCGTATCAGGTGTTATACTAGACACAAAACGTCGCATTGCTTGATGCCCCAATCTGGAGCCGATTAGATAGCAGACTTCAGGTAAGACGACTACAGGTAGCACTAATGACTCATTAATGCTTTGAGCAACAGCCAAAACACGCTCATGGTTGCGATCGCTTTGGTCAGTCAACGCAAACAAAAAACTGGTGTCGAGTATCGCTGTCATACAGAATTGTTGGGTTGAAAATTCCAGCCAGACACTGGATCAATTTCATGGCGAAGAATTTCCTCATCCTGTTCTGAAATATCCTGTTGACCAGAATTTCCTAAACCTGCAATTGCCAGGAGAAAGCTAGAAGCATCAGTGATCAGTTCTGTTTGATGGCTTGATTTATAGTGAAGATAGTCAAGGAAACTAGCAAGTTCCACCAAAGCATCTTCAGGAAGAGAGTTGACTGCTTCCAGTAGCTGTTGTCGTTCTATAGTGCTTCTATCCATTGCTAAATCTTTTAGTAAATTGTCTTAACTATAATTTATTTGATTATAGCGTTTCTCGCATCTTTGAGGTACAGTTTAACCTTTACTGATTAAGCTTTTCAGGATTGAAAATGTACCTCTTGTGAACAGGAAACGCTATATTTAATCGACTATGATTTTTTTATCTTAATCTAGTCTAACATTTACGGTGATCGTTAGAAAACGGGTTTCTTGAAGAAACCCGTTTTCTATGGGTAACTATTTTTTTGCTCTGCGAATAGCACCACCTAGCATTAAACTCCCTAACGTGATATAACCAAGAAGGCTACTGGGTTCGGGAACAGGTTGCGCTTGCGGTACCGTCAGCACCGAAGACATCCCATAGATAGAACGAGATACAGAAGTGGGACCAAGATTGTTAATGCGAATCCAGGATTGCCCAATTACGGTAGGACGACCTATAGTCACCACCGTAGGAGACCCAAGAGGATTCTCGGCAACAACACCACTCGCATTGGAGCCTGTCCACACAAAATTGTCGGCGGCAAGAGCCGTGTCCAACTCCGTGCGATTGATCGGCACCAATATACTGTTGTCCCACAGATCCGAGTATCCGGTGGCGACTTTGTTGCCATCTATGAGGTAGATTGGCACACTAGTACTGGCATTTACCACTGGATCGGTCAACGTATTAGTTGTGGCATTTACACTCGACGTCGAACCGATCGCCTTCCAAGTCGGGGCAAGTCCATTAGCAGTTAAAGAGCTTTGTAAGGCACTCCCTACCACAGCATTAGTCACAAAGGTATTGTAATCTGCTATGTTCGTGGAAGTTGCATCCCGACCCGATGATGTGACAAACACCAAACGATATTGATCACCTGGATTGAGACCAGTAGGTACAGTGATGATCGCCGCTTGTACAGCACTAGCGGTTCCGAGAGTCGCCAGGGCGATTCCCGATACAAGGCCGAGGATAGATGATTTTTGCATTGATGTATAGAGTAAAGTGAATGCTTTTGAATCTAAAAATAAATAGATTCCCAGCTATTCTTACCCCCCCCCCCCCGATTTTGTCAAGCTAATAAAAATTAAAAAATTATTAAGATTTTTAAAACGCAGTAAAAGTTGAAGTATTTACTACAAAAATATAGCTATTTTCTCTTAAATTTCATTCGACTTTGAGTAAATTTTAGTTATCCAAAACCTGTTTTTTGTTCCCTTACTTCAATCTTTCAGAAAACAATAAGTTTATGCTATAATAAGTAAGTTAGGATTTGGATAAAACCGATGAGCGAACCAGTAACACTTGAAGATATTTACCAAATATTCCGCACTTCTGCTGAGGAGTTTGATCGCCGTTTAAGAGAAAGCGATCGCCGTTTAAGAGAAAGCGATCGCCGGATTGAGCAAGCTAGATTAGAAAGCGATCGCCGGATTGAGCAAGCTAAATTAGAAAGCGAGCGTCGGATTGAGGAAGCTAGATTAGAAAGTGAGCGCCGTGCTGAGGAAGCTAGATTAGAAAGCGAGCGCCGTGCTGAGGAAATTCAGAACTATCGTGCTGAAACAGCACGCATCCTTGCTGAAGCCAAATTAGAAAACGATCGCACTATAGCAGAACTGAAGCGTACAGTAGAACAAACCAACCGTGCGGTAAATAGCCTGACTAGGAATGTAAATCACGACTATCGAAAGATGATGTGGATGAATTTTTAGAAAAACTAACTCGCTTTAAAATTGCTTTTCCCCATTACAAAAACTATCAAGCTTACGGTGCAGTCGCTGGTATTGAAATTGACGAAGGTATAGACCGTTATGCCTATAATAAAGGATTATTTGTGATTAAACCATCTGGGGATACAGTGGAGATTATTAATGATGAAAACTTTCGACCGAGGACTTGGTAAGGTAGTACAAATATCTTGTCCTACGAATATCTACAAATTAATTACACCCAGCTAATTAACCTAATTTTCTGGCAGTTCATAGTAGTGAAAATGCGATGAATTGATTCAATCTTTCATAAAACAATAAAATTATGCTATAATGTTCTGATATGGTGTCGGGAGCTTTTTGGCTGTGATCGGTAAACGGTAATCAGTGAACTGAAAACTCACATCCGATCAGTGACAATCACTGATAAGCTATACTGGGGGAATTGCGCTAACAACACGGTGGCTGCTGCCTGTCGTTAAATTGTCTCCAGTGAAATTGAGGAATTAACTTTGTCTAAACAAGATCTGATCGAAATGGAAGGAACCGTGACCGAATCCTTGCCTAACGCCATGTTTAGGGTGGATTTAGATAACGGTTTCAACGTCTTAGCTCATATATCTGGCAAAATCCGCCGTAATTATATCAAAATCCTCCCTGGCGATCGAGTCAAAGTGGAACTGACCCCCTACGACCTAACCAAAGGCAGAATTACCTATCGCCTGAAAAATCAAAAAAAATAGCGATAAATAGGGACAGAGGGACAAAAAGTCTAATAAGCGGCCAAATTTATTTTAAAAAAATAGGTGACACGGGTAAAAGAAATCTGATATAATAATAAGCTTGCAGTGTTGCCAAAATAGTTAGGCATGAAAGTTAGAGCGTCTGTCAAAAAAATGTGCGAAAAGTGCCGCGTCATCCGTCGGCGCGGTCGAGTCATGGTAATTTGTTCTAACCCCAAACATAAGCAGAGACAAGGTTAAACCACCAAAGTCACTGTCTTGGGGCAGAGAATCGTTACCGTTAATTGTAGTCGTTTTTGGAAAAAAAATCGTTCATAGGGAGAAAGAAAAAGCGTGGCAAGGATAGCTGGTGTAGACCTACCTCGCGATAAGCGTGTGGAAATCGCCCTGACCTACCTCTACGGAGTGGGTCTATCGCGTTCCCAAGAAGTCTTATCTGCGACGGGTGTTAACCCTGACACTCGGGTCAAGGATCTCAGCGATGAAGACGTGGCGGCGCTACGGACTTATATCGAAACAAATTATCAAATCGAGGGGGATTTGAGACGCTGGGAGGCGATGAACATCAAACGCCTCGCCGATATCGGCACCTATCGAGGTCGTCGGCATCGGCTAGGATTACCCGTGCGCGGGCAACGGACGCGAACCAATGCGCGGACCCGTCGCGGTCGTCGGGTGACAGTGGCAGGGAAGAAAAAAGCCCCCTCCAAGAAATAATTTTTTATTCATTGCGATATCCCCCAATCAAGAAAAACTATGGCGCGACCAACCAAAAAAACCGGACCGAAAAAACAGAAGAAAAATATTCCTACCGGAGTCGCTCACATTCAATCGACCTTCAACAATACCATTGTCACGATCGCCGATACCAAAGGCGATGTGATCTCTTGGGCATCGGCGGGATCGAGTGGTTTTAAAGGAGCCAAAAAAGGAACCCCCTTCGCCGCCCAAACCGCCGCCGATAACGCCGCCCGCCGAGCGATCGAACAGGGAATGCGTCAACTAGAAGTGATGGTTAGTGGCCCCGGGGCAGGACGGGAAACCGCAATCCGGGCCCTGCAAGGAGCAGGATTAGAAATCACCCTGATCCGGGACGTGACTCCCATCCCCCACAATGGTTGTCGTCCTCCCAAACGCCGGAGAGTGTAAACAGTGAACAGCTTTTTCAGGTGACAGGGATCTTGAGGCTGGCAGCCGTTAGCTTTTGGCGCATCAGCAGGAGAATCGGGTCGTCAAAGACCATCGGATCAAAAAACTGAACGCTGAAAGCTAGAGAAAACTGATAACTGATAACTGATAACTGAATAACTGAACAAGGGAGGTCAATCGGTGGCGCAATTTCAAATCGAGTGTGTAGAAGCAAAAACTTACAAGAATCAGAGTCAGTACAGTAAATTCGTACTAGAACCTCTAGAAAGAGGCCAGGGTACAACCGTAGGTAATGCCCTGAGACGGATTCTCATTTCCAATCTGGAAGGAGCGGCCGTGACGGCCCTGCGGATCGCGGGAGTCAATCACGAATTTGCCACCGTCGAGGGAGTACGCGAGGACGTGATGGAACTCATGCTCAACATGAAAGAAATCATCCTGAAAAGCTACACCAATCAAACCCAGATCGGGCGTTTAGTGGCAACTGGACCGGCGACAGTAGTGGCGGCACAATTCGATTTACCCTCAGAAATCGAGATAGTTGATCGCAATCAGTACGTCGCCACCCTAGCCGAAGGGGCCAAGCTAGAGATGGAATTTCGCGTGGAAAAAGGCAAAGGCTACCGGGCGATTGATCGCAGTAAAGAAGAAGCCACTTCGCTAGACTTTCTGCAAATCGACTCGATTTTTATGCCCGTAACCAAAGTCAACTACAGCGTCGAAGATATCCGTTCCGAAAGCGGTCAAGCGAGAGATCGTCTGCTCTTGGAAATTTGGACAAACGGGAGCATTAACCCCAAAGAAGCCCTTTCCCAAGCGGCCGATATGCTGGTTAATCTCTTTAACCCGCTCAAGGATCTCAACGCCCTCGAAGCCTCCGGTAACTTTGACGACCAAGAGATCAACCAAGAAAACCAAATTCCGATCGAGGAACTACAATTATCCGTGCGCGCCTACAATTGCCTGAAGCGAGCGCAGATCAACACCGTAGCCGACCTCCTCGATTACAGCCAAGAAGATCTCTTAGAAATCAAAAACTTTGGGCAGAAATCGGCTGAAGAAGTCATTGAAGCCCTACAAAAACGGTTAGGCATCACCCTACCCCAAGAAAAAAGCAAGTAAACCCAATTCCAGGAAAATACCATGAGACATCGGTGTAAAGTGCCTCAATTGGGTCTACCAGCTGACCAAAGAAAGGCACTGCTGCGCAGCTTGGCCACCCAGCTAATTCTACATGGTCAGATCACCACCACCCTAGCGAAAGCGAAAGCGGTGCGAGCAGAGGTAGACCACATTATCACCCTAGCTAAAGACGGTTCCCTGAGCGCCCGTCGCCAAGCTATGGGCTACATCTACGATAAACAACTGGTTCACGCCCTCTTTGAAGGCGCCCAGGCCCGTTATGGCAACCGTAACGGCGGTTATACCCGGGTCGTGCGGACCCTGCGCCGTCGCGGGGATAATGCCCCCATGGCCATTATCGAACTGATGTAAGGATGGAAGTTGCTTGCCCCCAGTCGCGGATCGCCCTAGTCATCCAGTATGTGGGAACTAATTTCCACGGCTGGCAACGGCAACCCCATCACAGGAGCGTGCAGGAAGAAATCGAGAAGGCTCTGGCCGATATTCTCGGTCATGACGTCACTCTCCACGGGGCCGGACGTACCGATAGCGGTGTTCACGCCGCCGCCCAAGTTGCCCATTTCGAGCAGCAGAGTCCGATCCCACCTTCCCATTGGGCCAAGGTTCTCAATGCTCGGCTAGATGACGATATCGTCATTCGGGCCTCGGCCCGGGTTCCCGATCGCTGGCACGCCCGCTTCTCGGCCCTCTGGCGACGTTATCGTTACACCTTCTATACCGACCCCATCCCCAATCTCTTTGTTAGCCCCTTTAGTTGGCACTACTACCATCGTCCCCTCGATGCCGATTTGATGGCCAAGGCCTTGCAGCCCCTGTTGGGTAAGCACCATCTGGCCGCCTTTCACCGTGCTAACTCTAGTCGTGACCATTCTTGGGTAGAAGTACAGGGGGTGGAATGCTACCGTCAAGGGCCGTTTGTACAGATGGAAATTCAAGCCAATGGCTTTTTGTACGGGATGGTGCGCCTATTGGTGGGAATGTTGGTGGAGGTGGGAACTGGTGAGCGATCGCTAGAAAACTTCACCGATATCTGGGTTAATCAGCGCCGAGAATTGGTCAAATACGCCGCACCAGCTAAAGGACTATGTTTACTGCGGGTGGGTTACGCTGATTTTCCCTTTGCCGATAGCGTCTGGTGCGAGACTCAGCCTCTTTATTATTTCCGAGCATAGAGATTCAAAGTTTATTTTTGTAAAGCAAGGCAAACTGACCATGAACAAAACACCGCTACCAAATTTAGAGACTCTAGAGCAGAAATGGTACGTCATTGATGCGGCCGATCAGCGTCTAGGTCGTCTGGCCACCGAAATCGCAATGATTCTACGGGGCAAAAATAAAGCCACCTTCACCCCCCATCTGGATACGGGGGATTTTGTCATTGTTATTAACGCTGAAAAAGTGACGGTAACGGGCAAAAAACGCCAACAGAAAGTTTATCGCCGCGACTCCGGCAGACCGGGTGGTATGAAGGTAGAAAGCTTCGATAAACTGCAAAAACGCATTCCTGAACGGATTATCGAACACGCTGTTAAGGGAATGCTCCCGAAAAATAGCTTAGGTCGGAAATTGTTCACGAAACTGAAAGTTTATGCTGGTGCGGAACATCCCCATCAGGCACAAAAACCGGAAGTTTTAGCGATTAATACGATTCCCGCAGGAGGAAATTAAGTCAATGCAAGCCACGGATAGTAAAAATAAGGTAGTTTATTGGGGAACGGGACGACGCAAATCGGCGGTCGCTTCCGTGCGTCTGGTGCCGGGGACGGGGGCAATTACCGTTAACGGTCGCGATGGGGAAACCCATTTTAATCGCATTCCCACCTATATCCAGACGATTAAGGCTCCTCTAGAGACTTTGGGACTGGAAAATGAGTACGATATCATCGTTAAGGCCGAGGGCGGTGGTTTGACCGGCCAAGCGGACGCGGTGAAATTGGGTGTCGCTAGAGCTTTATGTCAATTAGCGCCGGAAAATCGTCCTCCCCTCAAGAGTGAAGGTTATCTGACTCGGGATCCCCGGGCGAAGGAACGGAAAAAATACGGTCTTCACAAAGCGCGTAAAGCGCCTCAATACTCGAAACGTTAGGTTAATAGAGAGGTTTATTATGCCGAAAAAAATTCATCCTACTTGGTATCCGGAAGCCAAGGTGATCTGTAATGGTGAAGTGGTGATGACTGTGGGTTCGACCAAATCAGAAATTCATGTGGAGGTTTGGTCGGGTAATCATCCTTTTTATACGGGAACCCAGAAGATGATCGATACGGAAGGCCGGGTTGATCGCTTCTTGCGTAAGTACAAAATGGGCGATAAGTCAAGCAAAAAGGCTGATCAGAAATAATTCTTTACTTTTGCCTTTTTGACCCGGTGGGGAGATTTTCCCGCCTGGTTTTTTGCTATTTTTAGGCTGGTAGGGTCATTATCCTAAATCCGGTTATTAAAGACTGATTATTTATTCTCCCTTTTGCATCAGTGCCTGTCTTCATACAGCGTTTCTCATAAAGATGAAGTATAATCTGATGCGGTATTGGCGATCGCATACTGTTGCCTACACCCTATTTTTAGACTCGCTCCCAGATTTACTAGCACAAGTTGCTCAAAAAGTCAAGCAAATAAAAGATACAGAGCAAAGACAAAATTTTGTCAGTTGTACGGGACTTTTTTGCGCGTATTTCAAGGAAGGCAGCAGCTTTATTCGATTTTTCTGAACTAGAAGATTGAGAAGCTTGGTTAGGATATCCCGGAAACTGAGCGCTTCCCGGTAGAACCGGGGAAGGAGATATATATTTTTTTACTTACCTGATACTTTTTAAGAGATTAACTGTCTAATCGGGGAATCTTTGCTGTAATTCTTCATCGGATAATCGCGACAACAGGATGATAAAATTTTCCGTTGCTGTTTGGGTATGGGGATGATTTTCTCCTAATCTTTCTCGATAAATAGCAATAGCTCTCACATACAACGGTTCCGCTTCTGCGTATTTGCCCTGGGATTCGTATAATTTTGCTAAATTATTGAGACTGTTAGCAACACTAGGATGGTTTTCTCCTAATCGCTGTTCCCTTAGAGAAAGGGAGCGCTTATACAAGGGTTCCGCTTCTGTGTATCTGCCTTGGGAGCAGTATAATCCGGCTAAATTATTGAGACTGGTAGCAACATCGGGATGGTTTTCTCCTAATACCTGTTCTGTCAGAGAAAGGGAGCGCTTATACAAGGGTTCTGCTTCTGCATATCTGCTTTGAAATTGGTACAATTCTGCTAAATTATTGAGACTGATAGCAACATCGGGATGATTTTCTCCTAATAGTTGTTCTATCAGAGAAAGGGAGCGCTTATACAAGGGTTCCGCTTCTGCGTATCTGCCTTGGCACCGGTATAATCCCGCTAAATTATTGAGACTTTGTGCAACATGGGGATGGTTTTCTCCTAATAGCTGTTCTATCAGAGAAAGGCATCTCTTACACAAGGGTTCTGCTTCTGCGTATCTGCCTTGGTATTCGTATAGCACTGCTAAACTATTGAGACTGTTAGCAACATCCAGATGGTTTTCTCCTAATAGTTGTTCCCTTAGAGAAAGGGAGAGCTTATACAAGGGTTCTGCTTCTATGTATCTGCCTTGGCATTGGTATAATCCTGCTAAATTATTGAGACTGATAGCAACATGGGGATGGTTTTCTCCTAAGCGAGATTGGATTTCTTCACAACATTTTGTGAAGGTAACTGATGCTAAATTATATTCTCCCTGTCCCTTATAAAACAAAGCTACCCCAAGAAACACCAAAATTAAATTATCTTCCGGGTTGGGAATATCATCTAACATTGTTTGACTGACAAGTTGCAGATGGGGAATTGCGGGAGTTACCGCTGCAATAATCTCCCTTGTGGGGGTTTGCGGGATATTTTCGGCAATAGTTAACAAAGTTTCCACAAAAGCGCATCGATAACGAGAATTTATCTGAGGAATTGCCTGTAATTGCCGTTGAAAAAATTCTCTCACGAGGGGATGAATCCGATAAAAAGAATAGTCATCATCCACGGGTTGCATCAGATGAGAATTATCCAATTGTCCCCGCGCTTCTTCTAGTTCGCTGTTCGCTTGGGAGCATCTCACCTTTGTAATAAGTAGAAATGCTTAATGAACTCAATAAAAAAGTTAAAAAAGGCAACCATTTAGATAGGCAGAGCGATGACGAAGGACTTGCGGTACATTAC
>VYMB01000088.1_pt1 | contig 30380 bp, 24 predicted proteins | sample 5115321 | NCBI WGS metagenome assembly VYMB01 (sample SAMN12291794, study PRJNA351875) | freshwater metagenome | isolation source: freshwater lake | place: USA: Michigan, Wintergreen Lake | collected 2011-08-02 | reverse complement strand
CCTGGCAGATTGGTTGGGGTGTGGGGTGTGGGGAAGTGGGGTGTGGGGAAGTGGGGTGTGGGGAAGTGGGGTGTGGGGAAGTGGGGTGTGGGGTGTAGGGTGTGGGGTGTGGGGAAGTGGGGATAATAAAAGCTGCCTCCTGACTCCTGTCTCGGAGTCTCCTGTCTCGGAGTCTCCTGTCTCCTGACTCCTGACTCCTGACTGCCAAAAGGGTTAGGATAAAAATAAATATAAATAATTGTTAAGAAAATGACGCGAATTACCGTTATTGGTGCAGGGATTGGCGGACTAACGGCGGCGGCATTATTGGCACGTCGAGGTTATCAAGTCACAGTATATGATCAGGCGATCGTCCCTGGGGGTTGTGCCTCGACTTTTTCCCGTCGGGGTTTTACTTTTGACGTGGGGGCAACTCAAGTGGCAGGATTAGAAGTAGGGGGCATTCATCAGCGCATTTTTGCCGAATTAGGGATAGATTTACCCGATTCTGTCCCCTGCGATCCCGCTTGTGCCGTTTTTCTGCCGGGGGAAACCACTCCGATTAATGTCTGGCGCGATCGGCAAAAGTGGCAAGAGGAAAGACAAAAACAATTTCCGGGCAGCGAACCTTTTTGGCAATTATTACAAAAACTCTTTCAAGCTAGTTGGCGTTTTCAAAGTCGCGATCCAGTTTTACCCCCGCGCAACTGGTGGGATTTAGGGCAATTAATCGCCGCTTTGCGTTTAGATACTGCTATTACCTTTCCCTTTACTTTGATGACTGTGGGCGATGCTCTGCGATTATACGGCTTAGAGAGGGATAAACGCCTAAAAACCTTCCTTGATCTCCAGTTAAAGCTTTATTCCCAAGTTACTGCCGATGAAACCGCTTTACTTTATGCCGCCACCGCTTTAGCAGTTTCTCAGTCTCCCCAAGGTTTATCCCACCTTCAGGGTAGTATGCAAGTATTAAGCGATCGCCTAGTAACAGCTTTGGAAAAATACGGCGGTAAATTGCAAATGCGCCACACAGTCGAAAAAATACTGACAGAAAAGGGAAAAGCCACGGGAATTATCGTCAGAAATCAAAAAAATGGTCAAATATATCCAGAAATGGCCGATGAGATTGTGGCTAATATCCCGATCCAAAATTTACCACAATTAATCGATCGCGAAGCCATTCCCAGTCTTTATCACCGGAGAATCGAAAAACTTCCCCCCGCATCCGGTGCTTTTGTGGCCTACTTAGGAGTCGATCGCGCTGCTATTCCCCCCGATTGTCCCCCCCATTTGCAATTCCTCTACAATTACGATGGCATAATCGGCGAAAATAACTCTTTGTTTGTTTCCGTGAGTAAAGAAGGGGATGGCCGCGCCCCAGAGGGAAAAGCGACGATTATTGCTTCTTCCTTCACCGATACCAGTCTTTGGTGGCGAAAAGGAGAAGATAATTATCAGCAATTAAAAGCAGCATACACCCAAGAGGCGATCGAGCGTCTCGGTAATTATTTCCATCTTAGTCCTGAGCACATCGTTCATATCGAATCAGCTACACCTCGCACTTTTGAACGGTTTACGGGGCGAAATCAGGGCATTGTCGGCGGTATTGGTCAAAGATTGTCCACTTTTGGCCCTTTTGGAGTAGCGACGCGCACTCCCATCCCCCATCTTTGGTTAGTGGGAGATTCCACCCATCCGGGAGAAGGCACTGCCGGAGTCAGCTATTCGGCACTAACGGTAGTTAGACAGATTGAGAATCAATTATTAGCTTCTAGTTAAGTGGGTGGGTGGAATTAAATCCGACATTCCGCACATCTTCATATACCTTTATATATTTTTACATTCCCCACGATGTTTTGACGAAAAAGCTTCATTGTAGAAACTACTATTGAGAACATTTTCAATAATTGATTTTTTCTGAGAAAACAAATTACAATTCTTCACCTTGATGAAAATCCATCATTCTAGCTATAATCCTTACTGGCAATGGGTTGTCAGCAATATGTTAGTAAAAATTATCAATTGAATGTTAAGAAGTGCGGAAAGTGGGTTGTAATTATTCTGTACAAAGATGAGAGGATTTTTCGTACCTGCTCTGATACTCTGGTTTTTATTCACCTTTAATGAGAGGAAATAACCTAGTGAAGCTCAATGCCCTTAATTCTTTAGCTTTCGCCACAGGGACAGTAACTCTACTGTTAAGTAGCGTGTCTTCTGTTAGTGCTTATACCATTTATACAAATCGGACTGCCTGGGAAGCGGCACTCGCCACTAACCCCTCGTACAAGATTACCACTGATACCTTTAGCAATCCCATTTCTTCGGCACAGTCAATTACCCTAGATTCAGGGATTGTTTCCACTAATTCCGCTCCTCCCACACTGCCTAATCCTCCGTTTAATAACAACAGTGTCAGCATCGTCAATTCTGGTGTTTACGATAATGCTTCCGGTACACTTACGGGTGCTTCTGATACCATAACCTGGCAGTTTCCTGCTACCGTGTTGGCTTTTGGTGCTGACTTTTCCCGCATTGATGAGTTAACTCTTACTGGCAATTTCGATGGCACAGGAGACCAAACTATTTCTATCAATCCTACAATTGGTGGAGAGAATGGGTTTCTCGGTATTATCGGGACAGCAGAATTTAGTTCTGTTATCTTTGCCAATAATACAACAGCTGTCGATAGTTTTAGTATTGACAATGCTTCCTTTGCCACCAAAGTTCCTGAACCCAATGCGGTTGTTGCTTTCGCCATACTTGGGGGCAGTCTGTTGTTAATTAAGAAAGCCAAGGGCAGCTGACCGGCTGACAAGCAGATTGAAAGTGAGAAGTGATCAGTAATCAGTAATCAGTAATCAGTGAAAAGACAGTAGGCAAGTGCTATTTAATACTACTCACTTAAAACTCAAATCTGCTAACTGATCACTGATCAATTCTAACTGTAAACAGTAGAAAAGACAGCAGGAAACTTGCTATTTAATACTGCTCACTTAAAACTCAAATCTGATAACTGATAACTGATAACTGTTATAAAGCGCCGGCTGCCGTGCGATCGAGTATGCCTGCTCCTAGATGAGAGGTAATATTAATTGCTTGCAGGACCGGTTGAGATTCAACTCCTTTGGGATAATCGATAACACTAACCGCGCCATTTCCCTGTTTAATATTCCAGAAATTGGCAGGTTTTAAACCCAATAAATAACAAAGAATCACCTTATTAATAGCATCGTGAGCTACTACCATAATTGTCTTAGGTTGATCACTATTACTATAGGTTTTAACGATTTGCCGCCAACAAGCGATCGCTCGATCCCAAACTTCCTGTAAATTCTCCCCTTCCGGCATTTGCACGGTTTCTGGGGCATTTTTCCAGTCTTCTAACATTCCGGGGAAACTCGCTTCAATTTCCTCCTCTAATTTACCTTCCCAAAGTCCGTGACAGATTTCCGTCAGATCCACTTGGGTATCTAAGGTGACATTGGGGTGATATTGCAGGATAATTTGGGCAGTTTCCTTGGGACGGGACAAAGGACTGGTGACAGCGTAATCGATCGCCGTTTCTCGCAGAAATTCGGCGGCTTTCTCAGCTTGAGCTTTGCCGTTATCATTGAGAGGAATATCGCGCACACCTTGAAAACGTTTATCCCGATTCCATTGGGTTTCTCCGTGACGGACCAGTAGCAGCCTAGAACCTTGGAAAGGAGGACGCGGTGGGGGTAAAGCTATCCCTAAGTGGGCCGTTTGATTGAGGGATTCCACCTGAACAGGATCACCAAAATCACCCGTAAAATTGAGAACATTAACGCAACAGTTAGATTGTTGTAGGGAATGGTATAAGGAAACCGGAATACCGATGGCACTGAGGATTAAACAGCGATTAATGCCGTTATGGGCAACAATGAGGATAGTTTCGCCCTCGTGTTGGGGAATAATTTCCCGCCAAAAATCCTGCGCTTGTTGATAGAGGGAGAGAACGGGATAATGTTCCTGACCATCGGGCAGTATCATCTTAAATTCGTGAGGTTTTTGATGCCAATCCCGATATTCTTGGGGATATTGAGCTTTTACCTCCTCTTTGACCATATTTTCCCAGATAGGCAGATCGATTTCCAGTAACTGCGGAGTGGGTTGAATGACGGGAGAGTGATTTAAACGAGACTGAATCACCTCAGCAGTAGATTTGGCTCTTTGGAGAGGACTACAGTAAAAAGCGGCGATATCGATTTGACTGAGGGCATTTCCTACTTTTTCCGCGTCCAGATGGCCTTTTTCCGTCAAAACCGAGCCATCACTGCGACCTTGTATTTTCTGCTCTGCGTTATAACTGCTTTGTCCATGACGAACAATAATCACACGAGTAGCCAAGCGGTTCAGTCTCCTTAACTAAAAGTCTCAATATCAGATTACAGGCGATCGGGATCGGAGTACAAATCAGTGATCAGTGATCAGTGTAGAATATTTGTACTAAAATCTCGCCTACAGTTTCAAGGCAGCACAGCATATCAAAACTTCCTGATATAACAATCTCTTTGGGATCAAGGGTTTGGCGGCATTATCAAGAAACCATGACAATGTACTTGGTCAAAATCGGAATCTTGCTGTTTAATAGGTATTTATAACAAGCGATTCCCTTGATCCCCATCGAGTGGATCTCTCGTTCACACAGCAATCGATGAGTAGTTAGAAGGATCACCCAGATCACTGCTTTTGCAAATGCCCAAAAACATTTGCCGTCGTAACTAATCGGAGAGCGTCAACTCATGGATCCAGAATACCCCCCCTTAGATGAGATGACCTTGCGGCAACTACGACGAGTTGCCAGTCAATACAGCATCTCTCGTTACAGTCGGATGCGGAAAACGCAGTTAATCGAGGCAATTACCCAAGCTATGGGAGTAAGCGGCAATTTTAAATCTATTATTAAAGAGGAAAAACCAGTGGAAGCAGCAAAATTTGAATTAGGTCAAGCTAACCCGATCGAAGATATCCTAGGTTCAGTGGATGATGGTTTAGGAGATCTGCCCGGTGGCTACGGTGAAAACCGCATTACCCTCCTACCTCGCGATCCTCAGTGGGCCTATGCTTACTGGGATATCCCCAACGAATCAAAAGAAGATCTCCGTCGTCAAGGGGGACAACAGTTAGCCCTACGTCTTTATGATGTCACCGATATCGATCTCAATAGCCAAGGCGCCCATAGCGTCCAAGAATATCTCTGTGATGAATTGGCCCGGGAATGGTATTTACCGATTCCGGTCAGCGATCGAGATTATGTTATCGATATCGGTTATCGTTGTGCTGATGGTCGTTGGTTAGTTTTGGCCCGTTCTCCTTTAGTACGGATTCCTCCCGTCTATCCTTCCGACTGGATTGAAGATATTTTTGTCACCGTTAACTGGGAAGAAGAACTGGTGGGCAAAACTGTTTACGAACTCGTCCCCCCCAGCAAACGCTACGGCAGCAGCGCCGGAACCACGGGAACTAGCCCCATCTACGACCAAATTTTCGAGAGTGTCGGCGATATGGAGGCCCTACGGGTGGCCGGTTCCTTGTTTGGTTCCATGCAGCACGTCGCTGGTTCCGTACCGATGTCGGAAGTAATCAGTTCTTATGTATTCCCCTCCGGGGTTGGTATGTGGGCAGTTCCCACGGTATCGGGACTAACCGCTTCCGGTATCGGGATGACTGCTTCTGGTATCGGTATGGGTGCTTCGGAAACCCTACAACGTCCGCGCAAATTCTGGTTAGTTGCCGATGCCGAATTAATCGTCTATGGTGCCACCGAACCCGATGCCACGGTAACTATCGGTGGTCGTCCGATTAAACTCAATTCCGATGGCACTTTCCGCTATCAGATGTCCTTCCAAGACGGTTTAATCGATTATCCGATTATGGCCGTAGCCGCCGATGGGGAACAAAATCGTTCTATCCACATGAAATTTACCCGGGAAACCCCCTCTCGCAATACCAACACTAAAGATGAGGCGGTTCTAGAATGGTTATTCTAGATCGGGTTTTCTAACGTTACCAAAGCCAACCTAATTACTTCCCCCTAACTGAGATTTGGTTAGGGGGTTTTTTGGGGATTGTCAACGCTATCAACTTCTATTCCCAAATCTGACAGCTTAAATCGCCCGATTTTTGGGAAAGACGCAGATTTTCGCCGTAATCGACGGGAACATCAATAACAGTGGGAACCTCTTGCCGGAAAGCCTCCTCTAGTGTCGGGATCAAATCCTGAGTAGATTCCACCCGATAGCCTTTTAATCCCATACTTTCGGCAAATTTAACAAAATCGGGATTACCAAACTTAATAAAAGAAGATGTCCCAAAATAGTTTAACTGCTTCCATTCGATTAAACCGTAACCGCCATCATTAAAGATGAGAGTGACGAAGGGAGTTCCCACCCGCAAAGCTGTCTCCAATTCCTGACAATTCATCATAAAACCGCCGTCCCCCGTCACCGCTACAATGCGTTTATCGGGATGAACTAACTTAGCGGCGATCGCACCAGGGATAGCAATACCCATAGCGGCGAAACCGTTAGAAATAATGCAAGTATTGGGACAATCGCAGTGATACTGGCGCGCCATCCACATTTTATGAGCGCCCACGTCACAAATAGCGATATCTTCCGGTCCCATCACCTGACGCAGATCGTAGATCAATTTTTGTGGCTTGATCGGAAAACCCGTATCATTGGCATAGGTTTCGTAATCGGCCCGAATTTCCGTCTTTAATCCTGCGGTGACAGGAGTTGGTTTATTCTGGCGATCGGCCCGTTTGAGGATATCGATGAGAGAATCGGTGATATCACCCACCACTTCCACCACCGGGGCATAACTGCTGTCAATTTCCGCCGGAGTCATGCCGATGTGAATAATCGGTAATTTCCCGTCTGGATTCCATTTTTTCGGGGAATACTCGATTAAATCGTAACCAACAGCGATAATTAAATCACTGCGATCGAAGGCACAACTAATCAAATCCCGTTGCTGTAATCCTACCGCCCAAAGAGCCAGAGGATGGGTATAGGGAATCACCCCCTTACCCATAAAAGTGTTAGCCACAGGGATATTCAAGGCCGTGGCGAATTCCGTTAAAGCTTCACTAGCATTCGCGCGAATTGCCCCATTTCCCGCCAAAATCAAGGGATTTTTGGCTTTAGAAATCACTGCCGCCGCCATATTCAAAGTCCGATAGGAAGCGTAAACTTTTTCCTGACTATCGAGGGGCAAGGGATGACCATCGGCAGCCATAGCGGCGATATTTTCGGGCAGATCGATATGAACTGCCCCCGGTTTCTCACTTTGGGCGGTTTTAAAGGCTCTGCGTACCACTTCTGGGGTGATACCTGGCCGGACGATCTGTTTATTCCATTTCGTCACTGGGGCGAACATGGCCACCAAATCCAGGTATTGATGGGATTCAATGTGCATCCGATCGGTTCCCACCTGGCCAGTGATAGCCACCAAGGGCGCCCCATCGAGGTTAGCATCGGCTACCCCTGTCATTAGGTTAGTCGCCCCCGGTCCTAGGGTGGAGAGACAAACCCCCGCTTTTCCCGTCAAGCGTCCATAGACATCGGCCATAAAAGCCGCCCCCTGTTCGTGACGGGTGGTGATAAATTTGATCGAGGAGTTTTTTAGGGCTTCCAAAACATCGAGGTTTTCTTCCCCGGGTAGCCCAAAAATATACTCCACCCCTTCATTCTCTAGACATTTAACTAGAAGTTCGGCTGTGTTTAATTCCCCCATAATTCCCTCCTGTAGAGCTTACTTCATCAGTCAAGTCTCTAGAGATAGTTCATCCCGGCGGATTGAGGTTGTTGCGCTCAACTCGTCGGGATGATATCAGTAGACTATATGTACCAATGCAGCTGAATAAAATTTTGTTTAAGTCTATCCATATACTATTGTGACTTAGATCTTGACCTTTGGCAGATTATTTATTGGTGAGCTAGGAAGTTTTCGTTTTTATATATTCTCCCTACACCCCACACCCCACACCCTGCCCCCAGTTTTAGGCCGTTAATTCTTCGGCGGCGTGAGCTAGTTGGGCGGCGACTTTGGCTAAATAGGGACGACTTAACCACCAGATAAAGGGGGACAGCCAACCCCGCAGGGTGACAGAATAGGAAATATAAGTACCACAGAGGGTTGATTCCACTTGGTAGGTCATTTTCTGTTCCATACCGGGGATAGCAAGAACTCTGAGGCTGAGGAGTTCCCCAGGACGGACATTTTCCACGAAAACCCGGATAGGAATGGGAGTCAGACGGGTGACAGCTTGATAGATTAACCCCGGTTTAGCGATTAAACCCAAGGGAACATCAGCCTTGGCAATCAAAGGATGCCAAGAGACATCGGCCACATTAATTAATTTTTGCCAGAGGACATCGACGGGGGCGCTACTGACCACCCGATAGGTTTTGTAGAGTGAAAACTTACAGAATAGTCTGCCTTTGGCCGCTACAATCCTTAGGGAAAAATTGAGAATCACCGATTGCCCCCCGCAAAAATAATCCAGGTAATCCTCTATTGTAAGGGCTGCATCCCCCATTTGCAGAAATACTGACAATCAGCAATAGACCTCTTGCAGAAATCAAAAATCGTTGTTAGGGTTAGGAGTCAGTAGCCAGTAGTCAGTAGTCAGGAGAATTAAGAATGAATAATAATCAATTAAATGGTCTATTTACAAATTTTATGCCATTTAATCCTTATTTTTGCTGTTTTTGAACCATGAAAAATTAATTATGCAAGAGGTTTAATTATCAGTGACTCTTAAATTGGTACAAAAAATCTGCACAATCGCCTGTAAGTATCTGACAGTTAATCTAATGCGCTCTGGCGTTTGGGGGGGTATAAACCGCCAAAAGCATGGATTGAGTCATAAAATCGCAAGTAACGCCCAATTTTAGCCGAGAGTTTCTTTTTTAAAATCCCAACTTAGTAGATTGACAAAAATTAGATGCAGCCTTCGGTAAGTAAAACGAAGAATGACTTGACGGGTTATAAAAATCTTCAGAGTCCATACTTTGATGGGCTAGTTCCTAATTGATGTTGGCTATGGTTTTATTGCTCATCTAACAGCGAAAGACATCCGATAAGAGTTCACTCTCGGCAGTTACGGTTAATTTTATTGAACTGAATAATCCCCATCCTCATCTGCGGTGAGGATGTCAATGTAGCTCATGATTGCAACAAACGCTATATACTAGACTGAAAGTAATCTTAAATTGAGCCCCCTGGCACTATTTTTTATCTGCAAGAGATAATAATGCTTAATCCCTACCCTATAAAAAAAGAAACAGCTAGTTTGATCACCAAAGATGGAATTAGTTTAGCTGCCGATATTTATCGTCCCGATAGTCGGGAATCTTTTCCCATTTTACTAATGCGACAACCCTACGGAAAAGCGATCGCTTCTACGGTGGTTTATGCCCATCCTAGCTGGTATGCACGTCAGGGTTATATTGTGGTAATTCAGGATGTCCGTGGCCGGGGAAACTCGACGGGAAATTTTAATTTATTTGCCCATGAAATTAGCGACGGATTAGAAACTATTGAATGGGTTTTAACTATTCCTAATAATACGGGTGTGCTGGGAATGTATGGTTTTTCCTATCAGGGAATGACCCAATTATACGCGGCTGCTAATGGTCACGGTGCTTTAAAAACTATTTGTCCAGCTATGATTGCTCACGATTTATATCGAGATTGGGGCTATGAAAATCAAGCATTTAATTTACAATATAATCTCGCTTGGGCAATACAATTAGCGGCGGAAACAGCAAGATTAAAAGGGGACGAAACTGCCTATCAAAAACTCTGGGTAGCTTCCCGAAATTTACCACTTTTTGATCCTGTTGCTGCCTCTCCCCAAATTCTACAAGATTTAGCCGTCGATTCTTTTTATCACGATTGGATTACTCGTTATCTTCCCGATGACTACTGGCAAAATTTATCACCGCAACACCTTTTAAAAAATATCGATTTACCGATGTTACATATCGGAGGTTGGTTCGATCCTCATCTCCGGGGAACTTTGAGTTTATACCAAGAAATGCAAGCGCATTCTATCTATCCCCAACAGCTAATTATTGGTGCTTGGACGCATCTACCCTGGGGGAGAAAAGTAGGAGAGATAGATTATGGTCAACAAGCAATTAGTCCTGTGGATAAAATGCAGCTGCAATGGTTTGATTATTTCTTAAAAGGTCAGGAAGTAGAGTTATTAAAAAATCCTCCTATGTATCTATTTCAAATGGGGTCTAATCAATGGCAATATCTGGATAAATTTCCAACAGAAAATCAGCAAATTTATTATCTTGCTAGTCAAGGTTTAGCCAATCTGCGCGAGGATGAGGGGAAATTAAGCGCGATTTTGTTAGAACCTGCGATCGAGGATACCATCGTTCACGATCCTTGGCGACCGGTCCCATCTTTAGGAGGTCATAGCGCCCTACCGGGGGGAATATTCGATCGCACCATGCTAGACTGTCGCAGTGATGTGATTACCTACACTTCTCCCCCCCTAGAGAAAGATTTAACGATTTTAGGTAGTCCCCGTCTGGATTGTTATTGTCAAGCAGATGCGGTTAGTTTCGATATCTGCGCGGTGGTTTCTCAAGTTACCCCCGATGGTCGAGTTTTTAATATCACTCAGGGTTATAAACGGGTAAATAATCCCGAATTGCTCCTAAATATTGCCATGCAGGCCACTTTTATCACTATTCCTCAAGGTCATAGCTTGCGTTTAAGTCTGAGTGCCTCTTGCTTTCCTGCACATCCCGTCAATGCGGGGACCGGCAGCTATCCCCACCAGAGTCGAGCGATCGATTTTTCTATTATCACAATTAAGGTTTTTTGTCAAGGAAATTTTCCTGCAAAATTGCTATTACCTTTAGTCGGGGAAAGCTAAACCGCTGCGGGGATCGCGAATGTATAAACCTAACACCAGCGAGGAGATAACCGTATCCCAGACGGGGGTGAATTTTTCCGCATCATCGACCCAATAATCCATAGTAATTAAACATTGAACCCCGCAACCAATACCCACGGCAAGGCGCGAATAAGCTGGCCGATTTTCTTGGGGGTCGATGAATTGAATTTGCACCCAAACAATGCGGACAGTTTGGCGTTTTTCTTGGATAACTTCGCCGATTTCATGAGGATTGCGGCTATCTTCACGAGCTAATTTTTTGACCATTCCCTTCAGGGGTAATTCTTTCCAATCTCCGGGGGGAAGTAAATTATAGGAAACCTCTAAACGACAATCATCATCGGGGGGTTTTCTATCTAAAAAACGAAAGGAATTATCATCGGGTTCAAAATGCCAATCTTGAGGAACTTCAAAGCGAACTGCGCCGCGACCAGCTACAAAAATACTGTTACCCGGACTAGATTTCCAGTTATGATCTGGATTTAAATCGAGGGTTTCTTTGATCCATTGCAGATTGTGTTTTTTGGACTTAGCCATAGGTATAATCCTGCGGTAAGAATCGAACTATAGCTATCATTATACAGGCTTTTTCCTGAGAATTAAATAGGCTGCATCTCACTTTTATAAATCTACTAAGTTGGGATTTTTAAAGGGAAACTCTCTGTTAAAATTGGGCGTTACTCCCGATTTTATCACTCAATCCAAGCTTTTAGGGGGTTCTACTCCCCAAACGCCACTTAGTAGATAGAAAAAAAGCCAAATTTTATCGGGGAGTTGCCAGAAATTGACCGGGAGATAATTCGGCATTAACTAAAGACTTCAACGGGATTAATTTGACAGCACAAGCTTTTAATTCTGGTTGCAGGGAAATCGGACAAGCGGCCGGGTGGGTGAGACTATTGGCCTCAGAATTTTCTGCCCATAGGGCCCCCCAGTGCATCGGCACAAAGACACAATTAGGAGCAATTGCTTTGGTAATTAAAGCGGGAAAACGGGCAGAACCGCGACGAGAACGCACCTCCACCCATTCCCCCGCTTCTATGCCCAATTTTGCCGCATCTTGGGGATGAATTTCCAGAAAAGGTGCGGGGTGCATTTTGACAATTTTCTCGATGCGGCCGGTGCGGGTTTGGGTGTGCCAGTGACCGTACAAACGCCCCACGGTCAACACTAGGGGATAATCATCGTCCGGGGGTTCCGCTAGACCTTTACTGTGGTAGGCGGCGAAAACAGCACGTCCATCGGCAGTATTAAATTTACCATCGGTATAAAGGCGTTTTGCGGCTGTTTTTTCGCTTTTATCTTCATCTTTAACTAAATTCCCCAGTAATTCCCCAGAATTAGCGGTTTTAGGAGCGGAAATTTCATCGATGGAATCGGGCCACGGTCGGGGAGTCTCGGCCAGGCGATCATAATTAATCGCTGTCATATCACAAGGACGTTTATATGTCAAGCGGGCAAACTCGGAATATACCTCGGCCGAATCCTGAAAATTAAATTGTGCCTGAAAACCCAAACGGCGACCAACTTCGGCGAAAATTTGCCAATCGGCCCTAGCTTGACCGACGGGAGGACGAAAAGCTTTATTTAGCGTCACCATGCGCTCAGAATTGGTCATTGTTCCCGTTTTTTCGCCCCATTGGGCCGCTGGCAGTAATAAATGAGCATAGGCGCTGGTTTCTGTGGGATAGTAGGCATCCTGATAGATAGTAAAAGGTGATTTTAACAGGGCGGCCTTGGTACGTTCTAGATCAGGCATACTAACAGCCGGATTAGTAGCGGCAATCCAAAGAAGTTTGACATCTCCCGTCTCCAAACCAGTAATCATACTCCAAGCGTCGCGACCGGGGACGGGAGAAATCCGACCAGCAGGTAAACCCCAAGCTTGTTCCACTTCGGCCCGGTGTTGGGGATTTTTGACGGAACGATAACCGGGGAGAAGATGGCAGAGGCCGCCGGCTTCCCGTCCTCCCATGGCGTTAGGTTGTCCAGTTAGGGAAAAAGGACCAGCCCCCGGCCTACCGATATTAGCCGTCATTAGGTGTAAATTGATTAAAGTGCGGGCTTTGGCCGTGCCTTCGCTGGATTGATTGATACCCATCGACCAGAGGGAAAGCACTCTTTTCGATTCGGCCCAGTAGCGGGCAGCCTGTTCTAAATGGTCGATGGGGATACCGCATTTACTCGCGACCATTTCGGGGGGATAATGGCGGATGATTTCGGCGTATTTGGGGAAATCCCGGGTACATTTATCGATAAAATGGGTATCGATCGCACCCCAATTCAGTAACAGGTGAGCAATACCGTTAAATAGGTCAATATCAGTACCCGGGTTAATGGCTAGGTGGAGATTAGCGGCCTCGGCGGTTTTGGTGCTGCGGGGATCAACGACGATTAATTTCGCTTGTTGGTTACGTTTGAGATACTTGTGCAGACGGTTAAAGATGATGGGGTGACATTCGGCCGTATTTGTCCCCACCAGAAAGGCACAATCGGTTAATTCTAGGTCATCGTAACAGCAGGGGGGACCGTCGGATCCGAAACTGTCAAGGTAAGCGGCCACGGCCGAAGACATACAGAGACGGGAATTAGCATCAAAGTTATTGACTCCCAGACAACCCTTGACCAGTTTTTGGGCGATGTAGTAATCTTCGGTGTGAAATTGTCCCGAACCGTATAAACAGATACTTTCCTTTTCCCCCTGAGCGATTAGAGTTTGGATCTGGTTAACGATGCGATCGAATGCCTCTTCCCAAGTACAAGGACGAAATTGCTCTTGGAGGGAATTGCGGATCATCGGGGTTTTGAGGCGATTTTTATCGATTGATTCCGCTACGGTGGCCCCTTTAACACAGATCATACCTTGACTGGAGGGGTGGGACTTGTCCCCGAAGACTTTCCATGCTTGTCCGGCCGACGCGCCGGGGGTGACTGTCAAACCACAACCTACTCCACAGTAAGGACATTGGGTTTTTGTAGATTCAGTCATAAGCAGTGGGTCTGATTGGTGGCGCTATCTTTGGGCATACTAAGATAGTCCGCAGATTTTCTCGGCAAAATTGTAGTTATTAATACAATTTATTACAGGCCTTAGCTAAATTGCCATTTTCGTGATGCAAATCCCGCATTAAAGCTGGCTAGATAAAAAGCATACACTTGTTCTCGTGCCGAAAAAGAATCGGCATAGGATAATAGTAGTCTCTAGGGTGGGGAAAAAGTTTTCAGCCAGTCATGACCTACGAACCTCTACATCATAAGTATCGTCCCCAAACCTTTGCCGATTTGGTGGGACAATCAGCGATCGCCACGACCCTGAGTAATGCCTTAATCAGTGAGCGAATCGCTCCTGCATACCTATTTACTGGACCCAGAGGCACGGGGAAAACCTCCTCGGCGCGAATTTTAGCCAAATCCCTCAACTGTCTGTCTAGTGACCATCCGACGCCGATTCCCTGCGGTAAGTGTTCCGTCTGTCAAGCGATCGCCAATGGTTCCGCTTTAGACGTGATCGAAATTGATGCCGCTAGTAATACTGGTGTGGATAACATTCGGGAAATTATCGAGCGATCGCAATTTGCCCCCGTCCAATGTCGTTATAAAGTCTATGTCATCGATGAATGCCTGACTGGGGATAGCCTTGTTTTCACCGAAACGGGATTAATCCCCATTAATCATCCTGAGATTCTCGGAAAACGAGTTCTCAGTTACAACGAGAGCAGCGGAGAGTGGGAATATAAAAAAGTCCTGCGATGGCTAAACCGAGGCGTAAAAGCAACTTTAACCATTCAAACCAGAAATCGGACGATTAATTGCACTGGTAATCATTTGATTAGAACAGAAAAAGCATGGATACAAGCAAAAAATCTCAAAATCGGCGATCAGATCCTATCCCCTGTGAATGTGGCTGCGGTGCAATACAGGCCCAATAGCATAAAATCCCCTCAATGGCTTACAAATTTCGAGGAAGTGATAGGGATTCAAGAAGGTGACACAGAAAGCGTCTATGACCTAGAAGTGGAGGACAATCATAATTTTGTTGCCAATGGGTTATTAGTTCATAACTGCCATATGCTCAGTACGGCGGCCTTTAATGCTTTGCTGAAAACTCTGGAAGAACCGCCGGATCGAGTGATTTTTGTGCTTGCTACCACGGATCCTCAGCGTGTCTTGCCTACCATCATTTCCCGTTGTCAACGCTTTGATTATCGCCGTATTGCTCTTGATGCGATGGTGGGACACCTGCAAAAAATCGCCCAAATAGAAGCGATCGATATTAACCTAGAAGCATTAACCCTTGTGGCTCAGATCGCTAACGGTGGTTTACGGGATGCCGAAAGTCTTCTTGATCAATTAAGTTTACTCGCAGGAACGATTACGGCCGAGCGAGTCTGGGATTTAGTCGGTGCAGTCCCCGAAAGAGACCTCTTAACCCTACTTAAAGTCATTCATAGCAATATTCCCGATCAAGTTATCGAACAATGTCGCCATCTGATGAATCGCGGTAAGGAACCTTTAATCGTCTTGCAAAATCTAGCGGGATTCTATTTAAACCTACTTTTAGCTAAAACCGCCCCTAATCGTCCAGAAATGGTCGCTGTCACCGCTCCCACTTGGCAGGAATTATGTACGGAAGCGCGTACTTGGTCTTTAGAGGAAATTCTCCGCGGTCAACAACTGCTTAAAGACAGCGAAACGCAACTAAAAAACACCACTCAACCCCGTCTCTGGTTAGAAGTCACTCTATTAGGACTGTTACCGCAAGCACAGGTGATTCCTCTAGTTGCCACGGTAGCGCCTTCCCGTCCCCAAACCAGCGCCGAGAGGCCGACTGAAGTAATTACAGCGCCAGCGCCGGTTAATCAACCGATCAAACCAGCAGTTATCACCCCGACAACTAGCGTCGCAGTGCCGAAAACTGAGGTTAAAACTGTTACCAGTGATGATAATCATGAACAAATTTGGCAGCAGGTTTTAGAAGTAATGGAACCCCCCACTACTCGCACTCTCCTACGTCAGCACGGTAGTCTTTTTAGTAGGTCAGAATCGAGCGCTTATTTGAGCATATCTTCAGAACAATTATTAAAAATGGCCCGGCTACGCTTAACTAATATTGAGTCAGCTTTCGAGGTAGTTTTTCAGCGCCGGATTAAAGTTCATTTACAGGTAGGTTCCGGTACTCCTGCCATGGCTGCGGAAGTTTCCCAATCCCCGGCCGCCAAGATGCCACCACCACCGGAAACCGCACCAATCCCACCAATAACCCCCGAAAATAAAGTTATGACCGTGGTGGATATTCCCCCGGTCAAAGAAGCAATTATTGAGAAAAAAGAAGAAAAGATCACCGCGTCGGGAACGCCAAAAACTCCTAGCACAGAACTGCCCCAAAAAATCTTAAATTTTGATTCATCTTTAGAGACATTAGATCAAGATGTCGATGTTAGTGAAATTTTGGCAGCCGCTCAAAAGTTAGCGAAATCTTTTGATGGTGAAGTGGTCAATATGGGTTATTCACTGCCAGAAAATTCGGCCGCAGAAACTAAAGTTAATAAGTCTCTGGAAAATATGACTATCGTGCGCGGGAGGCCTGATGTTAACGAAATTTTAGAGAGTTTGGAGGAGGACGAAGATCTTCCTTTTTAAGGCTATGCCAAGGGCTTGTGCTAAACTGATAGGATATGCCACGTCTCAGGATTGGCTATTCTTGCTCAAATTCTAGCTACTAGACCTATGACACCCGAAACTAAGGACAGAATCGATCAATTAGTTCAGAATAACAAAGTTATTGTGTTCATGAAGGGCAATAAATTAATGCCTCAGTGTGGTTTCTCGAATAACGTCATACAAATTCTCAATATTCTGGGGGTTTCCTACGAAACTGTCGATATTCTGGAAGATCAGGAGTTAAGACAAGGAGTTAAGGAGTATTCCAATTGGCCGACTATTCCCCAAGTCTATATCAACGGTGAATTTATTGGCGGTTCCGACATTATGATCGAACTCTATCAAAATGGGGAACTACAACAAATAGTCGAGGTAGCCTTAGCTTCCTAAAAATTTTCTAGGTTAGGATATCTAACCTAACCTAGTTTAAAGTTGTCCAACTAGCAATCTTGGTAGAGGTGATGATTGTGACAATTCGAGAAACTGCAATTTCTAAGCTACAGCAACTCCCCGAAGTCCTTGTTCAGGAAGTAAGCGACTTTATTGATCTTCTCGACCATAAATATCGAGTCAAAACCTTTGACACTCAGCCTGATGGAAAACTGATAGAAATGTGGTTACAATGGTTTGAAGGCGTAGATGGCTTAACTGTCAATTCACTGGAACCAATAAACGACTACCAACAACTCCTGCTCGAAAAATATCGGCAACAAGGACTAGAGCTATTAAAACTGTCCTTTGAATTGTTCTTTATCTTGTGCTATGAGGAAACTTTGTTGGGGGATACCGATGTGAATTCCTTTCTCCTCAAAAGCAATTTTTAGACGACGACGATACTCTCTTTCTATGTCCCATTGTCGTAATCTTTTGACGACAATTCTGAGCATAATTTCCATTCCCGTGTGAGAAACCCGACTAACACCAGCAACCTGCACGGGATTGATGATATCTTCTTGCCATTGTGGATCTACAGCCATATTTTCAGCGATGGCTGCCATTAAAGCAATCGCCACATCTGCCTCGGTGTCATAGGCGACTTCGATGGTAAAATTGACTCGCGCCCAATCTTTACTGAGGTTGTGTGAGCTAATAATTTGGTTATGGGCAATAGTGATTAAACGTCCATCGGCAGCCCGCAATTGAGTCGCTCGCAAACTCAGATTTTCCACCAAACCAATAAACTCCTGAAACTGGATCATATCACCAACAGTGTATTGGTCTTCAAAGACAATCAGAAAACCGTTAATCCAATCTTTTAAAAGATCCTGAAAGGCAAAGGTGAGCAATGCTCCCACTAAACCGGCTCCTGTGAGTAAAAAGGCGAAAGAAAGACCCATCCAGGCAAAAAAAATCAAAATTCCCAGAAAAATAGCAATAAATGTAATAATTTCTCGCCAAACTTTTAATAAAGTGGGAGCGCGCAGAATCCTCCTTTCCAAATTTTCGGAAAACACCGCTCCTTCCTCTACCCACTCCCGTAGCCGAAAATTAACGTAGAGATTAACCATATTGCTCACTGATGTCATCAGCAACCAGATGATAAAAATCTGTAAAGGAATACGGATTATTCCGCGTCCTTCTAGCCTAGTTTCGGGAAATACATACAAAATCGCCGCTATTCCGCCAAACCAAAGCAGTATCAGTCCAATGAAAGCTAGTCTTTTCCAGAGAATATTTAGCGTTAGTTGTCGCTGAATATCGGCCTGTTGACGGAAATTAGAGGAATCTCCTAGAGCGGCTAAAATCGGCTCTTGGGAGCGATCTTTTCTGGGGGGGGAATTTATGGGTAAATTTTGATCGGATTGCCTTTTAGCTTGTTTTTTGAGGAGATTAAAGCGATTTCTTAGGTGTTTCTGCCACCAAATTGATACCCAGCTTAAGAAAGTTAGCCCCAAAATAATTATAGTGGCAGTCATTACCTGTTGCCGACGAGGGGCGGGCTGACGTTCTTGCCAAGCTTGGAGCAAAGCTGTTTGGATGATTTTAACCCATCTGTCCGCTAAATCGCCAACCGAAGAAGAATCGATCAGGGCATCAACTTCTGTCACTGTCAGAATTACCTGTTGCGGTAACTTCCGGTTATCCTTGGCCACAATCACGGTTAAATTATTGAGAGTCGCCGTACTTACTTGCAGGGTTGTCGGATCAAAACCCCCATTGATAATATTATTTAAGCCTCTTTCAATGCGCCTAGCCCGTCTTTCTACCGGGGAGAGTTCCCGGGCCTCAGAAGCGGTAAAATCTTGGGAGGCAATCTGAAATAAGGCAAATCCATCTAGATGCACGGAAGCATATTCTATATCCCCGGCTACAAAAATCCTTGTCCCCGTGGGAGATACAAATGGAACCAGAAAATTTTGGCCTAGGGATGGCGGAGAATTAAGAACAAATATACTAATTAACAGGCAACTCGCCAATCCTTGAATGACAAGATTGAAAATTTTTCCCCGTTGCCGTCGTCCCATTGCCCAAGTTTCCTTTTTGATTAACAATGATCTTTACCCGCTTTCTCAGCTTATGGCAGTTATCTTAATGGTGAGATCAAAAGTTTTCGTTTTGGGGAGTCGTCGTCCCTTTCCCTTCTCCCTTCTCCCTTCTCCCCAGTGATAACTGATAACTGGAATCCCCAACCCCCAACATTAGTTAACTTCTCATGTCCAATATACCCCCACAGTGGCGCGAGGAAATTACGTCTTTACCTCCTTGGTTACGGCGTTCACTCGGCAAATCTAGCGAAATTTCCACGGTTCAGCGCATTATCAAACAAAGGAACATTCATACTATCTGCGAGGAGGGTCGCTGTCCTAATCGCGGCGAATGTTATGCCCAAGGTACGGCGACTTTTTTGTTGATGGGTCCCACTTGTACCCGGTCCTGTGCTTTTTGTCAAGTGGATAAGGGTCATGCACCCATGCCTCTCGATGTGGAGGAACCGCAAAAAGTAGCCGAAGCGGTGCAATTGTTAAATTTAAGTTACGTTGTCTTGACTTCTGTAGCTAGAGATGATATTGAAGACGGCGGAGCCAGTTGGTTTGTGCGGACGATGACGGCCATTCGCGAACTCAATCCCCACACTTTAATTGAGGTGTTAACCCCGGATTTTGCTGGAGGTAAGGGAAGTCAACAGGAACGGGTGGCGACGGTGGTGGGGGCAAAACCTGCCTGTTACAATCACAATATCGAGACGGTGCGCCGTTTGCAAGGACCAGTTAGACGCGGGGCTAAATATGATCGCTCTTTGGCGGTTTTGCGTTATGTTAAGGAAATCGATCGCTCAATTCCGACGAAATCTGGCTTAATGGTCGGTCACGGTGAGACAAAAGAGGAAATTATCGAGACTTTGGCAGATTTACGCGCGATCGACTGCGATCGAGTTACTATTGGTCAATATATGCGTCCTTCTCTGGAACATTTGCTCGTACAGAAATATTGGACTCCCGCAGAATTTAGCGAGTTGGGAGAAATTGCCCAAAAAATGGGGTTTTCTCAGGTTAGATCTGGCCCCCTAGTCCGCAGTTCCTATCATGCGGGAGAGTAAATCAGTTATCAGTTATCAGTTATCAGATGTAAGTGTTAAGTTAATTTTTGTAAATCTACCAAGTTGGGATTTTTACGGGGACACTCTCGGCTAAAATCGGGCATTACTTTCGATTTTATGACTCAATCCAAGCTTTTGGGGGGTAGAACCCCCCAAACCCCCCGTTGGGGGCGTGGCGCGGTCACTGAGCGTGTCGAAGTGCCGCCCCCAAACCCCGGAGCGCATTAGTTTTTCGGTGGGATGCTTACACGCAGCTGCTGATACGTCTGTAATAATTTAAGAGTCACCGATAATTGCTGATTGTCGGTATTTCTGCAAATGTGAGATACAGCCCTCCTAATTCCTAGTTCCTAATTCCCCACTTCCCCGATCAAGATGAATTTAGAAGCAATCATCCTAGAGGAAATTAGACAATCAGCAGCGGGTCGAATTAGCTTCGATCGCTGGATGGATTTAGCTCTCTATCACCCCGATTATGGCTATTACACCTCTGGAAAAGTAGAAATTGGCTCAAAAGGAGATTTTTTTACTTCCTCGTCCCTAGGGGCAGATTTTGGTCAATTGTTGGCGGAGCAATTTCTTGAGATGGCGGAATTTTTGGGCAATTCGCGAGGATTTACTTTAGTGGAAGTGGGAGCAGGTTCGGGAATTTTAGCGAAAGATATCCTTGATTATTTAAGTGATAGCTATGCTGATTTTTATCAAAATCTCAGTTATATAATTATCGAACAATCTCAGAAACTCAGGGAAAGACAACAGGCAACTTTAGCGGGATATTCCTCGGTATCTTGGCAAAGTTGGCCGAATTTAGCCGATAATTCCCTTGTGGGTTGTGTGTTTAGTAATGAGTTAATCGATGCTTTTCCTGTCCATCGAGTTGTGATTGAGTCGGGAGAATTACGAGAAATTTATCTGGGATTGGGGGAACCTTTTCAGGAGATTATCGCAGATTTATCCACCGACAGAATCAAAGACTATTTTGATTTAGTGGGGATAAATATTCCCTCCCCAGTTTATCAGGAGGGTTATCAAACCGAGGTAAACTTATTAGCTTTAGACTGGTTAGAAACGGTTAATCGGAAACTCGATCGAGGTTATATTTTAACCATAGATTACGGTTACACTGCCGAAAAATATTATCATCCCCAAAGAAGTCAAGGAACCCTACAATGTTATCGACAACATCAGCGTCATGATCATCCTTATTTGTGGGTGGGAGAACAAGATATTACCACTCATGTGGATTTTACTGCTTTACAACGTCAAGGGGAGAAATTAGGCTTAAAAAATCTCGGTTTTACTCAGCAAGGATTATTTTTAATGGCTTTGGGATTAGGGGATAGATTAAATCAACTTTCTCAAGGAAAAATCGATATATTAACTATATTTCAGCGTCGAGATGCCTTACATCAATTAATCAATCCCACCGGTTTAGGAGGATTTGGAGTGTTAATTCAGGGGAAAGGAGTAGAGGAAAGAATACTTCAGGGGTTAAGTAAATAACTAAAAAAATAGGGCTGAATGCTGTTAAATTTCAGCCCCAAGAAATAATTAAGCACCTACGGATTCTTTAGCGGCATACATTACCTCTAAAGTTATTTCACCAATACCTCGATCCCGGGCGAATTTTTCGGTATTTCGTTTGACTTTCCCTCGCACAAAACCGGGGATTTTCTGCAATTCTGCCGTCGCTTCCTTATTCCAATTTAGGTCAGAATCTGCCGAAATACCTTTAGTAATTACCTCTTTAGTATCATGACCACCAAATATCTCTAATAGGTGATCTTCCATACCCAAAGTAAAGGAATTATAGACCAAATCGGCGATCTGATTAGTGCCTTCGTAACCTAAGAAAGGTTTATAACCGAGGGGGAAATTTTGGATATGAATAGGTGCGGCAATTACTCCACAGGGAATATCTAAACGTTTGCCGACGTGACGTTCCATTTGAGTACCAAATATTGCCGCCGGTTCCAACCGAGCAATAGCATCTCCTATCGCCCCATTATCATCACTAATTAACACTTCATCGCAATATTCACTCACTTGTTCCCGGAACCAATCGGCATCATACTTACAATAAGTCCCCGCTAAAACCACATGAATGCCCATCTCCCGGGCGAGAATTTTTGTCATAGCGGCTGCGTGGGTATTATCACCAAAAACCACCGCTTTTTTCCCGGTTAAATTTTGACAGTCAATGGAACGAGAAAACCAAGCAGCTTGGGAGATATGCAGAGTTTGTTCATTGATAAAATCTTCGTAATCTACTGCCGCACCCTGGACATTAATTACCTCTTGAATTTTGCGAATACAGCGCGCTGTTTCCACTACTCCCATGGGGGTAATATCAACGTAAGGCATAGCGAATTCGCTTTCGAGATATTTGGCTGTCATTAATCCCACTTCTCGATAGGGAACCAGATTAAACCAAGCGCGGGGGAGATTTTTTAAGTTTTCTACGGAGGCAGCTTCGGGGATAATTTCGTTAACTTCAATGTCCAAATCTGCCATTAACCGCTTTAATTCTGTGCGATCATGTTGGTTATGGAAACCGAGGGTGGTAATACCGATAATATTAACCGAAGGTTTAGCAGTTTTCTCCGAGATAATTTCCCCTTTTCTCTGGGCCTTATCGAGATAATATTTGATAATTTGATAGAGGGTTTTATCGGCTGCTTGTAGTTCATTATAGCGATAGTGGTTGACATCGGCCAGCAGCACATCTCCTTCGGCATCCTGTCGCGCTCTTTCGACAAAGTTTTGTAAGTCCTCTTGGAGAATGCTGGAGGTACAGGTGGGGGTTAAAACGATTAAATCGGGACTTTCTTCGCGATCTTTGCGAACAATATTATCGACGACTTTTTCTTGGGAACCCCGGGCTAAAACATTACGATCGACAATACTAGCAGTGACGGGGGTGAAATTACGCTCCCTTTCCAACATCGAGCGCATGACGTTAAAATAATCATCTCCCAGAGGAGCGTGCATGATAGCATGAACATTTTTAAAGGAACTGGCGATCCTTAACGTGCCAATATGAGCGGGACCCGCATACATCCAATAGGCCAATTTCATAGAGGGTTCTCCTACAGTCAGACTTTTTTGATTGTCTCAGACTTTACCGATTTAGGAGTGAACACTTAACGGAAGATTACAAAAAGTCCCCATGCAGATTAAGTATCTTTTCGGGGAAAAATGACACAAATATTAATATTAACTTTTTTAACAATTTATGTCATGAGGGCAAAAATTTCTTTACCGACCGCTTGGTAACAAAGCCAACCGAAATTTGACCGGGGGTCGGGATAATCTTTGACGATGACTCCTTTTTCGGCCGCTCGTTCAAAAGCAACTAAACGGGGAATTTCTCGCTTAAATACGGGTAATTTTGCTTCTTCTAGGGCTTTCCGCGCTTCTCGTCCTGTTTTTGTCCGTGAATCCACTTGGGTTAAAAGAACTCGATAATTATCGGTCATTGTGGACAGCAATTCTACCGCTTTAATCGCGACATCGATATCGAGATGATTGGGAGTGGTGGGTAAGATTAATAAATCGCTGCCCTGAGCTAAATCTTTTAACTCGTCTGGCTCTGGCCGGGCTTGGGTATCGACGATAATATGAGTGTATTGTTTCACCAGTCCCGTCGCTCCAGCTTGGGACGCTACCATAAAAGGAAGGGTATCTTCCCGGGACCAATGGAGAGCCGAACGATTTTTATCCGCATCAATCAATAAGGTGGGAGCTTTTTCTTGAAAATAGGCGGCCAAATGAATCGATGTGGTGGTTTTCCCGACCCCTCCCTTCAGTGCTACGACGGAAATAATCATGAACGGCTCGATCGAATAAGTGAGTATTTTCTAGTGTAATCCCAGACGGACTGAAAACCGTTTAAGTTTCCCCTCAGAAAGGTTATCAGTCAGAATTGTAGATTTTTGAGCGTGGCTGTCTCGAAATTATGGTGTAAAGTGTTCGTTAATGTTAGATTTTGGGACTAGGCCCTCGTGATCGATCACTTTTTCCGCTCACCAAAAGTACGGGAGTGTCTTCAATGTTGAAGCAATTTTTAGCAATAGCGATCGCTTTCATGATTGGGTTAACTGGGGAATTAGCCCTATCTTTGCCCGCTACGCGTTTATCCGATCGAGAAATCTCCCAACAATTACAGACTATCCCGGGCTGGCAGTTACGAGATCAACGGATTGAAAAAACTTTTAAATTTAACAATTTTATCGAAGCGATCGCTTTTGTTAATCGCTTAGTTGCTCCGGCTGAATCCCTAGGCCATCATCCTGATATTACCATCAATTACAATCGCGTCACCCTTTCCCTAACTACCCATGACCTGGGAGGTTTAAGTAACTTAGATTTTGATTTAGCTCAACAAATCGATCGCCTGATTCCCTAGTTTTAAATCAGCTTTAACGCACACATCTATTATCTTTGCGAATATCCCAACTACCATCAACACGGAATAAAAATAAACAGCGTTTATCGGGTGTACCGGGAGCAACTAAAGTAATTCTGCCTAACTGTCCCCAAGAACCGCCTAAACCCCCCTTTGTATCGGCCCAACTAGCGCGATAAATTGTACCTTGATTACCCACAGGTCCACTAACTCGGCGTAGGGTAGAATTATTAGTATCGATGCTAACACCGCGGGTGATGGGAGTCCAATCGGTGACATTTTCACATTGGTCTCCTTCCACTTTTGCCACTTTAATCTGTTCGGGTTCACTTTCTGCCATGCACAAAGATAGGGGATAAGAACCTTCTCCCATGGCTTGATAACGGGTATTTTTCCACTGTTGTGATATTTCAAAGGTGGCGATATTTAAGCGAATCCAAGCCATTAAACGCTGATAAACAGAAAGGGCAATGGTTAAGAGAATTCCTAATAAAATTATGGTAACTAACATCTCGACTTGAGTTAAGCCAGAGGTGGATTTTTGCCGATCAAAAAGCTGTAAATTGCGAAAAGTATTGGAAGAAAGGTCGAAGACATTCATGAGCCTCATCTTGCCTTTTTATTTTCAATAAATTATGTAATTAACAAGGAGCAACAATTAATTTGCTCTAGGATAATCCACATAATTTCTTGCTGTTATTACGGACAAGATTGACGGTGATCGCTATTTTTTTTTCTGATACTAGCAAAAAAAGTTATTTTTAGGCAAAAATGAGCTAAATAAAAGCAATTTCCTAATTTTTTGAGTCAATTCAGTTTATTTGCCCTGTTTATATGGCAAAATGTCCCACTAACGAATAAATCCCAATTGTCGTCTGGCCTCGAATAATCCGATCGCCACACTAACGGAAAGATTTAAACTTCTCACCCCCGGTTCTGCCATGGGAATATAAACCGTGTCATCGCACTTATTTAATAAATCTGCTGGAATACCGTCGGTTTCACTGCCAAAAAGTAGCCAATCTCCGCTTTGATAGCTGTATTCCACATAACTACTGCTGCCGCGCACGCTAAACCCGATCGCCCTTCCGCCGCTCTTTTGTTGATAAGCATAAAAGTCATCAATTGTCAAGTGGTACAAAAGTTTTACATAAGGCCAATAATCTAAGCCGGCGCGCTTCAGATAGCGATCGCTAATTTCAAAACCCAAAGGACCGACTAAATGCAATTCTGTCTTGGTTGCGGCGCAAGTACGGGCAATATTCCCCGTATTTGGCGGAATTTGCGGATTGATTAAAACCACTCGTAAAATCGCTTCAGTCATCAGTAATCAGGAGTCAGGAGATTGCCTTTGTTTATTCTATAATCTCCCCCTCTCCCGGTTCCCTGATCTCTAGGGGTGAGGACTAACTATAGTTAACCAAAATATAGTCAAATATAAACAAGACATGGATTCCATTTCAGAAACCCCCTTCATTTTGGCTTTGAGAGATTAATTCTCCTTGGGTGAACTACGCACCTCGCTATCCCATAGCTGAACGCATTTGGGAATGCTTTTCTTAGAGTATTATAGCTCGCTAATACATCAGACTGGCAGAGAAAGCCAGTCTGAGTACGGTAAAGACCTCTTTTGATTCTTTTTCCTGTAAACTTAGGAATTTCTTCGGTTTCTCCATAAACAGGAAGCGGATCTAAGTTAAAAAAGTTCGACTGACTGGTGTAGCTTTCCTCAGTGACGACTACTTTAATTCCTACTAATTGGCATTTGTAAGTTAACATTTCAATCAGACGGTTATAAGGAATGCCAATAAACTTTTGATTGTTGGCTTTGCCCATGTTAGAATTTTGTTTCCAACCGTCATTTTTGCCAATAACTAAAGTGGTGATATTTTTCTCAAGTAATAAGTTGACCAGATAGCGGCTTGCCCGATGAAGATAATTATCAACTTTCTGATTTCGGCATCGAGTTAAGCGTTGAATACGCTTAGACGTTTTCTGATTTCCTTTCAACTGAGATTGGAGAATAGCTTTTCGCTTGTTAGAAAATTGATTTAAGCTCTTTAACGGTCTGCCATTGATCAACAAAGGGATGAATCCCGGTTGATTAGAAGTTACAGCCATTAAAACATCTACGCCTAAATCGACGCTGGCTATCCAGTCATTTTGAGTTAAGGTTTGTTCAATTTGCTCATAAATTACCTCAATTACATAACAATCGCATCTGGGAACAATTCTGACCTCAGCTATTTGTTCAGAGACAGAAGTAGCAAACTCAATCCTTGTCCCCGATAGTTTAATTTTCCCTTGTTTTAAAGCAACTTTACTGATGGCTTGCTTGTTATAAATCAGTAAGTTACGTCCTTTTTTTGTATCTTTGTATTTAGGGATTTTAGGACGACCTAAGAACTTACTGGGGTCAACCTTATAAGCTTGGTTTGCTTCAAAAAAGGATTTCCAGTTTTGGTCTAATCTTCTTAAGACTTGTTGGGAAACTTTAGCAGGTAAAGCTTGATATTGTTCCGTCTTCTGCATTAATTTATCCATCTGGTTATAAGTCAAATAACCGTGACCATAAATAAAATTTTGACGGCTCAGATAATTAGCAGAATTATAGAGGTTTTTGGAAGACCAAGATAACTGATCTATCTCATCCCAAAAAGCATGACCTCTTTTAATAATGTGTCTTTCCGCTAATTTCATGTCTTATCCTTTAACTCTGCAATGATTTTTTCAGTTTTCCGTTTTGAGCGTCTTAATCGATAGAGACGAGAGCAAAACGAAGTAATAATGGCGATTAATTCCTCCATTAATTCATCTTGTTTAGTTTCCGTATGATTGACAATCTCAACGGTTTTTCCCATCTCTTTTAAGAGGAGTTCAAGGTAATTAGTCCCGAACCTAGCCAAGCGGTCTTTATGCTCCACTATCAAAATATTCTAGTGGGAATCAGTTAAAACCTTAGCCAACTTGGGACGATTATCATTTAAGCCACTGCCAATTTCTTTGACTACTTTATAAATTTGATAGCCTCTGGCAATAGCATAATCTTGTAATCGCTCTGCCTGTCGCTCAAGGTTATCTTTGTTTTCCGCACTAGAGACTCTGGCATAAATACAGGCAATTTTATCGTTTTTTTTCTCCCCTTCTTCGGTAATGATAATTGTTCCCTTCGGTGAGTTGATATCCTGTTAAATGCCCTTTCTGCCACCATCTCCAGGCGGTTTGATAAGAGACTCCTACTTTTCTTGCATAGTCTGAGAGCTTCATGAGCTGATTTTACCATGAATGACTATGTTTGACTATATTTTTAAGTAAGGAGGCACAATTATTTGTAGGATGGGTTAGCGCACTTCGTAACATGAGCGGGCGTTGGGTTTCATACTTCAACCGTTCGGCAAAAGCTCACGGCCGAAGCCCAACCTACGTTCATCTTATATTTAATTCCACCCACCTACTTAGTTAGGGTTTGCTGAATAATGGTAAAACCCTTTTAAAATAAGGCTTTTGACCTGTTAAAATCCGATGTTCATGCTGCGAAAATCGGATTGGGACCATCAAAAACTTTGCATTATCCTTCTTGTAGTACAAAATTGGTACAAAAAAGAGACGGCAACAAAGCCTGAAACTCCCGACTCCCGACTCCCAACTCCTGACGACCGACTCCTGACGACCGACTCCTAACCCCACCAACAAACTTTTTGCCGCAAACCCTAGTTAAACTTTGCAATACTGCATTCTGCCCCACCCTAGTCAAACTTATTTTAAATTGGCATAACTGTCCATACTCAACGGGACTAAATCGCCATAGATAGTCAAACCTAACAACATTGTTGCATTAGCGGGGATTAAATTGCCTGTAAGAGCGCAAATCTCATTTTTTCTAGCTGTAGCGTTAAATACTGCCCTTATATCGGCGGCACAAAACTGAGGTCGATAATCTCCTGATTTCTGCTGAACGAAATTCCATAGGACATCGCGAATCAGTGCTTGATAACCTTGATTGCCGGAAATCTCTTTCAGCTTGTCTTTGAGGACTCTTTCTAGACGAATGCTAGTGACTTCCATCTCGGTGGTGGTGGTGCGTGTGATTGTCCGCATAATTTTCTTCTCCCAAATACTAAACCTATTGGTGTTACAAGTGTAGTATAAGAGAGATACCTTTCACAAGCATAACCGGCGAAACCATCACCTCTGCTGCTCTTTTATTGTTACCTCTAGGGGGAAACCGCATCTAGTCAGAATCCTAATTTTAGTGCTAAAAAAATATTGCTTATAGCCTATTTATTAAGAAAAATTTTAGGTAGAATGCGTTAGGCATCTCTTGTTTTTAGGAAAAAAATCAAGCTCTCGTTAAGGAACAGACATTTAATGAGTAAAACTTATTACATAAAGGACAAGAGAGCCATTTATTCTCCTGATTTACGTTATTATTGGTCAAGTAAACCGTCTTTAATTTCCCTTCTGATCTCATCTAAGTATTGGGAAGCTTGCTCATAATCTCTCTGATTAATATCGGCAATTTCTAACCCTTCTGCTAGTTTTAATACTGATATGTGATTGGGATCAATAAATTTTGGGATCGGTAATTTGATCGGGATAACTTGATGATTAGAAAAATAGGTAGCAAAATCAAAATAGCCTAATTTAGAATCAAAAATAATCCATTCTTTGTCAATTAACTGTAGCTTAGGCTCTTTGACATCAAAAGCGTATAAAAAGGCGGCAGCATAAAAACCAGCATAATATAAAAAGTCATCATTATTGCTGATGCTAAACCTGAAAGCACCAGAAGCTGTAGTGGGATGACCAGGACATATATGAGGTATAAATTCTTCTCTAGAATGATATTTTTTTATTTTTTCTAACACATAACTATCGTATTTAGGACGAAAACAACATACGGTATGACCATAGACAGACGTTAAAAAAAAGCTATCTCCTTTATATCTAAATCCCAAGGAACACTCATCATAACTTAAATCAACCATATCTCCTCCCTCTCCATAGTCTCTATTGTTAGAAGTTTTCTTGTAATAGAAGCTATAATGAATATGTCCATCCGTGCCATTATATTCTTTTTTTCGGAGACGAATAGCATTGATTAATTTAATCCAGTCAGACTTGAGCATAAACAGTAATCCCATTGATCAAATAATTAACTATTATTATAGCAGTTATCTTAACGGTGAGATAGGAAGTTTTGGTTTTGGGGAGCCAGTCGTCGGTCGTCAATACCAAATTAGGTTATACTTCATCTTTATAAGAAACGCTGTAATATACCCAAACCCCTAGAAAAAATTGTTATTGTTCCTCAGATTGACAATAAATCTAATTGTCTCCCCTGTAGTTCTTGAAACTTGATATTTTCTTGAGAATCTCTGGATAAATCTAAAGCTTTAATCACCTCTTTTGCCACCGCTTCCACCACGGGAATAGCCACAGAATTACCGAACTGTTTATAAGCTTGGACATCGCTAACAACAATCTGAAAACTATCGGGAAATCCCTGTAATCTTGCCCATTCTCTGGGAGTCATTCTGCGGACGAATAACTTATTTACCTCTCCCTTGATGCGAGTAACGGGAGTAAAATTAGTCAGTCTTTTATCGATAACTAAATTTCTTTCTTTTCCCATACCTCCCACCACAATAGCATTAGCGATACCATCGGGAGAAATAATCTCATACCCAAAACCATTACCTTTATTTTGGTGTCTATCTTTATGTTTAAATAAAGTTTCTAAATACTGATTAGAGAGATAATATTTAACGCTGACTTCCTTTTCTTCTAGAATATCTTTGAGACAAGTTTCTTGATGGGTTGGTTGGGGATAGGAAAAATGGTAA
>VYMB01000133.1_pt1 | contig 33119 bp, 32 predicted proteins | sample 5115321 | NCBI WGS metagenome assembly VYMB01 (sample SAMN12291794, study PRJNA351875) | freshwater metagenome | isolation source: freshwater lake | place: USA: Michigan, Wintergreen Lake | collected 2011-08-02 | reverse complement strand
GTCAACAATTAGGCTTATATTTGGGTTTATCTGCCAATAAATTGCGCTATTTTACCCCCGAAGGCGAATTAGTACCCACTCCCGCAGAAGCGGCACAACAGGCAGAAAATCGGGCTGTAGAAGCAGAAAATCAATTCCAACAGGAAAGGCAGAAATCCGCAAAATTAGCGGCTAAACTGCGGGAATTGGGCATAAATCCCCAAGAAAATTTCTAATTAGGGTTTGCTAAATTGAATCCCATGTATAGACGAGAATTACTGCAATTTATTGGCTCTCATGCTCTTTTTGGGGCTATTAATCCAGAATTTGCTTGGAATTACCAAAATATTGACCATTGGGGCGAATTATCAAGTAATTATCGCCTCTGCACCACGGGAAAGCAACAAACACCGATCGATCTGAGTATAGTGACTGAAAAAGAGCTATACCAACCCACCTTTAATTATCGTCCTGTACCCCTAAAAATTCGCCATAACGGTCGTACAATCTTAGTTCAGACCAAAAAAGGTGGAAACATGATTTTTCACGGCGAAAACTGGGATTTATTGCAGTTCCATTTTCATCACCCCAGCGAACATCAGATTAAAGGTCAGTCTTTCCCTCTAGAAATTCATTTAGTGCATCGAAATGAGAAGGGAAATTTAGCAGTTGTGGGCATCTTAGCCGAAATTGGCGCAAATAATCCCTATTTACAAACCATTTGGGATTATTTACCCCAAGAACCTTCTCCTGAAATGATCATCCCCGATACTTGGGTCAATGCCGGGCTTTTACTGCCAGAAAATAGCGGTTTTTATGAATATCGGGGGTCTTTGTCCACTCCTCCCTGTAGCGAGGATGTTCTCTGGTTAGTCTGGCAAAATGCGATCAAAATTTCTCCCCAACAACTGCAACAATTGGCCGAGATTTTTCCCCGTAATGCGAGGAATATTCAACCCTTAAACGGGCGCTCGATCCTGCATTCCTAGCATAAATTGTCGGCATTTTAGCTAATTTAGATAATTTTATTAACTTTTAGACCAACAATAGTAAATAACTCAGGAATGCGCTCAATAACTAAAGCTTCGGTCGCTGTCCAGTCACTTTCTTTAGTGGCTAAAACCCCAATAACACTCAGAGGAACCTGTAAAAACAGGTGACTTAAGAGGAGAGCGATCGCAGCAATGACTAAACCTAAAAGCCGCCATTGGGGGAGATAGGCGGCCACGGCAGCCGCTAGAGGGGCAAAATTATAGATGGGCCAAGCGATGAGAATTAAGAGGACGACTCCCAAAAGAGTAAGAAGACGATGGCGAGGACGTTGAAAAAGAGAGAGAATTTTTAACTGTTCGGGGGTGAGTTGACTCGGTTTCAGGGCAACCAACAAAAGACTAAAGATATCAAAAGGTTTTGTCCACTGCATCCAAAAGACGGGGACGATAGCGATCGCTCCCAGAAATAGCCATTCTAGCCAAAGAAAAGGCAAGGGATCGCCCACAGCTAAACCAATCCAAGCGATTTGTAAAAAGATTGGCAAAGCCGCTAACCCTGCCAGATGAATCCACAAAAAAGGTTCTGATTTCATAGAGGGAAGTGGGGGAAATGGGGGAGTGGGGAAGTGGGGAAGTGGGGGAGCGGGGAGTGGGGAGAATAAATAAAAATAATCTCCTGACTACTGACTACTGACTACTGACTACTGAATCCTGAATCCCGACTCCCTGACGGTGACCGTCTAATTAACTGGATAAAGTGCGACGTTTCATGACCATTTCGTAGGCTTCGATAATATCGCCTTCTTTCCAGTCATTGAATTTAGAAACACCGACACCGCACTCGAAACCGGTGGCCACTTCCCGGGCATCTTCCTTCATCCGTTTGAGGGAATCAAGAACCCCCTGATAAACAATTTCCTTGCCGCGACGCACGCGCAGGAAGCGATTCCGCACCAGTTTACCTGATTGGACATAACAGCCCGCCACGGCCCCACGACCGACGGTGAAGACGGCCCGCACTTCGGCAAAACCGAGGTGTTCTTCCACTTCTTCGGGGTCGAGAAGACCTTCCATCGCCCCTTGAATATCATCGAGAAGCTTGTAGATGATATTGTAATCGCGGATATCGACTCCTTCCCGATCGGCGGATGCTCTGGCTCCACTGGCAAGGGTAGTATTAAAGCCCACCACCACCGCACCACTAGCGGCGGCCAGATCCACATCGGTTTCGGTGATTTCCCCCGGAGAGGCGAGGAGAACCCGAATCTGGACTTCGTTTTGGGGTAACTGTTTGAGCGCACCGAGGATGGCCTCGACGGAACCTTGCACATCTGCCTTGAGGATGAGATTAAGTTCCTTGAGTTGTCCTTCTTGAGCTTGGATAGAAAGGGTGCTAAGGCTAACGCGACGGGAGGAGAGGGCCTGTTGTAAACGGGTGTTGCGTCGTTCGATCGCCCGTTGATCGGCAATTGATCGGGCCTCTTTTTCACTTTCATAGACATCGAATTCATCGCCGGCGGCTGGGACATCACTAAGACCGAGGATTTCCACGGCGAAGGAGGGGGTGGCTGCTTCGACTTTTTGCCCGCGATCATCGATCATCGCCCGAATTTTGCCGAAAACGGAACCAGCGACGATGCTATCGCCCACCCGGAGAGTACCATTCTGGACGAGCAGGGTAGCCACTGGACCTTTGGTGCGATCGAGGTTAGCTTCGATCACGGTTCCCTTGGCCAAGCGATCGGGGTTAGCGACCAATTCCTCCACTTCTGCCACCAAGAGGATCATTTCCAGCAGATTATCGAGATTTTCCCCCCGCAGGGCGCTAACGGGAACCATAATCGTCTCACCGCCCCAATCTTCGGCCACCAGTCCCTGTTCGGTCAATTCCTGTTTAATTCGGTCGGGGTTAGCAGAAGGTTTATCGACTTTGTTAATCGCCACCACGATGGGGACTTCGGCGGCCCTGGCGTGACTAATTGCCTCTTTCGTTTGGGGTTGTACGCCATCATCGGCGGCCACCACCAGCACCGCTATATCGGTGACTCTCGCCCCACGGGCCCGCATGGCGGTAAAAGCTTCGTGGCCGGGGGTATCTAAGAAGACAATCTGTTCCGGTTTGCCGTTATGTTCCACATCGACGTGGTAAGCACCGATGTGCTGGGTGATGCCGCCAGCTTCTCCTTGGGCGACTTTGGTTTTGCGGATCGAGTCCAGGAGGGTGGTTTTACCGTGGTCAACGTGACCCATAATGGTGACGACGGGGGGACGACGCTGGAGACTTTCCCAGTCGGAGACATCGATCATTTCCGTGGTTTTGATTGCCGCCGACTGGGTGCTGGGGGTTTCCACGGTCATCTCGAAGTCCCTGGCGATCATTTCGATCGTGTCCACGTCGAGAGTTTGGGTGATATTAACCGCCATCCCTTTAAAAAATAGGGTTCTGATGATCTCGGTTTCGGGGACTTTCATCAATTCCGAGAGGTCGCGCACGGTGAGACTGCCGGTGATGACGATGCTTTCCGGGCGTTTTTCCTCTTGGGGTTCTTGGCGCTCGCTTTTCGGGCTGCCGGTGTGGGCGGTTGGTTTACTGGGCCGCTTAACTTTGACTGCTGTTGGAGTGCTAGGGGTGGCGGCTTTAGCGGTGGGCGGTTTGGGGGGACGAGCGGTGGAGAGGGTAAAACTGGGGCTATTGATTAACCCGGATAGTTCCGATTCTAGATCATCGTCATCTTCAAAGAGCGCCTGGGTGCGGCGTTTGTTTTTGCCAGCAGTTTTAGCGGTTTTGGCCGCTTTTTTCTCTTCTTCTTCCTCTTCTTCCCAGCTAGATTTTTTGGCCATGCGAGGGGGCATGGTCGGTCGTTTGAGTTTTTTGGGCCCGTCTGCTCCGAGCAATCCGGTATCTGTATCGATTTCTGTGCCATCAACACCGGATTTCTTGGTGGTGTCGATTTCTTCCTCGCCGGTAGCCGAGATTTTAGCGGGTAAACCCGGGCGAACTGGGCGCTTCAATTCCACCGTCTCCCGCACTTCTCTAGCTGGTTCCGCCAGTTTCGGGCTTTTTCCGTCGGGTTTGCGGTGGAGGGTCGGTTTTTCGGGTTTAGCCAAGCCAGCCCTGCGCTCAGGACTAGGGGCGTTTTCGCTCTCGCCGCGCTCGCGTTTTTCTCCCCGGGGCCTGTCGTTGCTGCCGGGGGCATTTTTAGATCGGGGTTCTGGCCGGCCCGAGGCGCTGCCCGGGCGTGGTTTCGGGGTGAGGGAAGGTCGATTAGGTGGGGCGATTAAGGTGGGGGCTGCTTCTGGCACTGGCGGGGTTTCGGTCAGGGTTTCTTTAACACTGGCGGACTGAGATGGCATCTCTGCAGCGGTGGGGGGAGTTTTTTCGGCCGCACCGTCGCGGCCCGGGGCAGCCACGAGGGGTTTAACCGGGGGACGGGGAGGACTGATTAAAGTCGGTTTAGCCGAGGAACCGGCAGACCCGGGATAGATTTCCCCTTCTTCGCCAGTTTCGGGGCGGTTGTGTTTATGCAGGGCTAAAATCTTTTGTTTTTTTTCTTCGGCAGGACTAACCGGTTCTCGCTGACCCGTGCTACTTTTACTGGTACTCGAAACAACTCCCTTCGCAGCGATTGCCTTGATGCGTTGGGCATCCTCTTCGCTGATCGTGCTACTGTGGCTCTTGTACTCGATGTTCAACTGGTCACAGATATCCAAAATGTCTTTGTTGTCTAGATTCAATTCTTTTGATAAATCGTAAATTCTGACTTTCGCGTTACTCATCCATTATCCCCCGGCTAAAGTGTTAGTGATCCTATAAGTTGGCTGATTTTTTGATCCTGTCAGGACTGCCCCCTTTCCATGGTAACGATTTTGTGGCTATGATCGTCAATTTTAATCCTGATTTGAACGACCTTGCTTGGCAGTCCCGAGGCGCTCTTGCAAGGATTCATAGAGCGTTTCGGGAATATTGGCTTTTAGGGCCCGTCCGAGACGATTTTTTTGCCGGGCTAATTGCAGGCAATTAGGTTGCGGACAGATATAGGCAGCCCTTCCCATGCCTTGATCTAATTGTATCTGTCCGGACGGGTGTAGTCGGACAATTCGCCAAAAGGATTCTTTCGGGGCGAAGAGACGGCAGCTAATACAGCGTCGATAATTGACGAAGGGGTTCATTCTTGGTCTAAATCCTGCGCTTCTGGGTCGGTTTCATCGTTTTTTACCTCTTGTTCGCCTTTATAGAGGGCGATATCCTTAATATCGATTTTCCAGCCCGTCAGACGAGCGGCTAGACGCACGTTCTGCCCTTCTTTGCCAATCGCTAAACTTAATTGATCCTGGGCCACCAGTACCAGTGCTTGTCTTTCTTCGGCATTAGTGAACAAAACTTGGTCAATACGGGCGGGACTAAGGGCATTGGCGATGTAGGTGGCGGGATCTGGAGACCAGCGAATCACGTCGATTTTTTCCCCCCGCAATTCGTTCACCACGGCTTGAATCCGCGAACCTCTGGCCCCAATACAGGCCCCAACCGGATCCACGTCTCTTTCTAGGGTATCGACGGCGATTTTTGTCCGCGAACCAACGTGACGGGAGGGGGGATTAGCTTCCCGGGCGACGGCGACAATACGCACGATTTCCTCCTCGATTTCGGGAACTTCGTTGGCGAACAGATATACTACCAAACCCGCCGCCGCTCTGGAAACAATTAATTGCGGGCCGCGGTGAGAACCTTCTAGAACTTTTTTGAGCAGAACTTTAAAGGTGGCGTTGGCGCGATAGTTATCGTTGGGCAGCTGTTCCCGTTTGGGTAGTTCTGCTTCCACTTCTGGTTGACCGTAGGTACTTTGTACCATGACAATGGCGGCCTGTCTTTCAAAACGGACGACCCGGGCCTGTAAAACCGTTCCTTCCAGATCTTGGAACTCCTCTTGAATCATTTTGCGTTGGTTATCCCGCAGTTTTTGCAGTAAAACCTGTTTAGTTTGAATCGCCGCCATGCGACCAAATTCTTTTTGGTCGGGGGTGACATCAAGAACTACTTCATCCCCTAATTGGGCCTCATCGGCCACTTCTTGCACTTCCTTGAGACCGATGTGATGGTCGGGATTGATCACTTCTTCGACAATAGTTTTAGTCGAAAGGATGCGAAACCCTTCTTCTTCTACGTCTAATTCCACATCAAAGTTATTGAAATAATCTTCATGAAATTGAGCGGCTTTTTCTAAACTTTGGGCGCGTCGATAACGTTCGTAACCCTTGATAAGTGCTTCACGCAAGGCTTCCTGTACGGCATTTTTGGGCAGATTATGTCGTTGGCTAATTTCTTCGAGCATTATTTTTAAACCGGGCAAATTAACGGTAGCCATAATTATTTTTTTCTCCTTACTTTTGAGTTATTAGTTTTTTAGCCTTATATCAGTGATCAGTTATCAGTGATCAGTCATCAGTGATCAGTTATCAGATGTAAGTTTTAAGTTAATCAGTTAGTTAGTTAGTTATCTTCATCTTTATCCCTGATTACTGTTTACTGTTTACTGTTTACTGTTTACTGTTTACTGATTACTGCGCTGCTCATCTAAACGGACGCTGATGACGGTAGTGCGATCGATGGTCAGGGAGCGACCCTTTTGGTTAAGATAAATAGATTGCTCATCTCTACCTTGCAGTTTTCCGCGCCATTCTTTTGGTTTTCCCTGGCTATCCTGGCCGGTAACGATGACGGGAAAACCTTTAAAAGACTGAAATTCGCGCTCACTGCTCAGTTGTCGAGAAATGCCGGGGCTAGATATTTCCAAAACGTAGGCCCCTGGTAAGATTTCTTGACTGTCGAGGGCGGTTTCTAAAGACCGACTCATCTGCTCACAGTCCTCTAAACCAGTATCTCCCGCAAGATTGCGAATATCGACGCGCAGGACGGGAGGCCTTTTATTGGTTTGGAAAACGATATCGACCACTTCTAGCCCCAAGTTTTCAGCGATAGGGATGGCTAGGTGCAGCAGGTCGGGGATGAGCGGATGGGTCATGATTTGGACAATAAAAAAAGCGGGCGAAACCCACTTCCCTAAACTGTTAGTGATTGGGATAGGCAGTTGTTAGACCACCTAGCTGAATACAGTATAGCAAAAAACCGTCATCACTATTTGCCCTCAGGGTCGTGCCTGGGGAAAAACAGAACAGTGGTCACGATCGAGTCGATCTGTCACAATGAATACAGGGTAACTAGATATAGAGTCAATTATGGATCAAAAATCTCCGCTCACCGTAGTTAGAGCCAAGTCAGCCAAGAATCGTGGTCATCGGCCAGTATGGAAAGGGATTGTCAGCACTTGGATGATTCTGCAAACCTTTGGCCCTGTCACTGCTGCTTGGAGTCAAAAAACCCCAAATACCCTCACCTACGGTGAATTGTTAGAGAAAATCGAGCAAGGAAAGGTAAAAAAGGTCGAAATCAATCCTTCTTTGCAGCAGGCAGCAGTTACCCTCGTCGGTCAAACGGACAAGGATCCCCCGAAAGAAGTCAATTTATTTGACCAAAATCCCGAATTAATCAAGAAACTCGATGCTGAAAAAATTGAGTACGGTATTCTCCCTCGCACTGACAATTCGGCCCTGATCAATGTTCTCACTAACCTGTTAGTGATTATTATCGTCTTGGGATTATTGGTGTTTATTATCCGTCGTTCTGCCAATGCTTCCGGTCAAGCGATGAACTTCGGTAAATCAAGGGCGCGGTTTCAGATGGAGGCGAAAACTGGCATAGAATTTAATGATGTGGCGGGTGTGGATGAGGCCAAGGAAGATCTACAGGAAGTAGTAACATTTCTCAAACAACCGGAAAAATTTACGGCTATTGGCGCAAAAATCCCGAAAGGAGTCCTGTTAATTGGTCCCCCGGGGACGGGGAAAACTTTGCTGGCTAAAGCGATCGCAGGAGAGGCGGGAGTACCTTTTTTCAGCATCTCCGGGTCGGAATTTGTCGAGATGTTCGTCGGGGTTGGTGCGTCGCGAGTGCGAGATTTGTTCCGAAAAGCCCAGGAAAATGCCCCTTGTTTGGTTTTTATCGATGAAATTGATGCCGTTGGTCGTCAAAGAGGGATCGGTTATGGGGGAGGTAATGATGAACGGGAACAAACCCTGAACCAATTATTGACGGAAATGGACGGTTTTGAGGGAAATACTGGCATTATCGTTATTGCCGCTACCAACCGCCCCGATGTTTTGGATTCGGCCTTGCTGCGTCCGGGTCGTTTTGATCGACAGGTGGTGGTGGATTATCCGGATTTTAAGGGACGTTTGGGCATTTTAGAGGTTCATTCTCGCGATAAAAAGGTGGCTGCTGATGTGGCTCTGGAGGCGATCGCCCGGCGCACACCGGGTTTTACTGGGGCAGATTTGGCTAATATGCTCAACGAAGCGGCGATTTTTACCGCTAGACGGCGGAAAGAGGCGATTACTATGGCGGAGGTCAACGATGCGATCGATCGGATTGTGGCTGGTATGGAAGGGCGCGCTTTAGTGGATAGTAAAGCCAAGCGTTTGATCGCCTATCATGAAGTCGGCCATGCGATTGTCGGTACTCTCTGTCCCGGTCACGATCAAGTGGAAAAAGTCACCCTGATTCCCCGGGGGCAAGCGCAGGGGTTAACTTGGTTCACTCCCGATGAAGAACCGGGTTTAACCAGTCGTTCCCAGTTATTAGCCCGAATTGCGGGATTATTAGGGGGACGGGTGGCGGAGGAATGTGTCTTCGGTGAGAATGAAGTGACCACCGGGGCCGGTAATGATATTGAAAAAATTACCTATCTGGCCCGACAGATGGTAACGCGTCTGGGAATGTCGGAATTGGGATTGATTGCCCTAGAGGAGGAGGGTAATTCCTATCTCGGTGGTGCTGGTGCTGGTTATCATCCCGACCATTCTTTCGCGATGATGGCGAAAATTGATGCACAAGTACGGGAACTTGTCAAGCAATGCCACGATTTAGCAACAAAACTTATCCTTGACAATCGTGTGGCGATTGATCGCTTGGTGGATATACTGATTGAACAGGAAACCATTGACGGCGACGAATTCCGGCGTTTATTGACGGAATTTCAGCAACAAGCGGATCGGTCAATGGTGACTACGGTTTAACTTGCCCTTCGTCTCCTTGCTTCGATTCAGTGGTTAGGAGACGATTTCAGCCAAAAATCTGCTAAGTAGTCGTGCAAAATTAATTTCCTAGTCGAGACTCCGAGACTGCGAGACTGCGAGACTGCGAGACGGGAGACGGGAGACGGGAGACAGCTATTAGGTATCGGATTTGAGTTTTCAGTTCTCTATTTGCTCACATCAGCAGAAGTCTGACGGAGTAGTGGCTTAGATGTGTAATTAATTTTGCGCGCGGTACTTAATCAGTCGGACAAAGCCAGAATTAACGACTAACATTGTGAGCGGGAATTTTACTAATGGAATGGCCGTTATGATTGCCTTTGGTGGGGGCAATAATATTAGCTTCTAAAGCTGAAGTCATCTCGGCCAACATTTCTAGATTAAAGCGATAGCCGACGTTGCGGACGGTTTGAATTAAGTTAGGTTGTCTGGGATCGCTTTCGATTTTTTTCCGCAGAGAGAGAACATGAGTATCGATTGTCCGGGGATTATCAATTTCCTCCGGCCAAGCGCGACGCAGTAAATCGGCTCTTGATAGGGGTGTTCCCTCCGCTTGGGCTAAAACGTAGAGTAGGCTAAATTCTTGGGGCGTTAATTCGATATACTCCCCGCGAAATTGTACCCGTCGTTGGGCTAAATCTATTTTTAATTCCCCATAATCCAAGTGTAGGGGAGCGGCCACACCGCGTAAACGACGGGTTAACACTTCTACCCTAGCCATAAATTCTTGCATTCCAAAGGGCTTTTTCAGGTAGTCGTCGGCCCCGGCTTTTAAACCATTGACCACGTCTTTTTCGCTATTGCGGGCCGAGAGAATCAGTATTAAAGAATGTTTTTGTTGATAAAGCCAACGGCAGAGTTCGATTCCATCCCCGTCCGGCAAGTCGGAATCGATAATTGCTAAGGTTGGTTGACGATGAAGGAAAGCTTGACGCGCACTTTGCAGGGTTGCCGATTGATTGACCAAATAACCGGCCTGTTGCAGATGCCAAGCTAATAGCGATCGCAAGTGCGGGTTGCCCTCAACAATAGAAATATAGATCGATACCACTTGAGTTTCTGCCCCATTACTGCACAGATTGACACATTGTCAGGGTATCAGAATTAATGTCAAGATGTTGTAACAATTGTAACATTCGTCAGGAGTCAGGAGTCAGGCTTCGGCCGTGATCTCAGCCGAACGGAGTCAGGAGTCAGATGTGAGTTTTCAGTTCACTGATTACTGTTTACTGTTTACTGGACGGCTACGCCGTGCCTTTGGCAACACTGGAAACGGGGTCTATACTGATAGTTTCTTCAGCAAAATAGTCCTAAAAGTCTTTGCCAGTAAACATTTCACGATTCTATAAGCAAAAATTATCACACAAAGTCGAGAAGAGCCCATAATTCATAATTCATAATTCCTATAGCGTTTTTCAGTCTGCTGAGGTACAAAAGTTATGGGTTTTAGGCAAGAGGCAAAAGGCAAAAGGAAAGAAAAATAGGTGTACCTCACTAGCTTAGGAAACGCTATATATCAGTTATCAGATGTGAGTTTTCAGTTCACTGATTACTGATTACTGTTTACTGGACGGCTACGCCGTGCCTTTGGCAACACTGAAAAAAAGCTCCCCGCTCCCTGCTCCCCACTTCATAATTGATAATTGATAATTGATAATTCATAATTCATAATTCATAATTTATAGGTCTCCGAAAACATCTTGACTATCGAAACCCATTCAAGTTATTGTATGAAATAGGATAAGATTGTGGTGAAATCCAGGTTTGAATTGGCGTATAAACTCGTACAGTAATGCAATTCAGATTTGAATTAGCCTACTCTTTTGGGGACTTACCCAAAAGCTGACAAGTATTGTCTGTCTGATAATAATCTTCTTGATTGTTCTCTCAGCCATCTAACCACTAAAAAACGACCAGAACACCATGATAGATAACTTTACCGCCTACGACGACTATATCAACTACATAGACGGTCTAGATTCCTCAGATTTTCAGAAATTCCTAGCGGGGAATAAGTCATCAATTTTTCCCAGCACGGCCACTAATCGAGCCACATCTCTTTTCAAAGAAGAAGTAGAGAGCCTTGATTTTACTACCTTAGATAACACCTTAGCAACAGCGCGCAGTATCACCATTGGAGCGACTCCCACCACCTACAGCGATTTCGTTGGTTCTACAGACACCAATGATTACTATCGTTTTAGTTTAGGAACTACTAGCTACTAGCTCCACGAATGGCAGTACCAGCAGTGAGAGTATTACTCGTCAACTCAGTGCGGGTACTTACTATGTCCGGGTTTATCCCTACAGTGGCAGCACTAACTATAACTTAAGTTTAGCTGCCGCTTCTGCAACGATTCCTGATAACGCCGGCAATACCTTAGCAACGGCCCGTGATATCACCATTGGAGCAACTCCCACCAGCTATAGTGATTTTGTTGGTTCTACAGACACTAATGATTACTATCGTTTTACTAGCTCCACGAATGGCAGTACCAGCAGTGAGAGTATTACTCGTCAACTCAGTGCGGGTACTTACTATGTCCGGGTTTATCCCTACAGTGGCAGCACTAACTATAACTTAAGCCTGTCGGCTACCACAGCCACAGTCACACCCGGATATAGTGCCATTTCAGGATACGGTTTAGTTAATGCCGCCAGAGCCGTCGCTGGAGCCTTGAATCAAAGTCCTTTTGCCGATGTTCCCACTTTTGGTGGTGCTAATGACTGGGGGGTTAACTTAGTTAATGCTCCAGAAGCTTGGGCAAGCGGTTATACAGGACAAGGAATCGTCGTTGCTGTACTAGATACAGGAGTTGACCGCAATCATGCCGACTTAGCGGGCAATATTTGGACGAATGCGGGCGAAATTGCCAATGATGGTCTTGATAACGATGGCAACGGTTACGTTGATGACGTTTATGGCTGGAACTTTGCCAATGGCAATAATAACACTTTAGATGTTAACAGCCATGGTACCCATGTGGCGGGAACCATTGCTGCTGGTAATAATGGTTTCGGGGCCACTGGTGTGGCCTACAATTCCAGAATTATGCCAGTGAAAGTTTTGGACGATTCTGGTAGTGGCAGCTATAGTGGCGTTGCCCAGGGAATTCGCTACGCGGTAGATAACGGTGCTGATGTAATTAATATGAGTTTGGGGGGTGGTAGCACTGACAGTGCGGTTCAATCGGCCCTCCAGTATGCCAGCAGTCGCGGTGTTATCGTGGTTATGGCCGCCGGTAATGAGGGGGCAGCTCAACCCGGTTATCCCGCTTCCAGTGCCACCTCTTGGGGTCTTGCCGTAGGTGCCGTTGATAGTTCTAACCAGATGGCTTCCTTCTCCAATCGTGCTGGTTCCAATTCTTCGATGAGCTATGTCACCGCTCCAGGCGTGCAAGTGTATTCTACTCTCCCTAATGGTGGCTATGGTTTCTTGAGTGGAACCTCTATGGCAGCACCTCATGTAGCTGGAGTGGTGGCCTTAATGTTGAGTGCCAATCCGAATCTGACCGATGCTCAAGTACGTCAAATTATTACGACCACAGCAGGTAATGTTGCCTAAAACTTGGCTGTTTTTCAGCCTCAGATTTCTTATCTTTAGCCATCAGCGAAAAGCTGATGGCTTATTCCTAGGCCTCAGACAAAAAAAACTCGTTTACTTTTGCGTAAACGAGTTCACTTTCCATGATACGATTAATAGTCCTTTGAGTTATTTAGCAACTGCTACCGGTGCTTTGACGGGCTGGGGCTGGGGCTGCAGGTCGCGCAAACTTGGGAAAAGGAAGTGGTTTTCCTCCACATATTGCGCTCCAAACAGTCCTTTTTCAGCCCAGAAATAGCGATCGGTTGTATGCTCGTTACGCTTAACAATCAATAAAGCTGGTGGGCTAATGCCTATAGCTTGAATATACTTACGCGCCGCAGTTACGGGTTTATCTTCGCCACTTTCAATACTATACTGGGGTACAAGTTCAAGTATCTTACGTCCTTCTTGACGACGGCGACTTTTACGTTTCCGTTTTCTGGCCAACCCAATTACCTCCTGTTTTGGCTAATCGTTGTAATGATAGTTACAAAAGCCGCAGCAATTATATCCCTTCTAGACCAAGAAATCAAGTGTCTCTCACCAACCCAATTACAGACAAGTTTGACTGGAAGCTAGACTGAGACTATGTTTAAGTTTTTCTGACAAAAACACAGCCCCAAATCCCGATACAAAACTTATTATTCTTAAACTTTTTTTAATATATACCGTGATCCACCCCGAAAATAGTGACCAAACCCTTGTCCTAATTGCTTTTTGCCGGCTGCCCTCGACCCAAGAGAATAGTTATTCTCCCCTGTAAACCTGGAAACAAAACTCGCAACCCTAGCTTTATCTAGGTTTTCTGACTTTTTACTTTTTACTTTATTGGTATGGCCTTCTCCTCCCCCCCCCGGACTCCCCTTAGTGATGATTTTATTGCCCTCTGTCAGGCACAGATGGAACTTTTGCGGGAGCAAATGGAAGCGGACAGAAGTGCGGTTTATTTAACTGAACCTTTATCGAGTAATTTAATCCCAGTCGTTGTTTATCCCCCTTTTAATCCCCCTTCTCCCCAAAAAAAGCGGCTTTCCTTACAACCAGAGCAACCAGCAGCAGACTTGTTAACTGCGGTTAAGTTAGAAGATTTGTCCCACCTCTGGGGTAATCAGGAGACCGTCAGCAGTCATCGCTTGTTTTTACCCTTAATGTATGAAGAGGGCATGATCGGATTATTGGTGACAACCAGAGAAAAACGACCTTGGCAAAGTTGGGAATTAACCCAGATGGAAAAAATCACCCAAACCCTCGCTTTGGCCTGTGTACTCGATCGCCAATTAGGAGAAGAACGTTATTATCGACAGTGGCAACGTCAGCGCCTCGATACCTTTCTCCATCAGATACGCAATCCCCTCACCGCTTTAAAAACCTTTGGTAAACTTCTGCTCAAAAGACTTTTAGCCGAAGAAGGTAAAGATCCCGCCATTACTGGTATATTGAGGGAAAGCGATCGAGTTCGCGACTTAATTGCCGAATTTGAGGCACAAATTCACCAAGAAAGCGAAAATTACCCCACTGTCGATATTCCTCTCCTGCAAGCGCAATCTTCCCCCACCGCCTTTCTCTTGCCTGCTGCCAGCAGCCAACTAACTCTGATCGATCTCCATGATATTCTCGATCCGCTGCTCCTTTCCGCCCAGGCCGTAGCCAAAGAGAGAAATCTGAGTCTAGAAACGATTTACGGGGAAGATATACCACTCATTCGCACCAATATCTCCAGTTTGCGGGAAGTATTCAGCAATTTAATTGATAATGCCCTCAAATATACTCCTGCTGGCGGCAAAGTCACCGTCGAGGTGCAGAATGTTAAGAATAATGTAGAAATTGTTTTTAAAGACACGGGTTATGGTATAGCGAGGAGCGATCAAGAAAAAATTTTTCAACGTCACTACCGAGGAGTGCAAGCAGGGGGAGATATACCGGGTACAGGATTAGGTTTAGCGATCGCCAAAGAATTAATTACCAGCATGGGGGGAAAGATTGAATTTATCAGTCCCAATCCCGAGCCAACAAGTTCCCTCTACCCTGGCACGGTTTTTCGGGTTAGTATGCCGGTTATACCCGATGATAACCTCAGTATAGGAAAATGATCTGGCCCGTAAATTCTGCCTATTTTCCCGATAGTGAGATTCCCCGATCGATCGGTTAAAATATATCGAAAATATCAGTGTCACTGGTAAATTGGCTGTGAAGCAAAGAATTAACTAATTATGGCGACTATCGAACAATTGGAACCCGCTAATAAGGCCGATGTCCTAGTATATATGCCCTACTATGCCAGGGACAAACATAGTATGCTGCCCTATGCGATCACTTTGTATCAAGGAGGATCTTTAGAAGGTCGTCGTCGCATAGAAAAGAGTGAAGGGATTCCCTTTGTGGCCTCTTGGTATGTATCAAAATTGCCCTCGGAATTGACCCGTTGTCGTTTACAATTTGAAGGACAGGCCGACCTAAGCTACGAGATGACGATTATTAACTCCCAGTTGATCGAATATCTCATCGATGCGATTAAAACCTTTAAGCAGCTAGGTTCGGCCGACTTTTCGCAGGGATTTTATCGGAAACTCCTGCGATTTGAAGAATAAAAGTCGGGATTTTACGGGTTAAAAGGAGCAAATCGTGGCCAAATCAGCCAAATCTATACTTATCTCTTCCCTAGAACCCCTTAGTGGTAAATCGGGAACTGTCGTCGGTTTAGCGCATCTCTTGCGACAAAAAGGACTAGAGATAAGTTACGGCAAACCAATGGGCAATTGTCCGGGCTACGTCGATGGGCAACTGGTCGATGAGGATGTAGAATTTATTCGGCAATTATTAGAATTATCCCCCGAACAGCTGCGTTTACCCCTGATCTACACTGATGTGGATTCCGTTGCTAAACGTTTACAGGGTGTAGATAAACAGGACTACGGCAATATTCTTGCCGGCTATCTTGATCGGGTTAACAGTGATATTACCCTCCTCGAAGGGCCGGGGACTCTCTGGGAAGGCAGTATTTTTCAGCTATCGATGGGGGAAATGGCCAAAATTCTCCAGACTCCGATCCTATTGGTGGCCCGCTATAGTTCTCCCCTAATTGCCGAGAGTCTCCTGAAAGCAAGAGAGGAATTAAATAATCAGCTGCTGGGGGTAGTAATTAGCGATATCCCGGCCGATGATTGGGAGGAAGTACAATCTCTCCTTAAACCCTATCTGGTAAGCCAAGGTGTGGAAGTTTTAGGACTGTTACCCGCTAGTAAACTGCTGCGTAGTATTAGTGTTCGGGAAATTGTCCATCTTTTAGGGGCAAAAGTATTATGTCGGCCCGATCGTTTGGATTGGATGGTAGAAAGTTTAGCGATCGGGGCAATGAATGTCAACGCCGCTTTAGAATATTTTCGCAAGGGGGAAAATATGGCCGTGATTACGGGCGGCGATCGCACTGATCTACAGTTGGCTGCCCTAGAAACCTCCACCACCTGTTTAATCTTAACCGGTTCCATCTCTCCAGAGCCTCTGATTCTGGGCCGGGCCGAGGATTTAGAAGTACCGATTCTGTCGGTAAATTTGGATACTCTGACCACCGTGGAAATCGTCGATCAGGCCTTCGGGAAGATTCGCTTACAGGAACAGGTAAAAGTTGCTTGTATTCGAGAATTAATGGAGGAACATTTTCAGATCGATCGCCTGTTAGAAAAGTTAACAATAGGGGCGTAATTTCTCCCCGGCTGCCGAGAATATGACTCCATCATCCCCCCCTGTGTCCCCTCCGATCAAAGAAAATGACTGGAGATTATTATTAAGACTACTTCCCTACGCAAAAAAGCAAAAAGCTCTGCTATTTTGGTCATTAATACTTCTTTTTCCCCTATCTCTCACGGGGGCAGTCCAACCCTTAATTATCGGTCAAGCGGTCTCCCTTTTGCAAAAGGAACAAACTTGGGATTTTTTGGCTCAAATGCCCTTAACAGCAGCCATCAATACCCTAATTATTATCCTGTCGGCTTCGATTATTTTACGACTGATTTTAGGGACAACACAAGGTTATCTAGTGCAGAAAGTCGGTCAGTCAATTACTGCTAATGTCCGGGAAGATTTATTTACCCATGTTACTTCCCTTTCCTCTAGTTTTTTTGATCGCTCTCCCGTGGGACTTTTAGTCACTCGTTTAACCAGCGATGTGGAAGCATTAGGAGAAGTTTTTGCTAGTGGGGCGATCGGAGTTGTCAGTGATCTGGTCAATATTTTAGTTATTATCATCACCATGTTTACCCTGCAATGGCAATTAGCTCTATTGTTGGTGTTGATGTTATTTCCCGTCACTGCTTTAATTATCTTTTTTCAAAAACAATACCGCAGCGCTAACTATCAAGTACGCGAGGAATTATCAAAACTTAATGCCCAATTACAGGAAAATGTAGTCGGAGTTAATATTGTTCAATTATTTCGCCGCGAACGCTTTAACGCTGAAATGTTTCGCGCTACCAATACTCAATATCGTCAATCCCTAGATAAAACAATTTTTTATGATTCGGCTGTCTCAGCTACTTTGGAATGGATCGGATTAATTGCCGTGGGAGGAGTATTATGGTTAGGCGGGATTTTTATTCTCCAGAAAACCATTGATTTTGGCGTTTTATCAGCTTTTATTTTGTTCTCCCAACGTCTCTTTAATCCCCTGCGTCAGTTTGCCGAAAAATTTACCATGTTTCAATCGGGTTTTACTGCTATCGAACGCATTGGCGAATTAATTAGTATTCCCATTGACATCGCCGATACTAACAGTTCTAAAGAGCTTTCTTTCCCAGAAAAACGTCAAACTGGCGAGATTATTTTTGAAAATGTTTGGTTTGGTTATAAACCAGATGAATATATTATCAAAGGTCTCAATTTTACCATTCATCCCGGAGAAAAAGTCGCTTTAGTCGGTCCGACTGGTGCGGGAAAAAGTTCAATTATTCGTCTTCTTTGTCGTCTTTACGAACCAAGTAAGGGCAGAATTCTAGTGGATGGTATCGATATCCGTTATCTTCCCCAAGCGGAATTAAGACGTTATATCGGTGTGATTCTCCAAGAAAGTTTTCTCTTTGCTGGAGATGTTACTCGCAATATTACTTTAGGAGAAACTTATGATTTTGAGCAAGTTAAGGCAGCGGCTAAATTAACTAATATCGATCACTTGATCGAGGAGTTACCCGATGGTTATCATACTCTTTTACGGGAACGGGGCGCAAATTTATCGGGAGGACAAAAACAATTACTCGCTTTTGCAAGAGTCGCTATTCGTAACCCCGAAATTTTAGTTTTAGATGAAGCTACCGCTAGTTTAGACGTGGGAACAGAAGTATTAATTCAAGAAGCTTTAGAACAGATTTTAGTCGATCGTACTGCTATTATTATCGCCCATCGTCTCTCTACTATTCGCGATGTCGATCGAATTCTTGTTCTTAAACGCGGGGAATTAGTCGAATCGGGAACCCATGAAGATTTATTAACTAAAGACGGCCTCTACGCTAGTTTATATAAACTGCAAATGTTAGGCACAGATATTTAACAGTATTCAGGAGACAGGAGACAGGAGACAGGAGACAGTATTCAGGAGACAGTATTCAGGAGACAGTATTCAGGAGACAGTATTCAGGAGACAGTATTCAGGAGACAGTATTCAGGAGACAGTATTCAGGAGACAGCTTTTATTTATTCTCCCCACTCCCCAATTCATAATTCATCATTCCCACACCCCACACCCCACACCCCACACCCCACACCCCACACCCCACACCCCACTCCCTTCCCAAAATGCCTTCACCAGAATCCGCTCCATTGGTATCACAACTGCAAAAAAAAGTCAATAGTTTGGACGTACCATTTTATGCACCAGGGCATAAGCAGGGGGAAGGAATCGGGGAAGATTTAAGTAATTTACTGGGAAAAAGCGTCTTTAAAGCCGATTTACCCGAATTACCCGACCTAGATAATTTGTTTGCCCCGACGGGAGTGATTAAAGAAGCGCAAATTTTAGCAGCCGAGACATTTGGGGCAGATAAAAGCTGGTTTTTGGTTAATGGTTCCAGTTGTGGCATTATTGCGGCGATTTTAGCCACTTGCGGCGAGGGAGATAAAATTATTTTGGCGAGAAATATTCATAAATCGGCAATTTCGGGCTTAATTCTCTCCGGGGCGCAACCTATCTTTATCAATCCCGAATATAATCCCACTATCGATCTAAATTTAAATATAACCCCCCAATCCCTCGAAAATGCCCTGAAACTTCATCCCGACGCAAAAGCGGTAATGGTAGTCTCTCCCACCTATCAAGGGGTTTGCTGTGACTTAGAAACTATCGCCCAGATTACCAATCATTATTCTATCCCGCTGCTCGTTGATGAGGCTCACGGGGCGCATTTTGCCTTTCATCCCGATTTACCTCCGGCTGCGCTGTCTCTCGGCGCTGATATGGCTATTCAGTCCACCCATAAGGTTTTAGGGGCTTTAACTCAAGCATCGATGTTACACTTAAAAAGCGATCGCATTAGTTCCGAAAAAGTCGATCGAGCCTTACAATTAGTTCAAACCACTAGCCCTAGTTATTTGCTTCTTGCTTCTCTTGATAGTGCCAGAAAGCAAATGGCGACGCAAGGACTAGATTTACTGAGCAAAACCCTTGATTTAGCCGCTATCGCCCGAAAAGAACTCGATAAAATTCCTAATATCTCTGTTTTAGACTTTCCCCATTCTATCCCGGGTTGTCACTGGTTCGATCGCACTCGTTTAACGGTAATCGTCAAAGATTTTGGTTTAACTGGTTACGAAATAGACGATATTTTGCGAGAAAAATACGCTGTCACGGCAGAATTACCGACTTTCAGCCAACTTACTTTTATTATCTCCATCGGCAACCATCGCGAACACATTAATCGACTAATTACTGCTTTTCAATCCCTTCAATCCCTTCAATCCCCTTCCTCTAGCAGTTTACCCCCGACTCCTCCCCCAGTCACGGGAAATTTGGCTATTTCTCCTAGAAAGGCTTTTTTTGCCCCTACAGAGATAGTATCCCGGAAAAATGCCCTCGATCGTCTTAGTGCTGATGTTATCTGTCCCTATCCCCCCGGTATTCCCGTTTTGATGCCGGGTGAGTTAATTTCTCAGGAAGTCCTCGACTATCTGCAAACTATTTTAGACCTCGGTGGCACGATTACCGGCGGTAGTGATGATAATTTGGCAACTTTCAGGGTTTTAAAATAATCGCAAAATTATCTGATATATTAACCGGAAAAAGGCGGTAATAGCAATTGCCCCGATGGCTGCCATCACGGCAATGATAGCAATTTCAGGAAAACTTAGGGTTCCTTGCAGTTGCGGAATTAACAGGAAAGCGAGGGTAATTGCTGCGATAATTGGTACATCTTTCCCTTCAATCACTTTTTTAAATAATGCCAAAACTAAGCCACCTAAGATCATAAAGGCGATGACAATTCCTACCGAGGGAACTAAACTATTTAAGGCAATTACTAATAATGTCCCTTCAAATCCTGTAAAGGCAGCATTAGCGAAAGTTTCCCCAAGAGAAAAGCGGGAAGTTTTTCTAATCACTGGAGAAGCTGGAGGAATTGGAGAAGGGGAAGATGGGGGAATTGGAGAAGGTGGAGGAGATGGGGGAGGAGGATTTAAAGCGGTTAAAACTTCTCCACAGGATTGAAATCTATCCCGGGGATTTGCTAGTAACATTTTATTGAATACTTGGGCTAAATCTGCACTGATATTAGGGGCATAATTTTGCCAATTCCAGACCTGTTTTTGCGGATCGTATAGCTCATCAGGATCGCGATTAGTTAAGAGTATAACACAGGTAGCTGCTAGGGCATATAAATCTGTGGATGCTGATACCTGATTGCCTAATTGTTGTTCGGGAGGAGCAAATCCGGCTGAATAAATTGTTGTGGATTTCTCTTGTGTATTACTAGGGTTATTAGTCGCCTGTTTTACCGCTCCAAAATCGAGTAAATAGAGGCGGCCACTTTTGGATAGCATGATGTTAGATGGTTTTATATCCCGGTGAATGGAACCATTTTCATGGATAAATTTGAGGATAAGAAGTAATTCTTTGAGAATGTTTTTAACTTCACTTTCTTGAAAGGGTTTTTGTTGCTGTTGGAGAATTTCTTCTAAGTTTTTACCGTCGATATATTCCTGGGCCAGATAGAAAAATTGCTCTTCTTCTCCCGTTAATTGATTCTTGACTTTTAAAGGGAAAAAAGCATAGAGATCGGGGATTTGGGGATGTTCTCGGCCTAAATCTTCTAAAACGTGCGCTTCTTGAAAAAATAAGTTTTTCGCTTTTTCTAAAGCTTGGGGACTTAAATTACCGGAAGGTTGAAATTGTTTGATTACACATTTAGCTTTTTTGGGACTATAACGATCTACTGCTAAAAATGCCGCTCCAAATCCTCCTTTTCCCAATAGACGTTCCGGCAAATAACGTCCCCCCAAAATTAATGGCATCCCGCAAGTAATACAATATTTCTGCTCGATCGAGGTTAAGCGATTGTTATCGTCTAGGTCTAGGCACTGATTACGCGGTCTCGGACAGTGGGGACGCGTACAAATAACTTCCATAGTCACCGTTTCCCGTGGTACTGCTCTTAGTTTAGCTACTACCGGCAATTGGGGTTAAAATTTTTATTCTTAAGAAAGACTTAAAAAGGGGGTCTGTAGGCCGACACGGATTCCCATTATACTACAAGATTAGCAGAAATTTTGGAGTTTGTCAAGTCTTTGGCTGAAAAAAATTCAGCCAGATCTAGCGGTTATCTTAATGGTGGGGTGGGAAGTCTCGGCGCTTTTCTTTAGTTGAAAGAGCGGGCTAGACGATTAACCCCAGTGTGTAATAACTGTTCCAAGCTTTGGCGATCGCTAATGGCTTGAAAATTGATCACAAAACAGGTTAAACCCAGTCCAAAGAGGATAAAAGTGGGGGCCATAACCACACCAATCATTAACCAAGTGGCGACGTGGAGAAACATGGTGACAGCGAACAACAAAGCTAGGGAAGCAATGGGGAAGATTTGACGGGTAGGACGACCAAAATAGAGAAAAAGAACGGTTAAAAGGGTGGTTACTAAGTTAGCGGGTACTAAAAAGGCACAAATCGAGACGCAATAGTGGCGGGAAAATTCAGCGAGAGTATTAAAATCTATCATGAATAATAGTTTACAATTGCCTGAGTCTTAGTCTTCTCGATTGTAGCGGAAAATTTACATGATCGGGATGAAGGAGACTAAAGGCTGTGGTGCAATAGATTTTCGAGAGGGAGTTAAAACGAGGATCGGGGTATAGGTCATCCAGCTATAATGAAATCTGGGAAAATGACACCGCCCTTCGGCTTCTCTCAGGGTCAACCGCATCCCGAAAACTCTCACCCCTTGCTAGGTATAATCGATCGCAGGAAAAATTTTATGAGTAAATTTGTCTTTGTTACTGGGGGAGTCGTCTCCAGTATTGGGAAAGGAATTGTCGCTGCTAGTTTGGGAAGATTGTTAAAAAGTCGGGATTATTCCGTCTCAATTCTGAAATTAGACCCCTATATCAACGTGGATCCGGGTACGATGAGTCCTTTTCAACACGGAGAGGTATTTGTCACCGATGATGGGGCCGAAACCGACCTCGACCTTGGCCACTACGAACGTTTTACCGATACGGAACTCTCCCGTCTCAATAGCGTGACTACCGGCTCGATTTATCAAGCGGTATTGAATAAAGAGCGCCGTGGTGCTTATATGGGGGGAACTGTGCAGGTAATTCCCCATATTACCAACGAAATCAAGGAAAGGATTCTCCGGGTGGCCAAAGATACCAACCCCGATATTGTCATCACAGAAATTGGTGGTACGGTGGGAGATATCGAATCTTTGCCTTTTTTAGAAGCAATTAGGCAATTTAGGAAGGATGTGGGTCGAAATAACGTGGTTTATATGCACGTTACCCTAATTCCTTGGATTCCGGCCGCCAAGGAGATGAAAACTAAACCGACACAACACTCGGTCAAGGAATTAAGATCGATCGGTATTCAACCGGATGTGTTAGTCTGTCGTTGTCATCTACCCCTACAACCGGGGTTAAAAGAAAAACTCTCAGCTTTCTGTGATGTGCCGGTGGAATCGGTGATTACTGCTCAGGATGCCAGCAGTATCTATGAAGTTCCCCTCAATCTGGAAAAAGAGGGATTAGCGCAACAAACCCTAGAATTATTAAACCTGAGTCCCCGATACCCCCATCTGGAGGAGTGGGAAAATCTCATCCGACAGATGCAATCCCCCGGTCAAAAATTAGAGATAGCTATCGTTGGTAAATATGTTCAGTTGGGGGATGCTTACCTCTCGGTGGTGGAGGCCCTTAAACACGCTGCTATTGCCCTTAATAGCGAGATAGAATTGCGTTGGGTAAGTGCTGAAGATGTGGATAATGATTCGGCCGAAGCTCATTTAAGCGGTGTTGACGGTATTGTTGTACCCGGTGGTTTTGGTATTAGGGGTGTGGATGGCAAAATTAAGGCGATCGAGTATGCTAGGGTCAATAATATTCCTTTCTTGGGTCTCTGTTTAGGGATGCAGTGTTCGATTATTGAATGGGGTCGCAATGTGGCCCGATTAGAAAGGGCCAATAGTTCCGAATTTGAAGAAGATACACCCAATCCAGTGATTAATTTACTGCCAGAACAGGCAGATGTGGTAGATTTAGGGGGAACAATGCGCTTAGGTCTCTATCCCTGTCGTTTAAATCCCGATAGTCTAGCTTTCTCTCTCTACGGTCAAGAGGTTATCTATGAGCGCCATCGTCACCGTTACGAGTTCAATAATGCCTATCGTAGTCTCTTTTTCGAGACTGGTTATCTGGTGAGTGGCACTTCTCCTGATGGTCGTTTGGTGGAAATTATCGAACTACCAAAACATCCTTTCTTTATTGCTACCCAATTTCATCCCGAATTTCGCTCCCGTCCCAATAAAGCTCATCCTCTCTTTTATGGTTTCATGAAAGCGGCCCTCAAGGGTAGAGAGCAAAAGTTCTCCCTGATTAGTCAGCATTCAGCTATTGGTTAGGATTTGCTGGTCTGATTGGCTCAAAATCTGGTTTTTTGGGGGGAAACCCCCGAAAATTTGTCATCTTAACCCCAGTTTGGCCTAGGGTTTTCCGAATTGACGTTGATAAACTACTTCTTCCTTGCCAGATTCCAGTTTAATATCCGAGCGAGGATAGGCCACACATAACAAAGCATAGCCTTCTTTTTGCAGGTCGGGGGATAATCCCATGCCATCACTTTGTTCGACGCTACCCTGGGAAAGTTGAGCGGCGCAGGTAGTACATACGCCCGCATTGCAGGAACTGGGTAAGTCAATTCCCGCATCGTAGGCCGCTTGTAGTATAGTTTGATCTTCCCTAACTTCGATCGTTTGTGTTGTTCCTAAATGAGAAATTTCTACTTTGTAGGTTGTGGTCATAGCTAATGAATGATGCTTTGAACTTCACCTATTTTATCATTCTAGATACCCCAAACAAAATCGATCGCACTAATCCTACGATGAGCGCTCGAATTACTGATCACAAACAACTAACAACTAAATTCTAATAATTCCATACTTGGCCCTTTTTCGCCACCGCTTCGGCTCTTCTGGTTTTCGTGTGATCCCCTTCAAATGCTAGTTCCAAATCATTGCCACTTTTCCAACTGAAATATACCCCATTATAGCATATCCTGATGGCGGAATAACAATTTTTTCTGTGCGATTGCGTCTTGCCAAAGTTTGATTAATAGAGAGAACTATAAGCGATCGCCGCTGATAGTAAAAGGTGTGTTACTTTAGTGACACACCTTAAATAAAATATTGTTGGGTTTCGTTACCTCAACCCAACCTACAAGATCACTAACCTACACTCTTCGGCGATCACAAATTATGAAATATAAAAAAGTGATCGCACATTCCAAATTAATCAATATCTTGCCAATTCAATGCTGTAGCAAATCGGATCAAATGACCAACATTGGTTGTCGCAATAATTACTTCTGCCGTCTCATTGGCCAATATTTGTGCTTAAGCAGCTAGAATAACATCCCCATCTAATGCCTTGGGATCGGCAGTGGGTTGTCCCCTTTTTCTGACTTCTGCCCAAAGACTTGCAGCTAACAACATAGTATCTGTTTGAATAGGAATATATTCAAGGGTTTGTGTTAAATGATCGAGACGACGGACACTTTTTAATAAATTCGCACGGAGCAGTTCTCGACGGACTTCATAATCTGCAATCTCAGGAATCGCAAATCGTTCACCTCGTTTTAGAAGCGTTTTTAGCCACTGTTGACAAGCGAGCGGAAGTCCTTTGGCCTTGGGATTTGTTACCATACCTAATCGACCCGAATCTAATAAAATTAAGCGATTCATGGGAATAGGGGGCGATCTGATAAACGGTCTTCATCTATAGCCTTTTTTAAATAGTCCCAAGTTTGTTGATGTTCGGAAGCACTTTCATCTTCGCTTAACCAAGAGTCTAAAAGATTAATGGCTGCTTGATTTTTTTGAGCTTGTTCTGGGTTAATAATCGCTGAAGTTGTTGATGGAATTGTTTGTCGAAATTGGCGCAGTTTTTCTAGTAGTTCTGTCCAATATTCTCTGGGGGTTGCTTCTATTTCAGAGATTAGCAATTCGAGGGATATTGGCGATCGCTTGGAAGAATTTACCACAGATACCACTCACAGGTTAGAGGCTATCTTTCAATTCTAATTGATCTAAGCAGAAAATAAATAAGCTCTCCTGATGACTGATAGATAAAAGGTATGTCACTAAAGTAACACACCTTAAATAGTGTTGGGTTTCGTTGTTTCAATCTAATCGAGAATAAGGAGCGATCGTACTAATCTAGAAAAATGGGCGATCGCTCTAGTTAAGCTTAAGGAAATGGTTTTGTATCCAAGTTATATTCTCATTCCACTGATCAGATTTAATATAATTATTTACTAAATCTTTCATCTTTTGAATTTGAGAACATCCATCAAGAGGTATAGTTTGATTTAGTTCAACGTTAATTCTTTGATACTTATCAGTTCCTAAAATCATCTTAGTTTGGAAATCATCTAAAATTGATGAACCATCCATCATGATTGAAAGTAAGGGAATCTTTGGTGTATCATCGAATTCTATTGGCCAAAACCATGTTGTCGGTCCATATCTTAACGGTCTATCGGGTTGATACTCTGGTCTCATACGATTTTGAGTTTGTCCCGTCCCAACTGATAGTATTCTGATGTTTTCAATGTTTCTATCTTCCAAAATTCCTGAATTGAGAACTCTGGCTAATGCTAATGTACTAGGGTTATTAGCAAATACACCACCATCAATACAAAGTCCATAGGTAGGATGCTGATGAGGAGGAAAATACACTGGCGCAGCACTGGTACAAAGCGCAGCATCTATAATTAGGGTATCTTGGCTATTAATTTCATTGTTGGGTAGGTTATCAAGGGTTATTGGTCGCCATGAAGGATTATTTGTATCAGGCTCATTATACAGTTGAAATGTCGTTACTAAAACTTTTTTGGATTGTAGAGTCGATAAGGGTTGGTTAAACTGAGTTAAACTATTCTGCAAAACTGAATTTAATCCGGTGTTGTCATACTTGACATACAATAGTTTTTCTAAATTTTTCACAATTTCTGGAAAAATGGAGTCTTTAAAGTTATTGCTGTTAGCCAGTTTTTCGCCAAAACGATCTAAAAAATCATCTGACTTAGGGGGTTGATAAGGGTTAAAAATCTGGGAACAATTACTACTGCTGTTATAAATATTAACCACATCAGCAATCGGAACACCACTGGCTAATCCTAAAGCAATGATTCCACCTGTTGATGTTCCCGTAAAAAGATCAATTTTGTCAAGAAAAGGGATTTGTTCATCGAGTTCTTGTAGAATCATGGCGGTGATTAAACCCCGAATACCCCCCCCGTCACAGGATAAAATTAAGAAATTAGAATTACTCATGGATTAGTTCTCCTTTTTGGGAATAGGTTTTGAGCAAAATTTACGGTAAAAATCGACTAAAAAAATTGTTCAATCGTCTTTTTAACGAAGTTATCAAGATTTCCAAAACGGCTGTTTTAGGATATCGATAAAGAAAACGAGTCATGACATCATTAATAGTAAAAACCGATTGTTTCAATTCTTCAGGTATGATAACTAGGTCATTTTTGAGCTTTTTATATTCTTCTTGAGCATTTTTGGGTTGATCTGTATCAGGTGAATTGTTTAACATGGCTTGAACGTCTTCAAGGGTGAAATCTTGGGGACTTTCACCACTTTCTAGTACAGATTTTAAGGAATCTATGAGATTTTCTAACTGAATCAAACCTGCTTGAGAAAATTGTTCAAGGATTTCCTGTCTCTGTGTGTTTTTATACCCATTTTTTTTACCTAAAGCCTTTTCAATAAACTTTGTATAGGCTTCGATATCAGGTTTTGAAACTATCATAATGAAAGCCTCATTATGTTTTTTTTTGAAGAAAAGGCATTCACCACTCTTGGTCAAATTGTAATGAATGCCAGAAAAAAGAATGATCATTCTAGTTGACAAGTATTGATAGTTGTATGGACTTAAACTAATTAAGTGAGTCTATAAATTACCATACAATTACATATACTTCATCCAACTGATAAAGTATATGTAATTGTATTATTGTCACCTGAGCCAACGTTAACTTGTTTAGAAAATCCTCGAGGTGCGGTATTAATAGTAACATCTCCTGAATTCGAGCCTACTACGGGATTATCGTAATAAAGTTCAAGTCCAATATTGTCTCCCGATACACTGACATTACCCTCAACCCCTGCACCATCACTGTTAGCAATAAAAACCGTTGCCTGATGCCCACTCTCCAAAGTACTAACTACAATGTTAGGATTATTTCCATGTGATATTGAACCAGATGTAAATGTTAGCGTAGTTTTTGTTTGATTGACCACGACACCTGTTGTACTACTCATTTTTTTGTTCCGAGAATTAACTAATGTTTACCGATGATATAGGCAAAAAAGCCTGTTAGTTGATCTTTGCGAAAAATTGAGGAAGAGAGAAAGGAAAAATATAGCGGTTCTCGCATCTGTGCGGCACACGTAAACCTTTGCTGATTAAGCTGTTCAGGATCGGAAATGTACCTCTTATGAATCAGAAACGCTATAGTATTTTTTAACCTTTCCCTCGTTCTTTATTTCTGAGTTAGATTTTGGAATATTAACAAAAAATCTAATTCAGAAAATTAGCAGCTACAGCCAGCAACTTTTGCTGCAATCTCACAAGCAGTTTTTTTCCAGCCTGTTAAGACACTACATGCAAGACAAGTAACATCGCATCCAGTACCAGAGGCTTCCATTCCGCCACTAAAAGCAGCAGTGCAAACATTACGCATTACAGGTTGAGATTGAATGGGAAGATTCATGTTTCTTTCTCCTTATTTGAGAGTTGATTGTTTGTTCAGAGTTTGAGAATTTGCCTAATACATATATCACGCTTACTCGCGGTATATGTGAGGCGAGAATTAGGTAAATCATCGTAGTGTATCCTTAGTTAGAGACATTGTTTACACGAATCATAAGCGGGTCCCATACAAGCGATACAAGCCGCACCATCTGTTACTACACAAGCGGCAGCACAGCCAGCAGCAATGGCTCCACATTTAACCCAATCCCAAGCACTGCAACCTTGAGCGTAAATTCCATTTTGAATGGCTACGGTACTGTATTGTCTTATCACAGGTTGAGATTGAAAGGGAAGATTCATTGGTTTTTTCTCCTAATTTTAGAGTTGATTTTGTTTCTCAAAAGTTGAGAGTTTGCCTAACACATATCTCACGGTTATTCGTGGTATATGTGAGGCGAGAATTAGATGAGTCATTGGGGTTTTTCCTTAGTCTTTATTTTTGTACGCAGTCGCAACTATCACCATCACATTTAGGTTTCTGATCTATGCCGCATTTATTGACATCTACTGAACCGTTTTTGCAAGTACAAAAAGCACTGGCATTAATTCCTAAACCCATACTGTAAGGATAGATCAGAGAATTACCTTGAGCATTTCTTAAATTCCGAGCAACAGGTTGAGATTGAACTGGAAGGTTCATGTTTTTTTCTCCTAACTAAAGTGTTAATTCTACAGAGGACAACTACAACCGGGTATTGCTATACAAGCCATTCCACCCCCTGCTTGACAACAGAGATCGCAAGCTAAATTAGATAGCTCAACTCCTCTGATTCCAGACAGTTTTACTGTGCTTACTTTTCTTGAAGTCGGTGGGACTTGAAGGGGAAGGTTCATGTTTTTTCTCCTTGTCAAAATTAAGAATTGAGTTTCAAACAGAATTGACGAGCTAAGTAAGGCAATCGATCACAAACTTCTGGGTCGCTTTTGGGCTCTTCTCGACTTTGTGTGATAATTTTTGCTTATAGAGTCGTGAAATGTTAACTGGGAAAGACTTTTAGGACTATTTTGATGAAGAAACTATCAGTATAGACCCCGTTTACACACAAAAACCAGAAGAGCCGCTTTTGCTCGCCTTTGAGGGTCTAGTTAAAAACATCACATTTCTGAGAGATATTTCAGGAACTATTCTACTTTCTTCGGCGTAGTATTGTTCCAGATCATTAGAGGTAAAGCTGAAGCCTTTTTCAGAACCTAGTTCAACAGTAAGATGCATTAAACTTTGGGTATCTTTTGTTGCTTCTAGACTTTGTTGAATCTCTGGATCATTCTCAGCAATTTGATTAAACTCTCTGACGGCTTCGATAGACATAAGTTCTCCTGTGATGTCTTAAGATTGAGACCAAGAACGGACTTGACCGATAGTGACGGGAATGATATCGCTAACATCAATGGTGAAACGAAAAACTCGATTAGAACGCTGGTTATTTTCGGGATCAAAGAAGCTTAATTTTACGTCGTAGCAATCAGAATCGGGGCGACAAATTGGGCTTTTTTCCACAGAAATAGAATCCAGTACCCGTTGACTACCTGCCGCACTTGCGATCGCTACAGAGGCTTGAAACGCATTAGTCGCAGAGAAATTTAAAGCCCGTTCTTGAGGAGTGATCCCTAAATTGCGATAATCATAATAAATCCGATTCAAATAGTCTTCAATTTGAGAGCGTAAACCTTCCGCTGTCATATCAGTTGCAGTCAGTTGGGGCATTACTGATTGCACTAAAGCAGGAACAGACCAACTATAAATTCCCCGTACTTCAGGAATAATAACAGGGACCACTTGACCCGACATTAAGCGAATACTACCGCTAATTACCCCGGGGACTGAGATTCGTTCAATATTTTCATCCCCTAAATAGGCACGGAGTCGATCATAGGTCACACTCGCATAAGCACCCACTGGCACAATGGCATAAATGGGAGTTGCATCTAAACTCAGTGTCCAAATCAGGGATTGCGCCTCATAGGGGTTTTGATTAAGATACTCTAACAAACTCATATTAGGAGGCATGGCTTGAGTAAAAGAATCTCGCCGTGCTTCCGTTCCAAAATCCGTGCCTAATTGACCAATGGCGTAAACAATTTGGGGCGCACCATTACCATTGCCACTACAGGCACAGGCAGACGGGGCAATAGAAGAATTCACTTCATTATTGGGGGTAAATGACATGGAATTAAGATTAGAAGGATTAATGGACACAATAGGGGCGGTCTTCGCTTGTAATCCCTCTGTTTCCAGGGCTGAGGGTAAGATGGCGAGTTGTGCAGTAGAATTAGAGCTTTCAACCGATTGAAACGGAGCGATCTCATTGATGACGTTGCTTAATTCTTGAGAGGTGTTATTAACCTCACTGGTTTGCATCATGGGTTGTTCTTGGGTTTGATTAGACATGGGTTGAATTCCTCCTTGAGTAATTAGGGTGTAAGCCCCAGAAATATTAAGTGTTCCAGCCAGACAGCGACGGCTATCGGTTAGGTGATCTTGATGGCAAGGCAAAGCACTTTTAAGAATGGCTTGACGAACGCCATGAGGATCGGGTTTTTCTCCTTGTTGTAGTTGGATACTCAATAAAAGAGCAATAATTCCCGATACAATGGGAGTGGCAAAACTTGTCCCACTTCTGAGAATGGTTCCGCCGTTGAGAGCCGCCCCTAAGATATTGTCACCGGGTGCCAGAATTCCCTGATTTTGGTAAACTTTGCCCCAATTACTAAAATTGAGCGGTTTTCCTTGAGAATCCATAGCTCCTACGGCTAAAACCGATTCAAGGGCTGCCGGAAGATGCAGACATTCACAACCATCGTTTCCAGCCGCTGCGACGATCAGAACATTCCTTTCTTGGCATAAACGCACCGCATTCGCCAATAATTGGTCAGATTCAGGGGAAGCCGTCAATTGACCGCCACTAACATTGATGATGTTCGCTCCTTGCTCAACCGCCTGCGTAATTGCTCGTGCTAGATCGATTTGGGAACAGGGGGCTAACTTATCCCCTTGTCCGTCACCAAAAATAGGCACAATTAATCCGCGACAATTAGGGGCAATTCCTTGAATCGAACTATCATGCTGACCGAAAATAATGCTAGTAACATGGGTTCCATGTTGAGTCGCAAATCCTTGATTAGCAACTGCTGAAATTAACGTTGGTATCTGGGTAAGTCGTGCTTGATGAAAACAGGGATGGGATATATCCACCGAGCCATCTAACACAGCAATACATATACGCGGATCACCCAGTGTTTTGAGCCAAAGAGACTCTATTCCAGATAAATTGGGCATAATCATTAGGGATTTGCCTTATGAAATATTAAGTTCGATGTTTTTGCTAAATAAGCAGTACATCTTGACTTTTTTGGCTGAAAAGTGATTGGTTTAATCACCTTTGATACCAGAATAAGTTTTATTTTTGCTGATGGCAATCTCTAAAACTAATACTTTTCTAATAGGTTTTTTCGAGCAGAATATTAACTTTTATATTAGATTTATAGCGTTTCTGATTCACAAGAGGTACATTCACGATTGTGAACAGCTTAATCAGCAAAGGTTTAAGTGTGCCGCACAGATGCGAGAACCGCTATATATTAGATTTATATTAGATTCAAAGGGTCACTTTATGGTATAATGCCCTAACCCTTGAAGTAGAACAAATGAATTAATCCGACAGATTTAAGAGATTAAACCCGATTTACCTTAACTAGAATGAGTAAAACCCTTTTATATGCTGATTTGTTGCGATTTCAGGGATTTATTGCTGGATTTATGCAAGGAAAGTCTAAAAAACGCCCGCTTTTCCCAGAAAATCAAGAGATGCGATCGCCTTCAAAGATGAAACCAGATGCTATTTAGTCGTAATCTCCAAAAATATCCCACTCTCTCGGATGTAGCATCTTTGAAGTATGGATGTTAGATCAGTTAGGCAAAAACTCTACAGATGGTGTTACTACAAACCTTGTACCCCTACAGATAGGGTATTTTTTTGAGCGGGTCTAATTTTTCCTGTAATATTAGATTTATATTAACTTTAAAGGGTCACTTTATGGTATAATTGCGTACTTTTTAAGTAGAACTAATGAATTAATCGGGCGGCTAAAATCATCAAAACTCCTTTATCCTCTGACTTGTAGCGGTTTCAGGGGATGAAAAGAAGCAAAAAAGCGATCGCAATTCTTGAAAACAGACAGCGATCGCCTTCTTCCTTGAATAAAGAGATGCTATTATTGGATGATGAGTATAACCTTCCAATTAGTTCTGGCTTTACCTGAAATGTCGGCTTGAAGGCTCTCGGTTTTACCTCGGAGATGAAAAGCCGACCAGCATAGAATATTGGGAAGATAACAAAGGTGTAGGACAAAAGGATATTTATCGATACACAACCGAATTAAGAAACGAATATTCTTTCGTCAAAGACCTTAACTCTACAGCTTGTCAACAGGCGTGGCGTAGGACTTGGACTGCTATTTTAAGGTTCTATAACAACTGTAAAAACCAAATCGCTGGTAAAAAAGGATATCCTAAATACTCTAAACGTACTCATTCTGTTGAGTTTAAAAAGTCAGGTTGGAAACTTAATCGAAATTCTAAGAGAATAACTTTCACTGATGGAAAAAACATTGGGGAGTTAAAACTAATTGGTAGTCGAGACTTGTTTTATTTTCAAGAATGGCAAATTCAACGGATAAGAATAGTTAAAAGGGCTGATGGATATTATTGCCAGTTAATGCTAAAACTCGATGCTAGAGATATAACCCCACAATTAGAATCGACGGGTCATTGCCTAGGATTAGATATGGGGTTAAAATATCTTTATGCCGATAGCGACAACAATACAGTAGAACCTCCTAAATATTATCGAAAAGCAGAGAAGCGTCTTAATAAACTAAATAGGAGAAAATCTAAAAAGTTTAGAAGAGGG
>VYMB01000081.1_pt1 | contig 34404 bp, 34 predicted proteins | sample 5115321 | NCBI WGS metagenome assembly VYMB01 (sample SAMN12291794, study PRJNA351875) | freshwater metagenome | isolation source: freshwater lake | place: USA: Michigan, Wintergreen Lake | collected 2011-08-02 | reverse complement strand
GTTGGGATACTTAGTACGACCAGCAAAGAAATTAGTGAAAGCTGTTTGTAAATGTCTTAACCCTTGTTGTAAAGGTACACAGCTTACTTCATTGAGAAAGTTTAATTCTTCTTGTTTTTTCCAATCGGTTAGCATTGAAGAAGTTTCAGTATATCCTACTCTTTCTTGTCTTTCGTACCATGCTTGTGTTCTGACATGGAGAGCTTTATTGTAAACCAATCTTACACAGCCCAATGTGCGCCGCAATAGCGACTCTTGTTCTGGTGTTGGGTAAAATCGAAACGAATAGGCTTTTTCCATACCTCACATTCTAGAATATATCGTGTAAATGCGCTAGTATTTAACGGTAAAGCCGCCGTAAAACGGCGGGGTTTCAGACCCAAATTTTCGATGAAATTACCCCGTCTTGCCGCTTTAATCATTGGTCTGAGCTTTATTTTCGGATTAATGTTGTGGTTAGTCAACTCTATCTATCGTCTTTACATCCAGATCGCCTTTACCGCTCCTATCTTAGCCAATATTCTGCTTTTACTCATTATCGGACTGCTGGGCTTGCTCATTTACGTTCTTTTGTACTACTTTTATCTGCTGCCCCAGCGCCCAAAAAGTCGCCGCGGGTTGCGTTCTTCCTCCCGTCCACCCCTAAAATTACCAGTAGAAAAAACCGAGGCCGCCGGGGAAACCTTAAAAGCTATCCGGCAACAAGTGGAGCAAATTCAAGATAAAGTAACCCAACAGGTTTTTATTAACCGTTCCCAAGAAATTGAGCGAAGTTTAGCCAGAAAAGAAGTTAAAATCATTGTTTTCGGCACAGGTTCGGCGGGAAAAACCTCCCTAATTAACGCCCTCATCGGTCAAATGGTGGGCAATGTGGAGGCAACCATGGGAACCACGGAAAAAGGGGAAACCTATAGTTTAAAAATGAAAGGTGTGAATCGGGAAATTCAAATTACCGATACCCCCGGCATTCTCGAAATTGGTGCAGCCGGAGGTCAAAGGGAACAGTTAGCGCGACAATTAGCCACGGAAGCAGATTTACTTTTATTTGTCATCGATAACGATATTCGACAATCGGAATACGCCCCTTTATTGCGCTTAATTGATATTGGTAAACGTTCTCTCTTAGTCTTTAATAAAATCGATCTCTATAGCGATGAAGATCGAGAAATTATTTTAAAACAATTACGAGAACGTCTAAAAGGAGTGATTCTTTCCGCCGATATTATTGCCGTTACCGCTAATCCGCAACCAGTACAGTTAACTGGTGGACAAATCATCACACCAGAACCAGATATTTTAGCTTTAATTAAACGTTTGGCTTCAGTTTTACGGGCCGAAGGGGAGGATTTGGTGGCGGATAATATCCTCTTACAATCCCAAAGATTAGGAGAAGAAGCTAGGAAAATTATTGATCGCCAACGTCGTCGCCAAGCTGATAAAATTATCGATCGCTATCAGTGGATCGGTGCGGGAGTGATTGCCGTGACTCCCTTACCAGTGTTCGATCTGTTAGCAACGGCGGCGGTTAATGCTCAAATGGTTAGGGAAATTGGTCAAGTTTATGGCTGTGAAATTAACAGCGATCGAGGCAAGGAATTGGCTCTATCTTTAGGCAAAACTCTAGTTAGTTTGGGAGTAGTGAAAGGAGCGGTAGAATTATTAGCCAGAATCCTACAATTAAACTTTACTACCTATATAGTCGGTAAGGCAATTCAAGGGGTCAGTGCCGCCTATTTAACCCGCATTGCTGGCAAAAGTTTTATCGAATATTTCCGTCACGATCAAGACTGGGGTGATGGTGGTATGACAGAGGTGGTACAAAGACAATTTCAACTTAGTCGCAAGGAAGAATTTATTAAGTCTTTTGTAGCCGATGCGATCGGTAAAGTGGTACAACCTTTTCAGGATGATTGGCAGCAAGAAGAAGTTTTAGAAGCTAGTCGCGAGGATGATTGGTAAAGATCGAACCCGGGAGCGATAGGCAAAATTGTATAGTAATTGTTACAATCGTTTTGGGGTTCCGCAAGGGCAAAAAAAAGATGCGACAGCAAGTTATCGACTGGTTAAAAGAAAACGTCAACGAACACCGTCTGCGCCATATTCTCGGTGTGGAGACCATGTGTATTGATTTAGCTCGTCATCACGATCTCGATCCCGTCCAAGCAGGGCAAGCCGGGTTAATGCACGATCTGGCCAAATTTTTCAAGCCAAAAAAACTGCTAAAAATGGCGGAATCGGCGGGAATAGACGTGGATAATATCTGTTTATCCCATCCCCACTTACTCCACGCCGATGTCAGTGCGGTTGTCGCCCAAAAAGAATTTAACGTTATCGATGAGGAAATTCTCGAAGCGATTCGCAATCATACCCTCGGTAAACCCAATATGAGCGATCTTAGCTGTATAGTCTTTATTGCCGATGCCTTGGAACCCAATCGCGGCGATACACCCGAATTAAACGCCCTACGACAACTCAGCTATCAAAATCTCCATAAAAGCGTTCAACAAACCTGTGATTATTCCCTAAAATATCTTTTAAGTAGCCATTGTCCCATTCATCCCCGCACCGTGCTAACGCGCAACTGGGCGTTACAAATTGTTAAAGAACAACCAACAGAAACTAAAACCATTGATTAACATAATCTCAAGACTCCCTTACAACCACCTTAGCCAAAGGATAACCACCACCTGAATGACCAATCCCACTGGAATTATTACCCCCATCGCCGAAAATCTCAAGACCGAACAATTTCTAGAGACAATTGTCACCGCTGCCGAAGACAAGAAAGCAGGGGACATCGCCATCCTGAAAGTCGCCGATATCTGTTATTTAACCGATTATTTTCTGATTATTACTGGCTATTCTACCACTCAAGTGCGAGCGATCGAGGATGCGATCGAAGCCGCTATGGAACTAGAATGGCAACAATCCCCCCGACAAGTGGAAGGAAAAAGCGAAGGTAGCTGGATCCTGATGGATTATGGCGATATCATTGTCCATATCTTTTTACCAAAAGAGCGAGAATTTTATAATTTAGAAGCATTTTGGGGTCATGCTCAACGTATTCCTCTACCTAGCGACCATTTGGAGGAGTAGAATCCATGAAATCCTCCCTTGATTTCTGTCCCATCCCGGAAGAACAGCAACCGGTTAACGAGTACGAACAATTAAAAGAATCTTGGTTTTTCCGTTGGGCGACGCTAGATGTAGCCTCTTATACAAAAAAAATTGTCTGGTTATGGTTATGGACATGGTTAATTGTCGGACCGATTGCCGCCGCTAGTTTTCCCCTCAAAAAAGCCCCTTTTCTCTTCTTCTGTGCGGGGATTTTTGGCTCGACAATTTTGGTAGGATTGGTGTTATTGCGCTTGTATTTAGGCTGGATCTACGTTTATGACCGCTTACAATCGGAGAAAGTATTTTATGAAGAGTCGGGCTGGTATGATGGCCAAATCTGGACAAAAACCGCCGCTATTTTAACCCGCGATCGTTTAATCGTCTCCTATCAAATCCAGCCCATTCTCCAGCGTTTACAAAAAACCGCCCTGATTCTAGGGGCAATTATCGCTATCAGTGGTCTTTTCTGGCTATTTTTCACTCACTAACCGCAACCAATCACCAATCTGAATGAATAGGGTAAAACGTTCACCAACCCACCGCTTAGAAATTCATCTCCTCCGGGAAGGTATTATTGAATCGGTCCATCATGTCGAGGCCGCTATTTGCGATGACCGCGGCCGGGTATTATCCACCGCCGGCAGCGCCGAAACTAGCGCCTTTATTCGTTCGGCCCTGAAACCTTTTCAAGCGCTGGCTGTCACCAGTACCGGCACCCTCGAACGCTACGATCTCAACGATAAGGATCTAGCCATTATCTGTAGTTCTCACCAAGGCACAGTGGAACAGGCCCGTCAAGTCTTTAATATTCTCTGGCGCGCCGATATCGATACCAATGCCCTGCAATGTCCCCTCCCAGAAGGTAAACGCAGTCGTTTACAGTACAATTGTTCTGGTAAACACGCCGGGATGTTAGCGGTGTGTCAACAGCGCGGCTGGCCGTTAAATAGCTATCTGCGGCGTTCTAGTCAGATACAGAAGCTAATTCTCAGCAAAATTGCCGAATTATTGGGTATGCCGGGGGATGAATTAATCAGCGCCCACGATGACTGCGGTGCGCCCACCTATTCAATGCAGTTGGGGCAAATGGCCCATCTCTACGCCCAGTTAGCCTCTGGCAACCGTTTAGACTTAGAAAGAATCGTCCGCGCTATGACCTATCATCCCCGCATGGTAGCGGGAGAAGGGGCTTTTGATACGGAATTAATGCAGGTTAGCCAAGGGGAAATCGTCAGTAAAGCCGGGGCCGAAGGGATTCAATGTATCGGGCGCGTCGGTGAAGGTTTAGGATTAGCAATTAAAGCTTTAGATGGTTCCAAACGGGCTAAATATGCCGCCGCTTTGCAAATTCTTAAACAGTTAGGTTGGATTACTCCCAATGTGGCCGAATCTCTCTCGGAAAAATTCCTTAAAATCGGCAGTTATACCCGCTTGGAAGTGGTGGGGGAAATGGCTTTATTGTAAATAGTCGGTTAACAAAGCTTAATAGAACAAAAAGAAAAGTTTTTGCTGCCTTATGGCTGACTGTGGCGGGCAATCATTCGATTGAAGGCGGTTCCCAGAGGGTGGGCGTGGCAATCCTACTTAGGGCTTGCGGCAAAAAGTTTTTCGTGGGGGTAGGGTGTGGGGTGTGGGGTGTGGGGTGTAGGGTTTTACCGATTTTGAGGGGGTCAATTACCTAATTTTCAGGGAAAAAGTCCCTGAATTTTCCCCCCGATCACTCCCATATTTGCTACTTTTTGATTGACAAAAAGTCTAAAAGTCTTACCCAACAAGGTTTTTAGATTTATTCAGCAAGCTCTACTTAATCGATAGATTTACTCTGTCAATTTTAAAAGGATCAGTGGAGACAAGCAGGGAGAGCAGAAGGGGCAGGGGAAGCACCGGGAGATTTATCTCTCAATTCAATCTTGACAGACCAATAGGTCTATGGTACAGTGTGGGGGCATTCTCGCCGAGTGTGCGGCAGTTCAAGACAATACCAACAGTAGCCTATGAGTTTGATCGATAGGAAAATTTGTTTCGTCACCCTAGCTGTCGGGAAGAAATATCGAGATCATGCCCTTACCCTCGCCGAGGATATTCGTACTATAACTGATAATAGCCCTTTTGTAGTTCTCACTGATCGCCCTGAAGTTTTTGCCAAATCCGATTCGCTCATCCCGCTCCCCTCATCATTGCGACACCAGTTATCCGGAGGAGGCGAGCCGTCATCGTTAAAAGGCTAAAAGTCTTTCTAGTTAAGAAACTTACCCAAATAGAAATGATTTTAATTGTCCTATATTTTTTCGGTGAAATTGAATTAGCCAAGATGGATATACATTTCAGCCATTGAACTATTTTAAATTAGGACAGAGCCTAAAAGCAAGCTGTAATTGGGTTATAATTTTTAGAGATGTCTAATAGAGAAGCGATTCTTTGACCTTGTTTCTATGGAATTTAAACTTGTAAGACACGAAGAGTTGATAATGCAAAATACTAAAACACCCACAGTCGTCTGTGCTGCGGACAACAATTACGCAATTCCTCTTGGCGTAATGCTTTACTCCTTGGCAGAGAACCTGAAAGAGGGGAAAGCTTTTATTTATGTTATTGATGGGGGAATTACCAATGCTAATAAAAAAAAGGTGATTCGGTCACTACAAAAATTAGAAGTTGAAGTGGTACTTAACTGGCTAAAGCCTCAAGAAGCAGCGTTCTTTACAATCGTGGAAAAACTTCCGACTTGGGGTCATGTTACTATTGCCGCTTACTATCGTTTATTAATTCCTTATCTCTTACCCCCGTCGATTGAGAAAGTTATTTATCTAGACTGTGATTTAATTTTGAAAGAAGATTTAAACAATTTATGGAAAATTGACATTGATAATCAATATTTATTTGCTGTGCAAGATATGGGATGTCCTCTAGTCTCAAGTAAAAATGGCTTAAAAACTTATCAAGAACTTCAAATACCCCCAGATACGCCATATTTTAACTCTGGGGTAATGATTCTTAATTTAAAAAAATGGCGAGAAGACGATATGTCTTTTAAAGTTATTAATTATCTAGAGGAAAATGGGAGACGTCTCCGTTACTGGGATCAGGACGGTCTCAACGCTATTTTGGCGGGCTGTTGGGGGAAACTGGATCCACGCTGGAATCAACTTCCTAATAAATTTTCTTCTTGGCAAGAAAGTCATTTTTCCGAGGAAGTTTATCATCAGGTTATGGAAGCTCCTTATCTAATACATTTTGCATCAGATGATAAACCTTGGAAATTTAAATTCTCTCCGTTAAGGAATACAGAAAAGCAATTTTTTGAATACTTAGATCGAACGGATTGGTCTGGATGGCGACCGAAAGAAGGATGGAGAAGAAGATTAAACCGATATTTTAACAAGGCTCTAGCCTATTTCAAAACCAAATCAGTTAGTCCTAATATTTTCTAGCAAAAGTTATAATTTTTTAGCCATGATACTTGCAAAACTTAAAACTTATATCTCTCGATTAGTCGGCAAAAGATCGGACAAACAGTCAAAGTTCTGGAGCATTTTTAAATCACCTAGTCTTCGCTACAAAATCTTTAAGGATAAGCTCGATACACTGCTTTACAGTTTATCCATTTCGCAAGCGCATATTTTCTTTATTCAAGTAGGTTCAAACGATTCTAGCTACGGTGATCCCCTACGTTCGTTTATGCTAGATGAACGCTGGTGTGGAATTATGATAGAACCCGTTGACTATGTATTCAAAAGATTACGCTCTAAATATGGTGATTATGGTCGATTTAAGTTGGAAAATGTAGCGATTGCCGAGGTAAACGGGTTTAAAGACTTCTACTATGTTGAAGAGACAGATTCTCCCTTGCCTGTTTGGTACGATCAAATCGGTTCATTTTCCTTATCTCATGTCTTAAAACATATTGATTTTATCCCAGAACTAGAACAACTAATTCGGAAAACTCAAGTAGAATGTATAACGTTTGAAGAGTTATGTAACCGGAACTCGGTTGGCACTGTAGACTTAATCCACATAGATACGGAAGGATTCGATTACGAGGTACTGAAAATGATAGATATTGATCGGTTTCAGCCTAGTTTGATACTGTACGAGCATAAACATCTTTCGGATAGCGATAGGATATCCGCTCGGAGTCTCTTGAGCGCACGAGGATATCAATTGTTGCAGTTAAATAGTATGGATACTGTTGCCGTTTCTGTAAAAGCATTGGAAAACAGAAACCCCTTAAAGTCGGCGTGGAAAGTGATCACTAAAAATTTATCTTATCATCAAAATTCAGGGAGCAATTAATTTTTACAACTGCTAGAACTCGCCAAATAATAAGTTGATTAGTTTGAGGTGATAAAATATGGTTAAGGGTGCATCTCACATTTGCCAAAATATCACCCAGACAAAGCACCATTGACGTAGGAACAGCGCAAAATGTAGAATGCTCTAGACCTTCTCACTTTTACACTGTACGCCTGATATTTTTGCCCTTCTTCCAATCCCTAAAAACGACAGTTTAAGCATGGGATGGAGGGTTAACGACCGAGATTTTCCCTAAATAATCACGATTTTATCATAACTACCCCTCGATCATTGTGCATGAGAAAACGGATAATTAATTCAGTGATTAGGCAAAAGGCGGTTAGGTGTTGGGGTTTTTTCCTTTGTCCCTGAAATACCCCTCCACCCCAACAGTCCATAATCCCTACATATAAGGAGAATAATTAACTATGACCGAAAATAGAAACCCGATTCCCGTAGTTGTCAACGGTGCAGCCGGCAAAATGGGACGGGAAGTCGTTAAAGCCGTTGCTCGTGCCGACGATATGATCTTAGTGGGTGCAGTGGATCGAAATCCAGCTTTTCGAGGTCAGGATGTGGGGGAAGTGGCCGGTTGTGAACCCCTAGAAGTGCCGATTCTCGACGATTTACAGAGTGTTTTAGTCCTGGCAACTCAGGAAAAAGTGCAAGGGGTGATGGTGGATTTTACCCATCCCGACGGTGTTTATGACAATACCCGCAGTGCGATCGCCTATGGAGTGCGTCCCGTGGTGGGAACTACGGGATTATCGGCGGCACAACTGCAAGATTTAGCCGAATTTGCCGAAAAAGCCAGCACCGGCTGTTTAGTTATCCCCAATTTTTCCCTTGGCATGGTTTTACTACAACAGGCTGCCGTGCAAGCATCCCGCTACTTTGATCATGTAGAAATTATCGAACTGCATCACAATCAAAAAGCAGACGCACCCAGTGGCACAGCCATTAAAACCGCCGAATTACTGGCCGAATTAGGTAAAACCTTTAATCCTGCCCAAGTTTCCGAAAAAGAAACCATCCCCGGCGCTAGAGGCGGTTTAACTGCTGAGAACATCCGTATTCATAGCGTGCGTTTACCCGGTTTAATTGCCCACCAGGAAGTCATTTTCGGTTCACCAGGAGAAATCTATACCCTTCGTCATGATACCAGCGATCGCTCCTGTTATATGCCGGGGGTTCTCCTCTCTATCCGCAAAGTTACTCAGCTGCAATCCCTCGTCTACGGTTTAGAAAAAATCCTCTAAATCGAGATATCCTAGAGGAAGGAGAGGAAAAGGGCAAAGAAGAGAAATCTCGACAAATTGCCCTAAAAATGCTATCTGCTGGTTTTTCTATCCCAGAAATTGCCCGATTTACCGATTTATCCCCCGCAACTATCGAGGAATTACAATCGAGAGACGATTTAAAAAATCCTTCGGAGTGACATTATGAGAGAATCAGTCATCTATCAAGATATTTTAGAGGAAGGCAGAGAGAAGGGAGAATTATCCGCTAAATTAAACTCTATACCCCGATTATTTGCCTTAGGATTAAGTGTAGAACAAATTGCCCAAGCTTTAGACTTAGAAATTGAACAAGTACCACAAGTCATTGAGGGACAAAATTGAGTGAAAACGGACAGTATTTTCTATCGTCTCTTTCAGACTTTTCCTGAAAGTTTCTTTGATTTGCTCAATCTTCCCCCGGAAACCGTCAATCATTATCAATTTTCCTCCCTAGAAGTTAAACAACTAGCTTTTCGTTTAGATGGGGTCTTTCTTCCCGATAACCTGAATGACCCGATTTACTTTGTTGAGGTACAATTTCAAAAAGATGAACGGTTTTACTCGCGCTTTTTTAGTGAAATATTTCTCTATTTTCATCAGAGTGAGAGTAATAACAATTGGCAAGGGGTGATCATTTATCCTCATCGGGAAATTGAAAATAGCCCCAAATCTCGTTATCAAGAATTCTTTGAGTCAGGCCGGGTTAACTGTTATTATCTAAATCAGTTAGATGAGGGGGATTCTCTGGGGGTAAAAGTGTTACAATTAATTGTAGAATCGGAACCAAACACCTTAGCACAGGGAAAAGAACTGATTCAACAAGTTAGACAACAATTCCAGGAGTCTTTAAAAAGAGAGGACATTCTAGAATTAATCGAGACAATTCTCATTTATAAATTGCCCAAATTAAACCGTAAGGAGATAGAATCTATGTTTAGTTTAAGTGATTTAAGAGAAACTAAAGTCTATCAAGAAGCTTTAGAGGAAGGCAGAGAGGAAGGCAGAGAGGAAGGCAGAGAGGAAGGAGAATTATCCGCTAAAAAAAGCCTAATTTTGCGTCAGCTAAACTTAAAACTAGGTTCTATTCCTTTAAATATAGAACAAAAAATTAAACAGTTAAATCCTAATCAATTGGATAATTTGGCTCTTGCTTTATTGAATTTTTCGGATTGGGAAGATTTGCACCAATGGTTAAATTAAAGAAAAAAGCCTTAGATTGAACAATTTAAACAACAATTCAGGAATACCAGACAACAGGGAGAACTTTGAGAATTAATAGAGACGATTCTCATTTACAAATTACCGAAAATGAATGGTAAGGAGATAGAAAAAATGTTTAGTTTAAGTGATTTGAGGGAAACTAAAGTCTATGAAGAAGCTTTAGAGGAAAGCAAAGAGGAAGGTAAAGAAGAAAAAGCTCGACAAATTGCCCTAAAAATGCTATCTGCTGGTTTTTCTATCCCAGAAATTGCCCGATTTACCGATTTATCCCCCGACGCAATCGAGGAATTACAAAGGCAAAACGCTCGCCATGTTTGATAATATTTGTACCCAGAGGGTCAATCAGACTTAACATCTAGTACCGAGATGTTCGAGTAGTGCTTAAGTTTTGGGTAATGATTTGGTAGTAGTGCCGTAGCCCTCTTGCTTATCTGGTATGAAGTATGTAAAATATTTAATAATAAAAATAATTGGTTAAAATCAGTCTTTAAACCTCTAGCTTGATCATGACTTTTCTGATAAATATCTTTCCAGGGATTGCTTATTCAAAGCCACTGATTACTGATTACTGATAATTGCCATGTTAAAGCAATTGAAATAAAACCGAGAGATTATTAGCTGGCATAGGAATTACTTCTAACAATTGTAAACCTCGATCGCTCGCTTCTTGCACCACATCTTCTAAATTCCTCACTCCCCAAGCAGAGTTTTGAGAACGAAGGGAAAAATCAAAGCTTTCATTACTAGGAGAAGTATGTTTTCCCTGTCGTTTATAGGGACCATAAAGATAGAGAATTCCCCCTGGTCTGAGAATGCGACTTGCTCCTGCCATTAAAGCTAAACAAGCGGACCAAGGGGCGATATGAATCATGTTAATATTAACAATGGCATTAATAACGATATTTTCCGTCTCTACCGCCCAAACTGACTGATGAACATCGATAAATAGGGGGCGATCGAGATTAGAACTAGGATAATAATCACACCAACTGCGAATACTATCTAGAGCCAGAGGGTTACAATCCGAGGGAATCCAACGACAAGGAGCAAGACGAGGGGCAAAAAAAACAGCGTGTTCACCCGTGCCGCTAGATATTTCTAGGATATTGCCAGTCTTAGGTAAAAATTGGCTGAGAACTTCTAAAATCGGCTGACGATTGCGTTCTGTTGCTGGAGCGTATTGACGTAAATCAGACATAACTAGGGTTTGCGGCAAAAAGTTGGTTGGTGGGGTTAGGAGTCGGTCGTCAGGCGTCGGTCGTCAGTCCTGATGAAAAAATTTTCACCCCCACAGATGAAAGAGGTTTCCTTCCCTACACCCCACACCCCACACCCTACACCCTCTTTCAAGTCAGGAGGATTATTTTTATTTATTCTCCCTTCTCCCCATCCTACTCTGCAATAACTACTGGCAGCCAGAAATACGTTGGTTTCCTATCATACTTTGTGCTTTTTGTCAAAAAAACTTTTTTTTTGCAATAAAACTACACACAAAAAAGATCATCGTTGTGGGTGAAATTGACTAATTTACCCGTCTTAATTAGGATAACCTTCTAGGTGTGGCAAGGGTTTCAACCATTGCTGCCTAAAAAAGCAAAGAATATCCCATTATGAAATTCAGTAAAATCGCTGTAACCATTGTAACATCGTTGTTAAATAAAAATCTTTCTCAATTAATTTTTAAGAATTTATAAATATTGCGGAATGTTAATTTAAATATTCTCAAGTCTTTGGCATCAATCAATAATTTTTGCTTATCTTTAGCGAACATGGGGTTAGGAGTCAGTCATCAGTTATCAGTTATCAGTTATCAGTTATCAGTTATCAGTTATCAGTCATCAGTCATCAGTGTCAGCTTTTTTCTCCCTTCTCCCAACTCCAGCGCTCCCATCTCCCATCTCCCCGCACGAAGTGGTCTCCCCTCTCCCCATCTCCCCATTACCCCATCTCCCCCCTCCCCTCTCCCTGCTCCAGAAAAATATTAAGTTTTATTAAGAAGTTAGTGACAAAAGACCGGCTTTAATCTCTATTATCGTAGTAAGTGGCTTTTGACCGGAATCAAGCCGGTCAAGATAAATAGTAACTTTTGCCCATCATCAAACAACGATTGTCAGCCTAACTAAAACAGTCGCTGTGGCGATGCCCTCGTGATCAATCCTATGTCAACCCTGGTTATTGTCGAATCCCCCACCAAAGCTCGGACGATCAGTAATTATCTGCCTAGCGGCTATCGAGTCCAAGCCTCCATGGGCCACATCCGCGATCTGCCCGCCTCCGCCGAAGAAATTCCCCCCGCCCACAAAGACAAATCCTGGGCGAATTTGGGCGTGGATGTGGAGAACGATTTCGACCCCCTCTACGTCGTCCCCAAAACCAAAAGTAAAGTCGTCAAAGAATTAAAAGAAGCCCTCAAAGGCGCGAGCGAATTGATCCTCGCCACCGACGAAGATCGGGAAGGAGAAAGTATCAGTTGGCATCTCTTACAGGTACTCAACCCGAAAATACCCACCAAAAGGATGGTATTTCACGAAATCACCAAAGAAGCGATCCAAGCGGCCTTAAAAAATTGTCGCTCGATCGACGAAAATTTAGTTCATGCCCAAGAAACCCGCCGCATACTCGATCGCCTCTACGGTTATACCCTCTCCCCCCTACTCTGGAAAAAAATCTCCAAAGGTTTATCCGCCGGCCGGGTGCAATCCGTCGCCGTGCGTCTGCTCGTGCAACGGGAACGGGAACGACGGGCTTTTAAAACCGCCAATTATTGGGACCTAAAAGCGACTTTAGAAAAGGACAAAAATCAATTCGACTCGAAATTAGTCACCTTAAACGGTCAAAAAGTGGCAAATGGGAGCGATTTCGATGCCGACACTGGCAGACTGCTCCCCGGTCGCCAGGTGACACTCTTAGATCAAGCCACCGCCACCGCCTTAAAAGAACGCATCCAAGACAAAATCTGGCGCGTTAGCCACACCGAAGAAAAACCCACCACTCGCAAACCTTCCCCCCCCTTCACCACCTCAACCCTACAGCAAGAAGCTAACCGGAAACTGGGCATATCCGCCCGCGACACCATGCGAATCGCCCAAAATCTCTACGAACAGGGCTACATCACCTATATGCGGACAGATTCCGTGCATCTTTCCGATCAGGCCATCACCGCCGCCCGCAATTGTGTAGAACAAATGTACGGAAAAAATTATCTCAGTCCCCAACCCCGGCAGTACACCACCAAAAGCAAAGGCGCACAGGAGGCACACGAAGCCATCCGGCCTGCCGGTAGCAGCTTTCGCCTGCCCCGGGAAACCGGCCTGAGCGGACTAGAATTCGCCCTCTACGACCTAATCTGGAAGCGTACCGTCGCCTCACAGATGGCCGATGCCCGTATTACCCAGATCGCCGTCAATATTCAGGTAGAAAATGCCGGATTTCGCTCCTCCGGTAAAAGAATCGACTTCCCCGGCTTTTTCCGCGCCTATGTGGAAGGTTCCGACGATCCCGAAGCCGCCATCGACGACCAAGAAATAATCTTACCCCCCCTCCACGTCGGTGATACCCCCAATTGTCGCCAACTAGAAGCCATTAGCCACGATACCCAACCCCCCGCCCGTTATAGCGAAGCCTCCCTCGTAAAAACCCTCGAAAGTGAGGGAATCGGGCGACCCAGCACCTACGCCACCATTCTCGGCACCATTATCGATCGCGGTTATGCCCAAATGCGGAATAAAACCCTCATTCCCACCTTCACCGCCTTCGCCGTCGTCGGTTTATTAGAAAACCATTTCCCCGACCTAGTAGATCCCAAATTTACCTCGAAAATGGAAGAAACCCTCGACCATATCGCCACCGGTTCCGCCCAATGGTTGCCCTATCTCGATCGCTTCTATCGGGGGGAAAAGGGGCTAGAAAGCCAAGTCAAAGAGCGCGAGAGTCAAATTAACTCTAGCACCGCCAAATCGGTGATTTTAGAGGATTTACAGGCAACCATCAAGATCGGCAAATACGGACCCTATCTAGAAGTCCCCCGGGGGGATGAAATCCTCACCGCCTCCATCCCCGCCGATTTAACCCCGGCGGATCTGAACCCCGAACAGGTAGAAACCCTGCTGCGACAAAAAACCGAAGGTCCGGATAAAATCGGTCTTCATCCCGACACCGGAGAGCCAATTTATCTGCTGGTGGGTAGTTACGGTCCCTACGTCCAGTTAGGAGATATCAGCGATGACAATCCCAAACCGAAACGCGCCTCCTTACCCAAAGGAGTCAAACCCGAGGACATCACCCTCGAACAAGCCGTGGGTTTATTAGCACTGCCGCGACTGCTGGGAACCCATCCCCTCACCGGAGGCAAAATCAAAGCCAGTTTAGGTCGTTTCGGCCCCTATGTGGTTCAGGAAGAGGGCAAAGAAAAAGAATATCGTTCCTTGAAAGCCGGGGATGATATCTTAACCATAACCCTCGATCGAGCTTTGGCCTTATTAGCCGAACCGAAAAAAACTCGCAGCACCCGCAGTTCCACCAAACCACCCTTAAAAGAATTGGGTAAACATCCCGACGATGGGGAATTGGTGGGATTGTACGAAGGTCCCTACGGAGTTTATAGCGTTTCTGATTCACAAGAGGTACATTCCCGATCCTGAACAGCTTAATCAGCAAAGGTTTAAGTGTGCCGCACAGATGCGAGAACCGCTATATATCAAGCACGGTAAGACCAACGCCAAGATGCCGGAGGGAGAGACGGCTGAAACTGTTACTCTAGAACAAGCTTTAGTGGCCCTAGCAGCCAAGACAACCACTGCCAAGAAAACCACTACCAAGAAAACTACTTCTAGCACCACCAAAAAAACTACTTCCCCGGGCCGTAAAACTGGCAAAAGTAAGACGGTTTAGCAGTTAGTGGTGAGGCAATTTTCTCCCTGGTCAATTCCTCACCCTGATGCGGGACAAATCTGTTTGGCTCTTTTGTCCTTGGCACCACTTTGACTAGGTTGATCCTAAGTAGGTAGGCGTTAAAAATTATCAGACACCCCCCTTATCAAGGGTAGGGTTGATTCATGAATCAACCCTACCTTGAATCAACCCTACCTTATCAAGGGGGGGCAGGGAGGATCGAACCTAAAATCCATTTTTAATTTAATTATAACCAGCTACTTAGGGCTTGCTGAATAAATCTAAAAACCTTGTTGGGTAAGACTTTTAGACCTTTTGTCAATCAAAAAGTACTGGATATGGGAGTGATCGGGGGGAAATTTAGGCACTTTTTCCCTGAAAATTAGGTAATTGGCCACCTCAAAACTGGTAAAACCCCACACCCCACACCCCACACCCTACACCCTACACCCTACCCCCCGGAAAAACTTTTTGCCGCAAACCCTACTTATACCTCAAATTCCCCTACTGTAAAGCAATCCCCATCGCTTCTTGGGGAATTTGTCGGTAAATTGGTTTTAAAAATTGTTCTATGGCATCCGATTCGGGGGCAGCGAGGGGAAAATTGCCTAAAATGTCGAGAATGGTTTGATTTTCATTCCCTGGGGTGATGACAACTAGGGAGGGATCTAGGTCTTCATCGTACTGCCAAAAGCGATCGATAGCGCTGTCGGGGGCAGTTTTTTCAACTACTGTGGGGGGTTCACTGACTGCTAAAGGTTGATTATCAGGGGAATAGGAGCGTTTTTCTCGTAAAGCTTCCAGAATTTGGCTTTTGGTTCGGCCGCGCAGTTGCAAAAGCAGCAAGGGATCGACACTAAAACGATCGCCCAGTTGATAGTATACTGCTCCTATATGTTTGCAGGGGTTGGCTTGATCGGGACAGGTACAACGAGAGCGAATATCGGCCAGGGAAAAGGGAAATAAATTCACCCCACTATCGATAAAAACACGCTCGATATGATCGGGCATTTGTCCGGTGAGCAATTGAGCGGAATAAATGGCTTTTTTGGAGAGAAGCTTAATAATATAATCCCATTCTTCATCACTAAAAGCCGCTAGGGATAAGTCCACTAGATAAGGTTCGGATTCACTGCCTTGTACTCTAGCAATAACTTGCGAGTCTTCAAAGTCAATACTTAAAACATTGCCTTCTCTGGCGTAAAGTCTAGCTCGTTCCAAGCGTTTTTTAAAGCGATAGGAATCGAGTAGTTCTAGCCATTTTTGTACCCACCAAGCTTGTTCTGTCATTTTTTATTTACCCTACAGCTGATCAGCTTCGTTACCAACCAAAAGATATATTTTGAGTTACATCTGATTACTGCTCACTGACTACTGATTACTACTCACTGATTAAAAGCCGCCGGGGCTTAAATAACTGGGATTTTCCTGTAGGGAAGTATCGAAGGGATTGGATAAATCTTGGGTGCGAATTAAGGGGCCAGACTGTTGCTGTTGCATGACATCATAGTATAAAGTTTCGGTCAATTTAGCATCCCTAGTAATCAGATTATCGAAATAGGAACCTTGGGGAAAAGTTCGCCAACCAAAAAGAGAGTTTAACTGTCCTAAAATGTTGGTGTAGTCGTAGAAACGCCCCGTATTGTTATTAACAGCCCGGTTAAACAAACCGGGGATATTATTAAATCTCACCGCCGTATCGGGAGAGGGGACAAGTTGCAATTGTTGGGTTTTTACCGGTGCAGGATTGGTGGCGGGTGGAGTTTCGGCGATCGCAATAGACGAACTCAACCAGACTAAACCGGTTAAACAAAACAGGGAAGGAAGTAAAAATTTAGCGCGCATGGGTAAAAATCTCCTCACAGGGATAGGGTTAATTAAAAAATCGCGTCAATGGGATGAGAAAGAAATCAATACTAGCGATCGAGTCAATATATAATGACTTTTGGCTTAATTGTAACCGAAATTTTGGAGTCAGTCAGGCTCCCAATCCTGAAAATATGGCTAATTCCTCGGTAGCGAATCTCGATACTGCTTCCCTGCGTCAATTTCTCCTCGATGCTCTTGTCCGTCTTGCCTATCGGGAAGGGGATTTCACCCTGTCCTCAGGACAAAAAAGCAGCTACTATATCAACGGTAAACAAGTTACCCTCACTGCGGAGGGAGCTTTAGCCGTGGGGCGTTTATTGCTGTCCCTACTGCCTCCAGATACCCAAGCGGTGGCAGGATTAACCCTAGGGGCGGATCCGATTGTCAGCGCCGTTAGTGTGGTATCTGCCTACGAAAATCGCCCGATTCCAGCTTTAATCGTCCGTAAAGAGGCAAAAGGTCACGGTACCATGGCTTATATCGAGGGGCCAACTTTAAATCCTGGGGCTGCGGTGGTTGTCCTCGAAGATGTGGTGACAACGGGGAAAAGTGCCATGGTAGCGGTAGAAAGATTACGCGATGCGGGTTATCAAGTAGATTTAATCATTGCTTTGGTGGATAGAGAACAAGGAGGGGCGGAATTTTACCAATCTCAGGGAATACAGTTTCAAGCTTTGTTTTCGATTCGGGACCTACAGGCGGCTTATCAGAAAAAATAGGGTTTGCGGCAAAAAGTTTTTCCTGGTGGCAGGGTGTGGGGTGTGGGGTTTTACCAGTTTTGAGGTGGCCAATTACCTAATTTTCAGGGAAAAAGTCCAGGAATTTTCCCCCTGATCACTCCCATGCCTGGTACTTTTTGATTGACAAAAAGTCTAAAAGTCTTACCCAACAAAGTTTTTAGATTTTTTCAGCCTACCCTAAATAGCGGCGATTGGCGAGAAACTCTCGATAACTGGATTTTAAAAGTCGGTAAAACTTATCGGATGTTGCCTTGAGAAAATGGCTGTATTTTTTTCCTGTGAATAATTGGTAACTAACTGAGGTTGTCGGCGCTAAGAAACAGAGGGGAACATTGATAGATTCAGAGTCTAACTATTGACTAATAGCTATTCTCGGACGGGGAATCAAGATTGCTTGACTCTCTTGGCTGCTAATGAATTGAAGCCTTTGTCACTTTACTGATAACCCTCAGACCGACTAACTGTATACTAGGCTATAAGATTTGCTTAAAAATCTTCAGACCATGCCGAACTATTGACAGTACAGCGATCGCCAAATATGAATCAAGGCATAGATTTACAAGAAAGTTTCATTAAATCCCTAACAGACTTGGGATTAAGTGGAGGACTGGCTAAAGCGATTTGGATGCCTTTACCCATGTTCCTGATGATTATAGCCGCCACGGTGGGGGTTTTAGTCTGCGTCTGGTTAGAAAGAAAAATTTCCGCCGCCGTCCAACAGCGTATCGGTCCGGAATACGCAGGACCCTTAGGCGTTTTACAACCAGTCGCCGACGGTCTGAAATTAGTCTTTAAAGAAGATGTCGTCCCCGCTAAGGCCGACCCTTGGTTATTCCTCTTTGGGCCAATTTTGGTGGTGATGCCGGTGTTTGTCTCCTATCTCATCGTCCCCTTCGGCCAAAATCTGCTGATTACTGACCTAAACGTAGGTATCTTTTTATGGATTTCCTTGTCCAGTATTGCCCCCATTGGCTTATTAATGGCGGGTTATGCCTCAAATAATAAGTATTCCTTACTGGGAGGCCTGCGGGCGGCGGCGCAATCGATTAGTTATGAAATTCCCTTGGCTTTATCGGTATTAGCGATCGCGATGATGTCTAATAGTCTCAGTACCATTGATATTGTCGAACAACAATCCGGTTATGGCATTTTAGGCTGGAATATCTGGCGCCAACCAGTGGGTTTTCTGATTTTCTGGATTGCCGCTTTAGCTGAGTGTGAACGTCTGCCTTTCGATTTACCTGAAGCGGAGGAGGAATTAGTCGCCGGTTATCAAACCGAATACGCAGGGATGAAATTCGCTCTCTTTTATGTGGGTTCCTACGTTAACCTCGTGCTATCGGCCCTAGTTTTCGCCGTCCTCTATCTTGGTGGTTGGGAATTTCCTATCCCCGTCAATGCTTTAGCCGGCTGGTTGGGAGTGAGTGAAACCAATCCCTGGCTACAAATTATCACCGCGTCCCTAGGGATTACGATGACAGTATTAAAGGCCTATTTTCTCATCTTCATCGCTATTCTCTTGCGTTGGACCGTACCCCGGGTTCGCATTGACCAATTACTCGATTTAGGCTGGAAATTCCTCCTACCGGTATCTTTAGTTAACCTACTACTTACCGCCGCCCTAAAACTAGCTTTTCCCTTTGCTTTTGGCGGTTAATTTCCGTTTTTGCCCTGTTAACCTACTATCCCCCTGACCATCATGTTTAACATCCTCAAACAAGTCAGCGATTACGCCAAAGGTAGCATTCAAGCGGCGAAATACATCGGCGAAGGTTTATCCGTTACCTTTGATCATATGCGTCGTCGTCCGATTACCGTCCAATATCCCTACGAAAAGTTAATTCCCTCGGAACGTTATCGGGGTAGAATTCACTTTGAGTTCGATAAATGTATCGCTTGTGAAGTCTGTGTGCGAGTTTGTCCGATTAATTTACCTGTAGTGGATTGGACTTTTAACAAGGAAATTAAAAAGAAAGAACTCAAACACTACAGTATCGATTTTGGGGTCTGTATTTTCTGCGGTAATTGTGTGGAATACTGTCCGACTAATTGCCTATCGATGACCGAAGAATACGAACTAGCGACCTATGATCGTCATGAATTAAACTATGATAATGTCGCCCTAGGTCGTTTACCCTACAAAGTCACCCAAGACCCGATGGTGACACCTCTGAGGGAATTAGGTTATCTGCCTAAAGGTGTCATCGAACCCCACGATTTACCCGTCGGTAGTCAACGCGCCGGTAAACGTCCCGAAGAAATCACTGATTAATTAGCAGTTAGGAGACTCCGAGACAGCTTGTTCTCCCCAATCCCCCCCGCAACGCGCACGCAGTGACCACTCCATCACCTAATCCCTGACTGATAACTAATAATTAATAACTCTCAAACATAAAAGGAGATGAAACTACTGTGAATTTAGCCGAGGGCGTTCAAATAGTATCTTTTGGCATTTTAGCAGCCCTGGTAATTGGGACTGCTTTAGGCGTGGTACTATTATCTAATATCGTTTATTCCGCCTTTTTATTGGGTGGTGTTTTTATCAGCATTTCGGGTTTATATCTCTTACTAAATGCTGACTTTGTAGCGGCGGCACAAATTCTAATTTATGTGGGCGCGATTAACGTTTTAATTCTCTTTGCCATTATGCTTGTTAACAAGCAAGAGGACTTTTCTGATATTCCTAAACGTTGGATTCGTCAGGCATCTACTGCTTTAGTTTGTGTGGGTTTATTTGTGCTGTTATCGACCATGGTTTTAATCACGCCTTGGTCAATTTCTAGCACTTCTCCGGCCGTAGTAACTAATACTTTAGTAGCAATCGGTAAGCATTTCTTTAGTGATTTCTTGCTACCCTTTGAATTAGCTTCTGTGCTATTATTAATGGCCATGGTCGGAGCAATTATTTTAGCTCGTCGTGACCTTATCCCCACCCTAAAAGCTGAAGAACCTACGGCCACAGCTTTAACATTACCTGAACGACCTAGAGAATTAACCGCCCCTAAATAAGACCAAAGAAAGAGGTATCATGCAGATTCAGTTAGAGTATTATTTGTTATTAGCGGCGGCTTTATTTTGTATCGGAATTTATGGTTTAGTCACCAGTCGCAATGCCGTCCGGGTTTTAATGTCGATCGAATTGATGCTCAATTCTGTTAACATTAACCTAATGGGTTTTTCCAACTATCTTGACCCCGCTAATATCCGAGGCCAAATTTTTACTATTTTCGTAATTACCGTAGCGGCAGCCGAGGCAGCCGTGGGTTTAGCGATTATCCTGACTATCTATCGTAACCGCGACACGATCGATATGGAACAGTTTAATCTGCTCAAATGGTAAGCTTTTAAATATTTACCCCCCCTCTCCCTTTTTTGGGGAGAGTTTTTTTTGGCTAATTTTTCCTGTTAACGGGGATAAATCTCGGTGACAACTCGATCGGGGGAGCTACTGGTAACAACAATGTTATTATCTTCTAAAGTGCCGATCGCTTTATCGCCAGTGAGATTAAATTTTGGTTCCTGTTGTTCATAGATAATATTCCCCTCGGCCTCGACAATTTTTTCCGACATTTTCCAAGTTAAGATCTGACTATACAATTGCGCTCCAGTTTTCTGATTAATTCCCTTAACCCCATCCTTGAGATAAGCGATACGATTGCCTAATTCCACCACCACACGATTACCGGTAATAGTGATTTGATCTTGATATTGAAAAATTTCCGTGGGGCGATCGGAAGTTAGGGTACGATTTTGATAGTTCCAAATTGCCTGAGAACCAGAAATCTGTAAAGGTGGTTCTAAAGAGCGATATTCGAGGTTTTCTTGGAGGATAACCTGATTATTTTTTCTTTCCCAACGACCGCCGATAGCAGTAAGGCGATCGATAATAGTTTTATTAATATAGCGATCAAAAGCGACTTTTTGATCGGTACTAATGACTTGTTGCGGAATTTCCCAGTACAGGCGCTCGGTTTGCAGGACGACACGAGATTCCTTGGCGGTAGCCACCACTTGACCTTGTAATTCTAGTTTTTCTTGGCGCGTGTCGTAGCGTCCTTGGCGCGCCTTGGCTTCTAGTTGTAGATGACTACCTTTGATCCCTTTGGGGGAGATTAAAATACCTTCCTTGGGTAGCCAACGCAATTCCGGCGCGTTAATAATGGCCTTATTGCGGGGATCCACAGCCACAATATTATCTTTGAGGAGAATTTCCTGGCCTTCCTTGTAAACTTCACCGCGGTCAGCACTAACCTGTAAAACTACTTTCCCATCTTGATAGATATTACCCTTGATATTTTCCAGACGGGCGATTTTTTGGTCTTGGGTGTAGGTAGCTTTTTTGACCTGAATTTTCCAGAGGGGTTGTCCCGAGGGGTTAGCCTGTTCTAAGGTGGCATTATTGAGAATTAAGCGGCCAGTTTCCTCAATTTTAGGCGATTCTGTCGGCGAAATTTTCGGCGGATCGGGAGGTTGACAGGCCGTTAATCCCAGCAAACCGATTAGGAGGGCAGCCCCGCGCCCAATTGATAGTTTTAATTGTAACCGCTGCCTCAATTTCGATCGCTCCGCTGCTATTTTCTCTCCTCCCAGTTTAGGGTAAGGGGTCGCCCCTTGACCGGTTGAAAGTAGTTCACTCGCTAGTTTTGCTAGGAAAAACCCCCGGTTGTACGGTGAGAGTTTGTTGTTTACCCCTGCGGTTAATCTCGATTTCCAGATTACCACCGATCGCACTGGTTTCTACACCTTGCTGCACATCCGAAGCGGTTTTAACGGGGTTTCCTGCCACAGTTTCGATGATATCACCCGGTTGCATTCCGGCTTTTTGGGCGGGGGAATTTTCCACCACTCGCAGGACGATTACCCCTTCATTTTGGTCAATATTAAAGTTTAATTCTTTAGTTTCGTTCAATTGCTGCCGTAATTCTGGGGTTAGCGTCACCATGTGGATACCGATGTAGGGATGTTCCGCTTTACCCTTGCTAGATAGCTGTCCCGCCACTTTTTGGGCGGTTTCGATGGGAATGGCAAACCCTAAACCCTGGGCATCGGCCCGAATTGCCGTATTAATGCCGATAACTTCCCCCTTGGCGTTCAGCAACGGGCCGCCGGAATTGCCAGGGTTAATAGCGGCATCGGTTTGAATAAAACGGACTCGTTTATCGGGAACCCCGACTTCGCTGCTAGTCCGGCCCAAGGCACTAATAATGCCCACCGTAACCGTATTATCTAAGCCTAGGGGATTGCCAATAGCGATCGCCCACTCCCCGGGTATTAAAGTTTCGGCCTTGCCAAAAGTCACCGTCGGTAAATTTTCCGCCTCAATTTTCACCAGGGCCACATCGGTCATATTGTCAACCCCCAAAACTTTACCCTGATAGATTTGACCGTTTTTCAAAGTCACTTTTACTTGGGTTGTCCCTTCCACCACATGGGCATTAGTTAAAAGTAGTCCATCTGTACCAATAATAAATCCAGAACCGGTTCCCCGTTCCAAATGCTCCTTGGGAATCGGCACTTCATTACCAAAAAAGCGCCGGAAAAAGGGCTGTTTAAATTCTTCGGGAATTTGGTCGGCCACTTCCCGGGCCGAGTCAATCCGCACCACCGCCGGCCCAACTTTCTGCACGGCCTGGGCGATAAAATTAACATTGCCGTCGGTTTGGGGAATAACAGGGAGAGAGAGGGAAGCGGGGAGGATTGCTGGCGGTTTATTTACCTCTAGGGGTGCTTTTCTGCTTAAATACTGATTTCCTAGCACCCCCACAGTACCACCTAGGGCGAGTAATCCCAGTGAAATCCCCAATCTTGTCAATAAACCCATAAGCTCTAGCCCTAAAATGTCGTGTGCGGTAGAATCGGCCCCAAACTTACCTATAATTATAGGCTGTCTTTTTTGTCGGTAGGGAAGAATCAATGGGAACTTACCCCGTTTACCGGTCTTCTTTTAGCGGTAAAATCACGAAACAGCTATGAGAATCTCAGTTCATGCAATTGTTTGATCGCATCCGTTTAGGGATAGCCGTAGCGGTGGCTAAAACCGTTACTGCTGTGGTTAAAGGACTCCGTTTAGGGGCTGCCAGCGTCTTGCCAGGGGAAATTGCCCGTCGTCTCCATCCCCGTTTGTTACCGCTACTTTGTGGGCAAGTCCGACGGGGGGTAATCTTGGTGGTTGGCACGAATGGAAAAACTACCACTTCCCTACTCCTAAGAACTATTCTAGAGCGTCAGGGGGCAAAAGTCACCCATAATACCACCGGGGCGAATTTAATTAATGGTTTAATCACTGCTTTATTAGCCGATGCCAATTTATTCGGCACTTTAAAGGCTGATTATGCCATTTTAGAAGTGGATGAAAATATTCTCCCTTTGGTTTTAAAAGATTGTCGTCCTCGCGCTATTTTAGCTCTAAATTTGTTTCGCGATCAACTCGATCGCTATGGGGAAGTAGATACAATTAGTCGCCGTTGGCAAGGAGCCATATCTCCCCTACCCACCGATACTTTAGTGATTCTCAATGCTGATGATCCGACCCTTTCCCATTTGGGTCAACAACTGCCCCAAAGAGTTGTATATTTTGGCTTAAGTGAGCCAGACTTATATCTGGAAGAAATTCCCCACGCTGTCGATTCTATTTACTGTCCTAAATGTGGTGCTTCTTTGGATTATCGCGGGGTTTATCTCTCCCATTTAGGGGATTTTAGTTGTCCTAGTTGCGGCTTTAAAAAGAGTAGTCCTGCTTTTCATAGTCACGATTGGCCGCAGATTTTAATCGGTGTTTATAATAAATATAATACTTTAGCGGCGGGTTTAGTAGCCCAGGAATTAGGGATTAAAGATCGAGAAATTTTTGAGACAGTACAGGGTTTTAAAGCGGCTTTTGGTCGAGCGGAAGAATTAGAAATTGAGGGTAAAAAAGTTAGAATTTTACTGTCTAAAAATCCCGTGGGTATGAATGAAACAATTCGTGCAGTGGCTGATATTTTACAGAAAGAAAAGTCTTCTACTACTCTCTTAGTTCTCAATGATCGCATCCCCGACGGGACGGATGTTTCTTGGATTTGGGATGTGGATACGGAAAAATTAACCCGTTTGGGAACAACTTTAGTGGTGACAGGCGATCGACTTTATGACATGGCTTTACGCTTACAATATAGTCAGGATAGTCTCGCTTCTCCCGTTAATTTAATTGTTGAATCCGATCTAAAAAAAGCGATCCAAATTGCGATTAATAACACCAAAAATGAGGAAACTTTACATATTTTACCTACCTATTCTGCTATGTTAGAAGTACGAGAGATTCTCACGGGACGAAAGATTTTGTAGAAATAAAAGGGGTAGAGAAGCGCAAGAGTATATTAGCTTTTTTTGTGAGATGCTTACACGCACTTGTTCATATATTTGTAATAATTTTTGATTTATACAAACTTGAGATGCAGCCTGTCTTCTATCCCCTATTCCCTAATTCCCTAATCCCCGAAAAAATTATGCAAGAACTAGAACTAAAAATCGGCTGGTTATATCCGACCTTAATGAGTACCTATGGCGATCGAGGTAATGTTATTACTATCCAAAGAAGATGTCAATGGCGTGATATTCCTGTGACAATTATTCCCCTAGATGCTCAAACAGAAGCCGAGACATTTTATCAAGTAGATATAATTGTTGGGGGTGGAGCGCAGGATCGGCAACAGGAGATCGTTATGCGCGATTTACAAGGGGCAAAAGCAGCGGCGATGAAAGAACAATTATCGGCAGGAATACCTGGTGTTTTTACCTGTGGTTCCCCACAATTATTAGGCCATTATTACGAACCAGCTTTCGGTCAAAGAATCGAAGGATTAGGATTATTAGACCTAGTAAGTAAACATCCTGGACCGGATGCAAAACGCTGTATCGGTAACGTGGTTTTTGAAATTACGGCCTCTCCTTTAGCGGAGGAAATAAAAGCTATGACTGGGGAAAAACCGCTAGTAATTGGCTTTGAAAATCACGGGGGTCGTACCTATTTACAGACCGTTTCTCCCTTGGGAAAGGTGATTACCGGTTACGGAAATAACGGAGAGGACGGTTATGAAGGAGCATTTTACCACAATGCGATCGCTACCTATGCCCATGGTCCGCTACTACCCAAAAATCCCTTTTTAGCCGATTGGTTAATCCAAAAAGCTTTAGAACAAAAGTATCAAAAAGCCATTTTTTTAACAAAACTTGATGATTCTCTGGCTCTGAAAGCAAGATTTGCCATGTTTGAACGACTAGAACTAACCGGCGTGACCAATAAAGCCTAAACTGGTCATATACACTTATGGCAGGAGATAGTCAAACTAGCCATTAAGAATTTTAATTGTGGCAGCTTATGAAATTATGACTGGAAAAATTATCGAGCGTCAAACGGCGGGGTTTCTCGTCCTCATCATTCCCCTAGCGGTGCTAATCATCCTTGTTTTTACCGCTTGGCCATTGATCCTACTTGTCTTCTTCTTAACTCTGGCAGTCAAGGTGTGGCAAGACTATCGCTGGTCAAAATTATCGACGGTGATTAACCCCTATTTCAATCAACTTTTACAGGACAATCAAGGTTGTCTCACCCCGATTGACCTATCGGCAAAAGCCAATCTCACGGCCAAATTAGCTAGACAATTTTTAGACAGAAAAGCTGAGGAATTTGGAGCGCAAAAAAAAGCTGTAGGCGATCAGGGTATGGCCTATTACTTTATCACCGCCAGTACCTTGGGTAGTATTTTTGATGAGAGTGACCCCTCTTTAGAAGAAATAGGGGAAAAACAAGTTCCTGCGATTACTGCATCGAGATCACCTCTGACCAATTTAGAGCAATCCCAGGAGGCTAAATCCCCCCTGATTGTCGCCGAAAAGAGCGAAAATTCTGTCCCGGAGGTTCCTGTTATTTCTTCCTCCCAACCTCTGACTAATTTAGGTAAATTATTTGAGGAAAAAGAGGAAGAAAAAAACGAAGCGATCGCTGTTCAAGAAACGGTAATTCAAGAACCGGAGGAGATAATTAATCCTAGTTTGAACAGTTCTGACAGTTCTTTATCCCAATCAGAATCAGAAGTTAGGGAAGAATCTCTAACCACTGGATCTGAAACCATCTCATCAATGAGTTTGGCGGATTTGGCTAAACGTTTAGGAGTTACCCCGGCCGTTTTGGGTAGAAACAAGAAAAATAAATCCGAAACAGAATTTGCCGATTGGAGTCGCATCAGAGATCCCGATGGTATTGCTTGGAAATTTGACGCAAAAAACTCCCTATTTGTGGTTAGCTAATAGGTAATTTGTTTTGTTTTTTAGACAGGCTCAATGCCTGTCTTTTTTAGAGCGAGGATTTAGGGAGATGTCAGCACCAGAGCAGTACCAGAATACTCGACTGGAGGCTTCTTCTCTAAAAAAATTAAGGGAACGGTGAGTCCCGACAACATTGGATCACGCTCTTCGGGGATCGCTCTGTAACTGACGTGGTTGCTTTAATGGACTTGAGATGATTTGCCTACCGCTCTCAGCCTGCTTTCGCCGCAAATCATCGCAAAGGGCATTAGTATTGTATTGATTTAACTCAGGCTCTGTAAGACTTTTAGCCATAGCTAGTATATTTATATGGGGGAAGTTCAGTTATATTGCCAGTATCGGGGATTGAGGGCAAAATAAAGGTATGCTTCCTCAAAGCGACTCCCAAGAATATCGCCAGGGAACTATCTAATTTTTCAACTTTTGAGGCAATATGTCTTATCCGCAAAAGCGATTTGTGATGGTCTGTCAGCATTCTTCCTGTTTGGTCCAGGGTGCGTCCGAGCTTCTTTTAGCTTGGCAAACGGCAGCTCTCCCAGAAGATGTCATCGTTATGACCAGTGGTTGTCAAGGACAGTGTAGCACTAGCCCCACGGTGAGAATTATTCCTGAAGAAACTTGGTACTGTCGTGTTAAACCAGAGGATGTCAATCAGATTGTCGAAGAACATTTAAAAAACGGTCAACCGGTTGAGCGTTTACTTCATCCACGCATTCACCCTCAATAGACCTCTGGTAAGGGTCAAAAATTGTCCTGATAGGTTAGGAGTCAGTAGTCAGTAGTCAGGAGAATTAAGAATGAATAATAATCAATAAATGGTTACGGAAGAACCCTATCGGCTCTCCCTTACTTATGGTTATCAGAAAAAGTTATCTGAGGGAGGGCTTATGCCTTGGCCCCCACATAACAACTAATATGGGGTAATTTAGGGGCGCAATGCTTGCACCCAATATGTGACATTAACAAAAAGCTTACACAATGATGTAGAGAGAGATCATTTTTTTCTCCTTTGTCTTTTTTTCAAGTCTAACTTTCTTCTGGACTATTACCTTTGGGGAAAAAGTTCAAGTTGTGAAAGTGCAAAGTATATAAACCTAAATTTTTAACAGCTTAGAACGGTTTTTGACCGCAGACGACGATATTCCAAGCGATTTTGCTCATAATACCACTTAGATACTTCTCCAATACTTGATCGACCAAACAAGCGGCCTGACTGATTGGATTCATCAACCATTGTGGAGAAAGCATGACTTCTGCAAAGGGAGTAGAGAAAAATCCTTGTGGATAAGACAGAGTTTTGACAAAACCAGAAGAGCGGAATAGTTTTAACAATTGTGCTTCATCAAGCTGCTCCTGTTCTGCGGAGTAGGATTTGTCCATCTTAGTCCGAACTTGTCTAAGATATTGAAAGAGAGGATTGGCATCTTGGGGTTCATTGACGACAAGAAAACCACCTGGTTTTAACAAGTATAGACATTTTTCCAGAGCGGCGGGCAAATCTGACATATGATGGAGAACACCGATCATGAAAATGACATCGTAGAGATGATCTGTTTGATAATCAAAAAAATCTGCTGTTTGGAAGCTGGCATTGGAGAATCGATTTCGTTGTTGGGCACTCAAGATTAATTCTTGAGAATAATCAAGTCCCGTATAGGTTCCGTAGCGTCCACGCAGATACTCAGCAGTAAAGCCAGCACCGCACCCCACTTCCAAAATGTCAGACTGATTGTTGAGGTGTATTTTGTTAAGGGTTTGGACAAATCTTAAAGCTCGCGCTCTTTTTGAAGGTGGATAAATATCCTTTTTTGCGTATTTGAGGGCAATAGCATCGAATAACTCTCGGTCTCTCCGCGCTCTGTCCTGGTCTAGATTATATTTCACCATCAAATCTCCAAAATTGTAGTTATTTATACAGATTTTCTTACACACCTATGTGTGATAGTAGTCCATCTTGAAGCCATTTGGATTAGAATTAAGCTAAGACGCATTTAAACTGGGTATTGTATAAGTTAGCTAAAAAGGCAGATAAACCTTACTGTTCCAGTGTTCTGGCGTTCTCTGTTTCCTTATCGACCTAGACCAATTTAGATGCGGGGGCGGCTTATTATGTCTAAATCCAGAGTCATTGACCTAATAATGGAGCTATTTTAATAGTCTTTTGCTACTAGGTCAACCCCTTTGATACTAAATCCTGTTTAAAAGGCATAGGATATCGGGGAGCAGGGAGAGGGGAGCGGAGCTGCGGAGAAACAATCCATAACTGGGTTTTTAAAGTTCGATTGGGAGTTAATCATACCATTAAAAACGGATTTGGTTTGAGTGCCTGTGATTTCAATCTAGAGACTTAATTCGCAGATAATACATTTGTTTTAAATTATTGGTTTCTTTTGGGGATTTCTGAAGAACAAAAAAGGGGTTTTAGCCCCTTTTTCTGGATTAGTTAGTTATTTTTTCGGCGATAACATCATCATCATGTTACGACCTTCTTTTTTTGGCGCTTGCTGTACCTCAGCTACATCCTCTAAATCTTTGGCCATGCGCGCCAGTAATTCTTCCGCTAGGTTAGAGTGTTGAATTTCCCGGCCTCGGAAGGTAATCGTCGCTTTTACCTTATCTCCCGCTTTTAAAAAACGTTGCGCTTGGTTGACTCGCACGTTGTAGTCATGCTCATCAATTTTATAGCGCATTTTAACTTCTTTTATATCGGCTGTATGCTGTTTTTTCTTGGCCTCACGGGCTTTTTTCTCCTGTTCAAACTTGTATTTGCCATAGTCCATAATCCGGCAAACGGGAGGATTTGCCGTTTCACTGACGAGGACGAGATCAAGTTCCTTTTCTTCGGCCACGCGTAAAGCTTCGGCAGGAGTAATAATGCCTAGTTGAGAGCCGTCGCTATCGATAACGCGGATTTCAGGAAAGCGGATTCTTTCGTTAATTTGGGGGAGATCGCGAGTAGTGCGTCTTTTATCTATCACAGGCGTTCTGGGTTATCTCTATTCTGGTTAATTAATCGACTGGAGTTTACAAAATGATTTACTTGCTATTCTACCTACTCGATCGAGTTTCTTGGCCAATTGTTAAGATTTCTTGCAATGTTAATTTTTAGTCGTCGGCCGTCAGCCGGCGGCCTTGAGCTAGATAAGCTGTTATGCTTGGGCTTTGTTAGACTAAGATTCCATACTCTCAGGAATTGATTCGGCAAGGTGCGTTCCCCCTGGTCGATTAGTTGCTTAGTCAGAGTTGCAGCAGGGAACGCTATTAGTAGGAAAGGATCAGGCGAAAGTTGAGAAGATTGTCCAGTATGGTGGAATTCGCCATGAAACTTCCATTCCCCTTTGAGAATTTGTTGAATGCCGCGCTGATGTTTTAATATTACTTATTGCCTAAAACTAGGATTACTTATATTAGACCTCTGGCAAAAATCAAAAATCTGACCTTAGATGAGGAGTCTCCGAGCCAGTAGTCAGTAGTCAGGAGAATTAAGAATGAGCATTAATCAATTAAATGCTCTATTTAGGGATTTTAGGCAATTTTATGCCTATTTTTCTCATTTTTGAACTCTATTAAAGTTCATGGCTTTAAATCCTTTGATAATTTTGAAATGGAATTTACGCCCCTTACTGCTGGGGTTAACGCCGATGGTAAGAGTAATTTATGTGATGCTTGGCAATTGTTGGTGCGGCTGGCACAAGTCGATCTGAAGAAGGCTTTGAGCGAGTAACGAGGACATCCTAGCCAACTTTTTACCCAATATGACGAGGACGACTACGCCACGGAAAGGGAATTTATAGTTGAGATGTTAGTCAATCGCTAGGTAAAAGATCCTTGGGGTGGAGAAGTCGATCTTAAATAGGGTTGGCGGCAAAAAGTTTTTCGTGGGGGCAGGGGGGGTGTAGGGTTTTACCGATTTTGAGGGGGTCAATTACCTAATTTTCAGGGAAAAAGTCCAGGAATTTTCCCCCCGATCACTCCCAGATCTGGTACTTTTTGATTGACAAAAGGTCTAAAAGTCTTACCCAACAAGGTTTTTAGATTTATTTAGCCAGCCCTAAATATACCTGTACTTCCCCGTTGACAAAAGGCCATAACATCTGCTGTAGGAGGAGAATTTTGTCCATTAAGAAATGTTACAAATTACCTGGGTACATTAAGAAAAGTTAACGGGTGCATCCATTGATGGATAAGGGTTTTCGGCTCTTGTAGTAGATATGTATGGGGGAAGTTCAGGTATACAATTTTTCAAAAGTAATGGCAGAGGCTGATTCATTCTAACAAATCGCAAAGCCTGAACCACTTGTTATCAAGCCATCTTTGCCCCTTTGTAATGGATAAAAAGCCTAAACCTCTGAAAAGATTTAGAGCTATAGTTTGGAGAATTGACAAATTACTAACAGCTTTAAAGTCAGTTAAAGGTAAAATATCTTCCTTAAAAATTACGTCTTTTACCCAGTGCAACTGATTTTCTATGTTGCAATGACCTCGAATTTTTCGAGCAAAAGTCTGATCACTTTCTACCAAATTACTAATGTAATAGGCACAATTATAATACTCTTCTACCCCTCTTTCACCATACCTTTCCACCTTAATATAACTTTTAATGTGTTCCCAAACACTATTAAAAGGATGAGTTACATTAAAGACTGATGTTAGTCTGATTAGGTCTCGTCCATGACTTTTGTCTTCTTCACAATCAATGCTCACAGGCTGAGAATTTTTTGTCACTTCCTCCACGGGTTTATATAAATTTAATTGATTAACTTTTAGAGTTATCAAATAGTCATTATTTATTAGAATCAATAATCTCTTGGTGAGTAACTCGATTATAGTGTAAAGCATCTAGAGTAAAAATTATGTCTGTTAGCTCTGTATCTCTTACCATATATTGAACTTGATCAACTTATGAGCTTTCTTTATTCTCCCATTGCTCTAGGTGTAATACTATACCTGTTTCCTGACTAAAGAAAGAAGCAAACATGACAAAATTCTGGGTTGCATCATCGTGATTGATAACGTTACTTCTCAGGCTTTTGCCATCAATAGCACTCCAATATAATCCCTCTTTATTCTGATACTCTTCCCGTGCCCATTCGTGAAAACTATATAAAATATCTGACCAATTTAATCCCATTAAAAACCTTCTAATGGTTGAATAATAGGGAACTTTTTCCCTAGATAGTTTAAAGTATTTTGTTAATAAAGCTTGGTTGTATTTAGCCAAGTCACCGATAGCCCTATAGCTAGTATAGGACTGCATAATTGCCGGGATAATGATTAAAAGTACGACCCATAGCTGGTGTCTTTTTCCAGAACTTTTCCGAAAATCTTTGACTTTCTTGAATTTTTCGATTAGCCTCTGCATAGTATAAAAAGATAAGGTAAACATTCCTCATTTTACATGAGTTTGTTCACCTGACTTTTTTTTAGTCTTCGAGAATGAATCAGCCCTACCCGACTTCGGGGGGATATAAGTGTCGTGCCAAATTAATTTCCTAGTCGAGACTCCGAGACAGCGAGACTCCGAGACAGCTATCAGGGATCGGATTTGAGTTTTCAGTTCACCGTTTACTCACAGCAAAAGGCTGACGGCTGAGAGCTTAGATGTGTAATTAATTTTGCGCGCGGTACTTATGGATATTCTCCACAAAATGTTACATTAAATGTTACATTAAAGGTTGAAACTTGATTGTTAACTGGTTTAAAGGCCAAAATTAGCAGTGAATGGCCATATATCGCCAGATTTAAACCCAAACGTGCATACCATGATGAGTGCAGAACCAAATAACTCAGCAATTTTCGACGAAAACCAAGAATCTTCTCCTAATTCCCCCGAATTCCTGGCAACCGAATCAGAAGCGAGTGTCACCGATGAGGCCGAAACGGCGACAGAGGAAATCGCTTTCAGCGACGAATTTTCTCTTCTAGGCGCCATGGCTATCGATCTACAAGAGGAAATCGACAATCTCAAGCAGCAGTTAGAGGAACAAACCCAGCAGGTTGATGCCTATAAGAAACGCTATATCAGTCTAGCTGCCGAGTTCGACAATTTTCGCAAACGCACAGGCAAAGAAAAAGAGGAACTGGAAACCAAAATCAAGGGCAAAACCCTGATGGAAATTCTTGGCGTGGTGGATAATTTTGAGCGCGCCCGTACTCAAATTAAACCGGTTAATGATGGCGAGATAGGGATTCACAAGAGTTACCAAGGGGTCTATAAAACCTTAGTAGAAAGTCTCAAGCGTTTAGGCGTTTCCCCCATGCGTCCGGAAGGTCAATCCTTTGACCCCACCTACCACGAAGCGATGATGCGGGAGTACACCGATGAACATCCCGAAGGCACGGTGATCGAGCAGTTAGTGCGAGGATACACTCTCGGAGAACAGGTTTTGCGTCATGCTTTGGTAAAAGTGGCCGCCCCCAAAGAGGCGGATCCTAACGCCGAACAGTCAGAAGCGGCTGCCATTTCATTAGAGGAATCGGTCTAACACCTCGATCTTAAAAAGTGGTTAGTTATTTGGGTTTTGGGGGGTATGTGTTCCCTTGCTATCCCCTATTCCCACTGATACTAAATCCTGTTTAAAAGGTATAGGGGGAGCAGCGGAGCAACGGAGCAGGGAGAAACAATCCATAACTTGTGAGTTAATCACACTATTAAAAACGGATTTGGTATCAAAGACTTTTTCTCTCTTGACCGATTTATCTTTTAATTAAAAACGCTTCTATACCCAAGGCTTTTGCTCCTTGGTAGTCCTCTTTTTTACTATCGCCAATATGCCAAGCTTGTGCGGGGGAACAATCATGTTTTTGTAGGGCGATTTGGAAAATTTCAGCATCGGGTTTAGCGACTCCCGCATGGGAAGAAATTGTGATCGATCGAAAAAAATATTCTAAGCCTAATTCTGCCAAAACTTGGTGGATACGACTATCAAAATTAGAAATAATGCCCAACTCGATCCCCTGAAGCTGCCAGAGTCTTAAAGCGGGAATGACATCCTCGTACAGCAGCCAAGGCTCGGCCGTGGCAAAATGACGATAAAGTTGACCAAAAAAAGCCTCAAAATCGGGAAATCGTGCCAGATAACCTAAATTATTAAAAACTGCCTCAGTCAATGATCGCCACCACTGATACTCTAACTCAGGAATTTGTGCAGGTTCAACGTTAGGAAAAGCGAGAGGGGGAGAAGTGGGGAAAATAGCCAAGAAAGATTGTTCTAGACTCTCGGCCGCCACCTCTACCCCAAAATCCGCCGCTATTTGGCTATAAATTGCTCCGACACTGCCTTTTACCCCAAAAAGGGTCCCCACAGCATCGAGAAAAATAACTTGCGGTTTCTGCATGAGAGTTTTGTCTATAATGGTTCGTTCTCAGGTTTTTAGGGTCGGCCCTTTAGGTGGCCTAACACACCTAACAATTGCTCATCGAAAATTTTGGGTCTGAAACCCCGTCGTTCTACGACGGCTTTACTGTTAAATATTAACACATTTACGAAATATATGCTAAAATGTGAGACATGGAAAAAGCCTATTGGTTTCGATTTTACCCCACACCAGAACAAGAGTCGCTATTGCGGCGCACTTTGGGCTGTGTAAGATTAGTTTACAATAAAGCTCTCCACGAACGAACACAAGCATGGTACGAAAAGCAAGAAAGAGTAGGATATACTCAAACTTCTTCAATGCTAACCGATTGG
>VYMB01000135.1_pt1 | contig 34606 bp, 30 predicted proteins | sample 5115321 | NCBI WGS metagenome assembly VYMB01 (sample SAMN12291794, study PRJNA351875) | freshwater metagenome | isolation source: freshwater lake | place: USA: Michigan, Wintergreen Lake | collected 2011-08-02 | reverse complement strand
GACAGCTTCCGCTTCCGCGCAAGTGCCAAAACAAACACCACTGCACCTAAAGTCAGAAAGGAAAAACCAATCTCTTGACCCAACACCCGCAACGCGGGACATAACTTAGCCCGGCTCAATTCTCGATGAAAATACCGGGTCACTTCCCAGCGACAATCAACAAGCGCGGGTCAAAAAGTTACCATGCCCGCGCACCATCTTGATTTTTACGGGACAGCTGCGGCAATTGCCGGGGCCCGTGTTCCAGGTGATCGCGCGATGGACACTTTGAACCTCTTGCCGTTCGTCACGGGCACCCCCCAACTGGAATCGCGCACGTTGTTCTGGCGTTCAGGGGCCTACCGCGTTGTGCGGCAGGGCGACTGGAAATTGCAAGTTGCCGGCAATCCAAACAAAGCTTGGCTCTATTATCTCGCGACGGACCCAACTGAAAGGAAGAATTTAGCGCAGGCCGAGCCAGATCGGGTGGCCGCAATGAAGGCGATGTTGCAGGCCCACGACGCTGAAATGCCCAAGCCCTTGTGGCCGGCCTTGGTAGAAGACGCTATTCGTATCGATGTGCCCCTGAATGCGCCTTGGACGCCAGATCAAGAATATGTCTATTGGGCAAACTGACAACGTTTAGCCCGCAAAGGATTCCACGGGACTGGGCGAAGCAAACCACTTGCTTTGCCCGTTGTGTCCGCTTGCATCATATGCAGAACAGCGACCCCTTTTAGAAAAGCGTATCCAAACAAACATGGCTTTAAGACCGCGGATCAATTGTCTGCGGCAAAGCAAGTGCGAGCTGTGAACGTTTCAACATGACTTATGCCGACTTACATGCCACGACACACTGCAAGTCATGACCCCATCAATATGACTTACAATAACATCAATCAAAACAGAGCACTGAAAGCTCATGCAAGTCACCCTCTTTTATCTTGCAAAACTCCCCTCTAATCCAACTCACTCTGTCCCACTCTGACCAAGCCCAAGCCGATAAGGCCGTTCGACAATCGGAACTCTTGAGCCCATCAAGTTGCTGCATTTCGATGGAACAATTGTGAGAGTTTTGATTTTGGTGAAATGCTCAACGCGCGCGCTTACCTGTTTAGTAGCGAGGCTTTGCAGCATTCGAGAAATGCTTTGGCGAGCCGTGATGGTGTTGGATCGGCTGTTACAAAAGCATAGTCTTGCCGAATGTCCGGCAAGAATGGGCGGAGTACGATCTGATCTCGAACATAGGCACTGGCAAGCGCGTGGTTGACGATTGCGACGCCAACGCCACGAGCAGCCAAAGCGCATGCGCTACCGATTGTGTGCGTTTCGACCAGGACTGTTGGCACGACGCCAGCCGTTGCGAAGGCGGCCTCGACTTGGGCTCTGGAACTGCTTCCCAACCCCAACAGAATGAGCGGAACATTGCGCAAAGCGACCGCATCAACGCTTTTGGCTTGTGCAAGTTCGTGCTGTGCAGGGATCACGCATGTTGTCCCGCATTCCAAGATGGACTCGGCAGTTAAATCGACTCTTTCCAGGGGAAGTTTGACAAAGCCAGCATCGACCGCACGCGATGCAATCATAGCCTTCACCGTATCAACGCCACCTGACTCAAGTGTCAGTCGAACTTTGGGGTAAAGTTTCAAAAAGTCCGCTGCAATCTCCGACAAAAAGCCTTCAAGCAAGCTGGGAGGGGCCACAATGCGCAATTGACCCGATCGAAATTCGGCAATGTCGCTGGCTAGAATCCTGACACGGGCGATATTGTCGAGGGCTCTGACAACCTCATCATAGAGCAAGAGTCCATCCGGACTGAGGGTGAGGCGACCCTTGTCACGATGAAACAGCTCGAAGCCAACATCCTGTTCAAATTGGGCGATCAAGCGACTTGCGGCTGGCTGGCCGAGCCCGACCTTCTTTGCGGCAGATGTGACCGAGCCCATTCGAACGACTTCGCGGAATATCTCCATTGCCCGCGGATTGAAGTTCTTGATTGTTCGGGTGGCAGTTGCCTTGCCCATTTAGTTTTTTTCGCCCTGAACGAAAGGCAATATAATGCATGATGGCGTTTGAGGGCCAAAGTGCAACGTGTTCGTTGCTACGACTGGTTCTGGACCCAAAAGACCTGCGGGGTGGCCCGTATTGGGGTTCACATCAAAGTGGGGAAAATTGCTGCTGGACACGTCAAGCCGGATACGGTGGCCACGTGCAAACAAGTTGCTTGTCGGGAAAATTGTCACTTCAACTGGATATACTTCCATCGGCGTCATGAGCTCAGCTTTTTCACCAGAGTTGCGAAACCTCAGCCTAAGAATGCCATGACTTAGATTCATTGCATAGCCGTCTGGATAGTCCGGGTTAGGTGGATAAACATCCACGAGCTTGAGGCAAACATCGGTGTCGACAGCGCTGGAGGATATCCAAAGCTTGGCCATAATTGGACCCGTCACCTCAAGGTCATGGTCCAGGGTTGCAGTTTGGAATGAGGCAATTGACTGATTTGGAACATGACCTTGATCGAAGGCACCCGCCTCCATGACCGGCGCTCCCGATGCAATAGCGCCGCCGCGCGTGGCCACAGGATTTTTGGGATCATGAACCCAATCAATCGATCCGCTCTGTTCGCTGGACGCAAGACTTAACGTGTTTTCCTGTGTGAGATAAAGCGGTGTGGCAACGGCATTGGGGATCGGCCATGTTCGCTCATTTCGCCATGAGCCGCCATGATCCATTTTCCCAGCACTTGTTCTTCGCCCTGAGCCGCCGCCCATAACAAAGATCTGCACCAGATTGCTCCTTGATTGCGCATCAACTGGCGCTGAAAGATTCTGATTGAACCACTCCAGCCGCAATTCGTCATAGCCACTTGCGATGTTCCCATCCAAAGGGGCTGCTAGGCCAAAATCAACATCGCCAGCATGCGTAACCGAGCGCTGCCCATGTGTCCAAGGCCCCAAGATCATTCGATACGGCCCTTTTTTGAGCTTTGATAAGCCTTCAAAGTTCTCGATCGTGGTTAAAGCGTAAGGATCGTACCAACTGCAGATGAACATCGTTGGAGCATTGGAGAATCCCGCATAATTGCCCGCCGCATAGAGGCCCTGCCGGCGCCAAAATTCGGAAAAGGTCTCGTTGCGCCAAAGCTCCAACACATAGCTCTCATATTCTGGAGCTAGGGCAAGAGGGGATTGACCTTCCGACCACGGATTGATGCCAATCCAATCCCTGATGTTCTGGGCCTCCAGATAAGCCCGACGCACTGGATCGTTTAGTGTTGCCGGTGACAGGCGTGCATGGGTCATTGCCCAGGTGAGTTGTTTAAGCTCAAATGCGCCACCCTGGCGAATGCCACTCTTCCAAGCATTAGAGAATCCGCCTGAATCCCAAACCATCGCCTCCAACCCCTGTGGGTTAAGAGAGGCAAGAGCTGCTTGAACATGGGCCCCGTATGACAAGCCCAATGTCGCGACTTTCCCGTTGCACCAGTCTTGCGCCAAAAGCCATTTCAGCGTGTCCTCGCCATCATCGCCTTCATTCACATATTTCGAGAAAACGCCTTCCGAGCCGTTTCGTCCCCGGCAATCCTGCAGCACATAGGCATAGCCCTTGCTCGCGAACCAATTGGCAATCTCCGGTCTGGATTTTGGGATGGGATTTAGGAAAGTGCGGTCACCATGATTGCTGCTTTGCTTGCCGTACGGGGTTCGCTCTAGCACCACTGGTCGTTTGGCCTTGCCGTCAACTGGCAGATAAACATCTGTCGCAAGCCTGATACCATCGCGCATGGGGATCATGATGCTTTGGACGACTTTGACGCGCTGAACCGCCACTGCGTCGCCGCTGGTCTTATCGTCCGTGCTTTCAAGCTCCTTGACCATTAACGGGCGCTCCCTAAAGCGACCGTATAGGTCGCCGGGGCATGGGGCCCAACGGGCAAATCAAACCCGACCCAGATCATAACAAGGCTTAGACCGGCCACCATAAAAGCAATCGAAAAGGGTATCATCATTGCGATTAAGGAGCCGATCCCAAAGTTGGGCACCCAGCGTCGGCACATAATCAGCACCAACGGAAAATTGGACGCCAAAGGCGTAACGATGTTGAAAATCGAATCGCCCATGCGATAGGCCGCGGTTGTCATTTCAGGTGAAATGCCAACAAGCATGAGCATGGGTACAACGATAGGGGCCAAAGCACTCCATTTGGCAGACGCTGACCCAATCACAATATCCAAGCCCGAAGACATCAATAACAGCCCGGTTAACATCGCGGGCTTAGGCAAGTTTAAGCTTTGTAAAAGCTCTGCTCCCTTGATCGCCAGAACGGGCCCCAGACCTGACCATGAAAACATCGCGATGAAATGGGCAGCGGCGAAAATCAGGACCAGATAAGGTGCCATATCGCGCATGCCATGGCCCATCATTGTGATCGCATCATGATGTGTCTTGACGGTTCCAGTCGCGCGTCCAAACGCCCAGCCAGTTGCGAGAAACAAGAGGAAAAACCCGGCAATGAGCGCCTTATAGAACGGCGTCATCTGCGCCGGTCCCACGGCCTCCGTGTCAATTAGGGGTGAAAAGCCTGGCCAGAATGTGAGGCTGGCAAACAAACCAACCACCAACAAGAATGCGACGCCCGCATGACGTAAGCCCTTCTTTTGCTCTGGTGTTAATTGACCAAGGCTTGCTTCGTCCTCGCCGATGGGGGAGTTTGATCCGGTCCATTTCCCAAGCCGCGGCTCAACGATTTTGTCGGCGACCCACCAAGCAATTGGCGTAAAGACGACCCCGATTGAAAGAGTAAACCACCAGTTTCCCAAGGGGTTCATAACAAAATTTGGGTCAATAATCTTGGCGGCAGCTTCGGTAATGCCCAGCATCAGTACGTCAAACTGGCCGGGAATATAATTGCCTGCAAAGGCTCCCGATATGCCTGCATAGGCTACCGCAATGCCTAACAGAGGGTGGCGGCCAGCTTGGGCGTAGACCAATGCTGTCAGCGGAATCATCACGACATAGGCGGCGTCTGACGCATGATGAGACAAGACACCAAGGACAAATATGCATGGTGTTAGGGCAGCACGGGGCACGCGCCTGACCGCGCCGCCCAGCAGGGCAGAAAATAGGCCAGAGCGTTCCGCCACAGCGGCGCCCAACATGACTACAAGCACAAGTCCAAGCGGGGGAAATGCTGTCATGGTTGCTGGCATTTCAACCAGCAGTCGCCTGATGTTCTCAAGAGAAAGCAGACTTTCAGCCTTAACCGTCGCGCCGCTAAGCGGATTAACGGCAGACCATCCTGCGCCTTCTGCCCAAGCCGAAAGGATCATCAAGACGATGATCAAGAAGACAAAAATCAGCACCGGATCTGGCAGGCGGTCACCGACGCGCGCAATTGTATCGAGCAGGCTGGATTTAGCTGGTTTCTTCTTAAGTGATAGACCGGTCAAATCCATGCACTCCTTTTGCTGCCATGCTTTGGGATTAGCTGGTCCAGGTGTTAGCCTAGAACTGCATACCTAAGCGCAAGGAATACGAACGACCCCGGACATCATAGGTGTAGATGTCAAAATTGATCGGCGCGTTAGCATAGGAAAGTGGCGGCATTTGATCGAAGACATTGTTGATGGCAAAACTGATATTGGTATTCTTCCATGGCAATTCATAGCCGATCTCAATATCTTGATAGACGACCGCTTTCGTCTTGCTGTTTTTGACCGTATTTACAACATCGGTCGTCTCACCAATGTAACGGCCCCGCCAAATGGTATTCCAAGCGTTATTGCTCCACCGCAAGGAAGCTTGACCCTTCCAGTTGGGATAGGTTGAGCGCGGTCTGTCTCCCAATCCGGCACGCTCATCAAGAATGGGTGCGCCACCTGTTGGATTTGGGCTCGTGGTCAGGAAACTATCCAGATAGGACGCGTCGATTACCGCCGCAAATCGGCCAATTGATGTACTGAAGTCGTAACGGAGCGTCGCGTCATATCCGCTCGTTTGAATTTCACTCAGATTTTGTGCACCAACCAAAACATTGCGGATCGACCCCGTTGAAGCATCGCGACTTATGAGGGAACAGAAAACGCCGCCCTGGGCTGCACATAAGCCAAGAATTTGCGTCACAGCTTGGGTTGCGATTGCGTCAGTTATGGTGATGTCAAACCAATCAACCGTGAAGGAAAGGCCGGGCAGGAAGCTCGGCTTAATTGCAAAGCCATAGCTATAAGTATCCGCGGTCTCAGGCGTTAGCCCCAAGTTCCCGGACAATGTTCCAGGAATAAGGCCATTGAGATTGAAGTTTTGCTGATTGTAGCCAGTTGGAACTCCGGCACAGCCCGGACGGCTTGGATTTGCGGCGGCTCCGCCGTTACAAGGATCAATCCCTTGAAAGCTTGTTTCGCGGCCACCTTGGTAGAGTTCCAGAATTGAGGGCGCACGGAAGCCTTGCGAAAAGGTACCGCGGAGAAGGATATCGTCAATCACCCGCCAGCCAAGACCGACCTTCATGGTCGTCGCCTCTCCTACCGTGTCATAGTCTGAGTATCGGGCTGCGACACTGAGATCCAAGCTCTTGGCAAGTGGTGCATCCCGGAGCAGGGGGGCTGATACCTCAACATAGCCTTCATGCAAGGAGTATTCGCCCGTCGTTGGCGTCCTCGTTTGAGCTGAGGTCGTGGTGTAGATGGCAGGAATAAACCTTGGCGTCGCATTCACTTCCGCGTCTGGAATGTCGACCGCTTTATTCTTGCGGTACTCGTAGCCAGCAGCGATGGATAAAGGTCCAGCCGGCAATTCAAACAAATCGCCTGTGACATTGAACGCAATATTCGTCATCTCGTTGGAATTATATTCTCGGGCGGTGAAGCGAATATAGTCGGCAGCGGCAGCCGACATGGGTCCAAACAGATTGACCGGCGCGCATCCTGCAACAGCTGCGCAGTTTGCTGGATTGCCTAAAGCCAGAAATAGGCGGTCATATTGGATGCCATTTTCCGCTGAAGAATCGATCGCGTTCTTGGAATAGCTCATGAAGGCATCCCAATTCCAGTCACGGGTGCCTAATTTGAATTTGCCCTCAAGGCCTGCCGTAAGCCGATCGGTTGTCACCTCCTGGATGTTATTCCGATTGCCAACGTCAAACATCACCCGCCGAATGCGCCAAGCTTGGGTCGAGGAAAATGCGAGTGCATTGGCTGTCGGCACGCCATTTGCGGTACCAAATGGATTGAAAGCTTGCGAATTCGCAATGCCAAACCCCCGGATGGTTCCCGACGTTCCGCCAATATCGAGGTTGACTGGTGAGAACAATTGATTGGACTGGCGGGTGCTTCGCAGGGCTTCAACTTTTAGCTTCAGGTTGTCTGAAATTTCAAAACCAAGTCGCGCGTAAAGCCCGAACCGTTCGCTTGGGCCGACTGAGTATATGCCCTGGGCCTGGGTGTTAAAGGCATCATCTGGCAACACGGCCGTCCGGAAACCGTCGTCCGCCAAAGCGCCAGCGCCAAAGCCACCTAGCGCCCGCGCAGTGATCGGGGCAGTTGATGTCGCAAAGCCCGTAGGGGTTCCGAAGTAGGCATTTCCAGATAGGCCGGGAAGAACGAACAAACCCCGCTCGCTGGTCCCCGGGCCCACTTGAGGCACCAAAGTATTTACGGTGAGATCTCTGTCGGCCGTGCCAATTGGATCTTCTTTGATATAGCTTGCCGAAACAACGAACGAAGCACGATCAAAGGTCTTGCCCCAATTGACGACAGCAGAAAACTGTTCGCCGTCGTTCTCGGAAGTTGTCGCTGTTTTCAAGTTTAGCCGCAGGCCGTCAAAGTCCCTGAGCGTCTTGATATTGACGACACCGGCGATCGCATCTGCGCCATAAATAGCGGAAGCACCATCTTTCAGCACCTCGATACCTTCAATCATGCCAAAAGGCATGGTGTTGAGGTCAACAAAGTCGCGGAACCCGCGCTGGCCTACGCCATCCACCCAGCGATGCCCGTCAACGAGAACCAATACACGATTGCCACTGCCTTCGGCTCCACCGAGATAGCGCAAGTTGATTGAACTTGCCCCGAAAGATGTACCCTGTGTTCCGTTGCTATTCAGGCTGACGCCAGCTGCGGGTAGCTTTTGCAGCACATCACCGATTGAAGCTGCCCCTGAATTTCGCAAGTCAGCTCCGGTAATTGTCAGAACCGGACCGACCGAATCCGCGTCGCGGCGCTGGATCCGCGATCCTGTAACGATGATCGTCTCGACAGCTCTTTCTGGCTCAGCCGAAGTCTGGCTTTGGGCATGGGCTGACATTGGAAGGGCGGCAGCAAGCATAGCAATGGACAAAGCTGGATAGGCGACGCCTGAGCACAATTTGCTCATTTTTGATTGGATGATGCTTAGCATGGTTCGCCCCCTGATTGCTTTTCTGCTGTTCCCACCGCCAGAAACAATAAGCCAAATTAAACGATACATGTCTTCTTCGAGGCTATGCAATACTATCACTTTTTTACATCTTCCTATGCGCATTTGGCATGAAATAGATTCCAGGATTAAACTGTCCTAATCCAGTTGCAGGAGGATGTTCTCGATGGATAGGCGCGTTTTGCTTGGCGGCATGGTGGGCGGTGCCTGCATGGGCATTTTTCCGACTGCTGCCATGGCTCGGCAGAACAAAGTAACACTCGCTTTCTTGGGACAATGCCTGATCGAACATGCGCCGACACCCTTGGAGTGGCCCGGTCGAGATGGTGTACTCAAGGCACTACGCCAGTCGGACTTGGCTGTTTCAAATTTTGAATCCGTAATCCTGGGACCTCGTGCGGGGGCTCCTACGCGTGATTTGGAGACTCTTCATACGGCAAAGCCAGATGTTTTGGATATTCTTTATCGGGCCAATATTCGTCTGGTAGGGTTTGCCAATAATCATGCTTTTGATCTTGGGACTGGCGGAATCCTCGACACCTTGGATGCGCTAGAAGCCGCGCGCATGACTGTGGCTGGTGCAGGGATCAATGAAACTCTGGCAGCAAAGGCCGGCTTTAGGTCCGCCCGCAACCAAGAAATCGGCTTGGTCGCCTATGCCACAGGAAAAGTGCGCCCTGGCGGCGCTGCCACGCCTCAGCGCGCCGGAGTAAATGAGGTGCGTGTTAGCGAGGCTGGCGTCATCGTTGAAGAAGATGCCAATAAAGTACTCAGTGCCATAGCCGACGCCAAGCGTAAGAGCCCCAATATAATTGTCTGTCACCACAATCATTTGTGGGAACCCGTCCAAATCCAGGTGCCTGCTTGGCAACGGGAATTCGCAAAGCGCTGTGTCGACGCAGGCGCTTCGATATTCATCGGCCATGGTGTGCCAATGGTTCAAGGTATAGAGACTTATCGCGGTGTCCCTCTCTTGTACGGTTTGGGCAATTTCGTATTCCAGACTGAAAAGCCAGTAGGTGCTTACCCGCCGCAGGCTTGGCAAGGCGTCATCGCGACGGGTAGCTTTAAAGACGGAACCTGTACCCAGCTTTCACTTGCGTGCATCATGCTCAATGAAATCGGTTTGGCCGGTCCAAGCGATACTCAGACCCGCGGATTCCCTCGACTGGCCACGCCGACCGAGCGTGACACATTTTTTGACCGCCTTAAACAGCTGAGCCAACCATTTGGGACGCGCTTCGTAGCTCAAAAATCTGGCGTGATCGAATTGGCTCTCTGATCCGATAAGCATCTTTCCGGCCCAGACCGAGCCAAAGTCTGGTTCGGGCCACGGCAGCATTATTATCCTCTGATGAACCCATATTTTTTGTTGTTGCATCGGCACCGGGTGCCGCGACCAAGGCAACGACCCCACTACCCAAAACAAGTGTCTGGCGATCCATGAACGCGGCCGCCCTTTAACTTGCTTCGTTTTGATCAAGGTCGCTTGACATTTGAGGGTGACAACTTTCCAATCCGACTTCAATCAAAATTCAAGCGAGAGATAGAAGCATATGGATGAACGTACCCACCACATGCTCACGTCTGCGCCTGCGCCGTTGCTTCTAAGAATGGCGACGCCAAATGCGCTCGCATTTGCCATTCAGTCTTCAGTTAGCCTTGCCGAAGTCTGGATTATCGGACAGCTTGGAACCAGCGCTCTGGCAAGTATCGCCTTAGCATTCCCCTTGCTCATGTTAATCCAGACGATGTCGGGTGGGGCATTGGGCGGCGCTGTAACGTCTTCCATCGCGCGCGCTTTGGGCAGTGGTGACCGCGAGCGAGCGCAGAAACTCATTTGGCATGGTCTGGCTATTTCCGCGATTGGGGCAGGGCTCTTTCTATTGCTTTTTTTGATCTGGGGGCGCGCCTTGATCGCATTTTTAGGTGGGCGTGGTGAAATCTTGGAGCAAGCCTTTGACTATTGCGCCGTGATTTTCTGGGGCGGGCTGTTCCTTTGGCTCGTCAGCGTTGTTGGCGCTGTCTTTCGCGGCATGGGTGATATGAAGTTTCCGGCCATATTGATGGTTGCCAGCGCGGTTCTCCAAGTTCCTCTGACTGCTATTTTGGTACTTGGCCTCTTTGGTGCCCCCCAATTGGGCATTGTTGGGGCCGCTTATTCTGCGGTGATCAGCGGTATTCTCATCAGCGCGATCATGCTGATCATTCTTGCTCGACCCGGGCGGGTCATTCAGTTGAGCCAAAAGTATTTGTCGTTTTCCAAAGCGTTGTTTCAAGACATTTTCAAAGTCGCCTTGCCGGGTTGCATGTCGCCAATCTTCACGATCTTCATCATCTTGAGCTTAACGGCCATGGTAGCAACTTTCGGGGAAGCAGCCTTGGCGGGCTATGGCATAGGATCGCGCATTGAGTTTTTGGTGATCCCGCTCGTCTTTGGCATTGGGGCGGCCATGACCTCCCTTGTAGGTTTAAGTATAGGTTCGGGGAATATTGAACGGGCCGAAAAAATTGGCTGGATTGGCAGCGCATCTGCAGCCTGTTTGACCGGTATACTAGGGTTGGTTCTGGCGCTCTTTCCACATGTTTGGATTCCCGCCTTCACCAAAGACCAAGCGACGTTTGAAGCTGCGCGCAGCTATATTCAAATTGTTGGGCCGTTCTTCGCCTTCCAAGGATTGGGATTGTCGCTCTACTTCGCAAGCCAAGGGGCAGGGGCCATGCGCTGGCCAGTTATCGCAATATTGGTGCGCGTTGTGATGGCTGTCGGTGTTGGCTGGTTATTGGCATTCTGGTTCGACCTAGGCCTTCAAGGCGTGTTTATCGGGGCAGCTGCCGCAATGGCCACTTTTGGTCTGATCATTGCGGCTTCCTTGAAGCTGGGGGCATGGCGTAGCTTAAGATAACCAAACCTCGCCATTTGTTCCGCTCGGACTGAATACCCTTTAAGGTCACTTCTCCACCTCAAACAGGTCGCGAACGGCCCCCGATTGGTCATGCATCGTGAGCTGCATCTCATCGCCAAAAATCTGCACCATTAGATAGCCAAAATCTTGATAGGTGCGCGCAATCCGAGTGTCTGGCGTGAGGGGACGTGGGCTGATATTGCCCCCACCATTGCCGAGTTGGACATGCAACGGTCCGCCAGAAGCATTGGGCATATTGGCCTTCAAGGGCCATGACCTTAGATAATGGTGGTGATGACCGGTCAACACGAGGTCAACATTATTGGATTCCATGAGGGTCAGAAAATCCGCCGACGGCTTTGGGTTACGCTCTGGCCAAGCGGAGTGGTGGAAGGCGACAATCTTCCACTTGGCTGTCGATGCCTTGAGTGCTGCCTCGAACCAAGCACGCTGGCGGGCCCGGAAGTTCGGGTCCGCGCGATCGCGCACTTCCAAGTTTGAATCGAGCACGAACATTTCAAGATCGCCATGGCGGTGCGCGTAATAGCTCGTCTCCGGGGCGGCGTAAGCGTGATAGCGATCAAACCACACAAAGTCGTCCTCGCCATTGCCCATGACCGGCAAAACAGGTGTGCTGGCCATAAAGTCGCCCATGGCAGCCAGATATTCGTGCGTCCACTCCGCACGCTGGTTTAGTTTCCCCCCGTCGGTCAGATCGCCGACATTGATCAAGAATTGCGGTGTTTCAGCGTGGATCTTGCGCGCAAGATGGGCGTTGATATGGGGCCGTGCTTCCGTGTCGGAAATGGCCGCAAATACGATGGGCGCTCCTTCAGGCGGGGCAGTGTTAAAAGCAAATGGCCCGTATTGTTTCTTTTGATCCGGGCCAGTCGATACGGACACATTGTAGAAGTAGCGCTGGCCGTGTTCGAGGTCAGTCATCACGGCTTCTTTTAGTCGACTGGTGCCCGCTGGCAGGGTGATGCTTCGCGCATCTTTCATGTCGGCAGTGCGCGCCCAAGACAGCGTGGCGGCGAGTGGTCTGTCCGTTTCCCAGAGTACGCCGGCGCTGGTCCCCCTGACCTGCTGCAGCAAGGGGCCATGGCTGGTCATATGCGGCTGTCCGGGTTGCGGCACCCCGCGGCTCAAGGCCGTTGCGCGGCTTTCAAAGCGGGCGGCGATCTCTTTTTGGCTTAAGGCCCGGTTGTGCAGGGAGACGGCTTTGACCACGTCTGGAAGTGCCATCAAAGGCTCGCGCGAGAATTGGCCGACCAGATCGAGCGAGGTGCCTGCAAGGGGGCGAACATTGGCCGTTGCGGCTTGGCGCGCAACCTCCACTCCATTGTGGAAAAGGATGAGCGCGCGGCCATCGTAAACTGCGGTAATTTGATGCCAATAGCGTGATGCCCCGCGCCGATAGGTGCCCGCTTGGGCATTGGCTTGCCAGCGTGAGGCTTTGACCTCCATCACAGGCCGCGCCAAGGACGCACCACCTGCCTCAAACAGGACAAGTCCTTCGTTGAAACCAAAACGCCATAATGGGGCTTGACCGGGCGCAGCGGCCACAAGGGCGGCACCCACTGGCTTGTCTCCATGATAGGATAACCAGATTTCAGCCGTAAAAGGCCCGCTGGGCAGGCTGCGCCCTTCCATGAGATCGTGGATCTGATGGCTGGCGGGTGCCCCCATCCATTGTCGCGTTGGGGGTAAAGCATCCCCATCGCGAAGGCCGCGCGGAGGCACGGCATTGCTGGACAAGGTCGGCTGGCTATCTTTCTCGATGGTCGGCACCAAGCCCCAGTCTGGCACAAATACGCGGCTCAAGACCTCGCCAGGCAAAACCGGCACAGGATCTGCCGACATCTCAGCATTGTTGGGCAAAGCCGCGCGTAGCGGCGGTGGGCTTGTTTGGGCGAGGGCGGCTGATGCTAATGTCAGACAGGCGACTAGCCCGATCAGTGCGCTACGTGTTGCTGTTTGAAGTGTCATATCGCTTCGCCTCCCAGTGCCGATAGAGCCTTTTGTCAGAGAAACGTGACACTCTGTCGGGGGAGGGGGGCTAGCAGCCCTGCACAATCACGCGAGTAGTATGCTCAAGCAGCGTTTGCCTCGATAAATCGGAGCGCACCCTACCGCGCGAAGCGCATCGCTCAACATTGGGTACACCAGAGTTCACATAACTGGAGTTAATCACGAGAATTGGATTATTTGTCATGGTGATTGCTCGAGCGACAATCACGCTCCAAGCCGATTCTTGTGCCACGCTGCCAGTCGAGCTAATGATCAACTCAGCGCGTGGAATATAAATTGTGCCGAGCAACTGCCGCACATTGTTGGATGAGATCGTAAATGACTGATAATTGGTGGGGTGGGTGGCAATCAAAAAGCCCGCTAACGGTCCACTCTCGCGGGCGGATAGCTCAACCCGCGTGTTTCCACCAAAATTGAACTTATAGAGCGGGCCAAAGATCATGACCACATCATCGCCAAGCAAGGACGCATTATCTCTAAAGTCTAAGTCCCCGAAGAAGTAATGTTCCCCCGGCTGTAGCTGCAGAATGCCATTACTCAGGACGTCAATTTTTTCACAATGTACACCCGGCGGCATGACATATGTCTGGCCTGCACCGATAGTGATCCGCTTGAGCAGCTGACAGCCGGCCATGGACTTTGGGTTCAAATTCAAGGCGGTGAACGGATCCCCGATTTCCAACGCGCCGACATTTGCTGTGGGGTTAATCTGACCCGTGGCGTCGGTTACGGCCTGAACACGTGATGCCTCGATCTCTGCCCTGTCGTTTGCCGCAATCCGCTCATTCGCTTGATCAAAAAGGTCAAAGCCAGTAACCGCCCCGACGCCAACTCTTGCAAGAAATTTCGCAGTTTTTGCTGGGGGTTGATAGTTTGTCTGCAGCACACACAATGGGATGTTCTGCAAACTCTCAGCTGTAGCCGATACGGATAAATTGGTTGAGCCGATCCCTGGAACCCCAATCATTGGCTGACGAGCGCCCGCTGCCGAAACCGTAATTGTTCGCTCATATCGGTTCACATTGGCAGCAAATGTAACTGGCGTCTTTGATCCAGAGCGGGAGTAAGATTCTGAAGCAAAAGCAACCGCTACGGCTTGAATGCCGACTGCATCGCGGGAGGGAATAGCCATTTCTGTTGCCCCTGCGAGTGCGGCAGAGTCAACAATTGCTTGAAGATGCGAACGTTCAGCACTGACCATTGTCAGCTCAGCCGCCATAGCAACCGCGCCAGCGATTGGCACTAATGCTATCGCAGTGATGGTGGCGATATTGCCACGAATATTCGACAGCAGCGCTTTCAACATTTAGGTCCTCATTCAATCGAGTGTATCTAATAATCAAGTATAATTTGTTAGCTCAGACCGAGTAATTGAGCATGACCTGAGTAAATCATTATTAAGGTTTGATTTGACTTCCGTCAGTGAAATGTCCCTGGAGATTGGCAGCACATCCCAGATTTCGTCCGCTTTCGCCGCTGACGCCCACCAAAGCAGACGTTCTCCTTTCGGCCATTTGAAGACATTATGATCGAATCATGTTGTCGTATTAATTGGAGTTCGCTGTGCTTGTTACATCCAAAAACAAGTTGGACAGGTCAGAGCCGCGGACGTGACTTCCAATAGTGACGCGCTTTAACTGGCAAAAATGCGCGCTTTAACTGAGTCGCACAAAACTGGCGGTCCCGAAGGGACTTGAACCCCCGACCCATCGTTTAGGAAACGATTGCTCTATCCTGCTGAGCTACGGGACCGCACGTCTCATGCTTAGCGGGCGAGGGGCGGTTTGGGGAGGGGGGTGTAGCAGAATTTTGGCCGACCCTAATCCTGTGCGGTCGCGACCACGCGGGGGAGTTTGAAGATCACGTCTTCGCGCGTCACTTCCACATCTTGCAAAGTGACGGCAAAGCGCGCCTGACAGGCGGCGATGACCGCTTCCACCAAATCCTCAGGCGCGCTGGCTCCGGCGGTGAGGCCGAGGGTGGAGATGCCGTCAAACCACGACCAATCGATGCCATGCGCATCATCGATCAGATGGGCGGCCTTAGCCCCGGCGCGTAAGCCCACTTCAACCAGCCGAATGGAATTAGACGAGGTTTTTGAGCCAATGACCAAGAGGAGGTCAGCTTTGCTGCCCAGCGCTTTGACCGCCTCTTGGCGATTCGTCGTCGCGTAGCAGATGTCTTCTTTGTGGGGCGGCGAGATTTCGGGGAATTTGGCCTGAAGCGCGCCGACAATTTCTGCCGTATCGTCGACGGACAGGGTGGTTTGGGTGACAAAAGCCAGCTTTTTGGGGTCTTTTGGCTGAAAATCTGCAATTTCTGCCACATCTTGGATCAGGGTCACCGAGCCTTCGGGCAATTGGCCCATAGTGCCGATGACTTCGGGGTGTCCTGCATGGCCGATCAGAACAATTTCACGCTCCGCATCAAAATGTCGTTGTGCTTCTACATGAACTTTGGACACCAGCGGGCAGGTGGCATCAACGAAAATCATGTTGCGGCGTGAGGCCTCTTCCGGCACCGATTTGGGTACGCCATGGGCCGAGAATACCACCGGACGGTCGGTTGGGCATTCTTCTAATTCTTCAACAAAAACAGCGCCTAAACGCTTGAGTCTTTCCACGACATGGACGTTGTGGACGATCTCGTGGCGGACATAGACCGGCGCGCCCCACTTCTCAATCGCGCGCTCAACAATCTGGATTGCGCGGTCGACGCCGGCGCAAAAGCCACGCGGTGCAGCCAGTAAAATCGTCAAAGGAGGGGTGGGGGCTGTAACTTCCGACATGATTTCTCCGGTGGCATTGCCTTGTTGGCGCCGCATTGCGTTGCTTGAAGCAAGTCTGACCTCTAAAGACATGGTCTATAATTGCGGCAGTGCCAAGATGGTCTGCTTCGCTTCTTCTGTGGAATGCAACATGCGCCCCCAAGCTATTGCCTTTGTGATCACTTCGTCCATCCTTTTTGCCGCGTGCTCGTCCTTGCCTTTCATGGGCAATCGTGAGGGCCGCGACAAGGCCCCACCGCCGATGTCAGAAGCCGATGCGCCAGCCGCAGAAGCGCCGAAGCCTGCGGTCGAGGTACAGGCAGGCGATGCCGAAACGTTGGAGACCCCCGTGGGGCCACCCCGCAAGCGCGGTTTCTTTTCCGGGGTCGCGAAAGCCCTCGGAAGTGATTCTGGTGCCGCCAACGTTGGGCCGTGCCCAGCGGTGCGCGTGCTGTATGACGCGCAGCGTTTTGTAGAGCTTGACGGTCCAGAGCGGTTTGAGAATGTCGGCTATACGGGCGAGATTTTGAACGTAAATTCCGATTGCCGCTATGTCGGCAGCGATCCGATTGCCATCAATCTGGAATTGGATATGGCATTTGGCAAAGGCCCTAAAGCTAAAGGTGCCTACAAGGATGCGAAATATTGGGTGACTGTGACGCGCAAGGACATCGCCGTCATCAGCCGTCAAGTCTATACACAGCGCGTGATCGTGCCAGCGGGCACCGACCGCGTCGCGCTGAAGTCTTTACCGATTGCAATCGAAATTCCCCGCGCGAACAAAGACATTGCCGGGTCGAACTTTGAAGTGCTGGTTGGCTTTGAATTGACGCCCGAGCAATTGGACTTCAACCGCAATGGCAAGCGCTTCCGTGTGGATGCTGGCGTCCCGCGCTAAAGGTCCCTGTTCATGACCCATTTTGCGTTTCAATTAGCCCACAAGCTGGGTGATGCCTTTGTTGATCTGGGCTTAAGCTCGGACTTGGGTGCAGTTGTGCGAGCCCAAAAGGCTGAGTTTGGCCATTTTCAGTGCAATGGGGCGATGGCTGGGGCTAAACAAGTCGGCAAGAACCCGCGTGAGATCGCAACGGCGATTGCAGGAAGATTGAGCCAGGACCCCGATATTGCCCGCGTCGAAGTGGCCGGTCCCGGGTTTTTGAATATCACTTTGTCCGACACGGCTTTGATCCGCCAAGCAGAGGCGATTGCCGAAGATGGTCGCGCTGGGGCGCAATTGGTTGAGGCACCGCGCCGCGTCATCGTGGATTATGCAGGGCCAAATGTGGCTAAGTCCATGCATGTCGGCCATTTGCGGGCGACCATCATTGGCGACAGCATCAAGCGCCTTTATCGCTTCCGCGGCGATCAGGTGTGGGGCGATGCCCATTTTGGCGATTGGGGCTTTCAGATGGGCCTTTTGATTGCCAGCTTGGCGCAAGAACTGCCAGACCTTCCTTATTTCGATGCGGATTTCACAGGACCCTATCCAGAAGCAAGCCCGGTGCAATTGGCCGACCTAGAGCGCATCTATCCTGCCGCGGCTGCCTTGGCCAAAACAGATGTTGAAGCGCGTGACCGTGCCCGCAGAGCCACAGCAGAATTGCAGGCCGGTCGGCCCGGCTATCGGGCACTGTGGCAGCATTTTGTCGCCGTCTCTCGTGGCGCGCTGGAGCGCGAATTTGCCGCCCTTGGCGTGACCTTTGACCTGTGGCTGGGCGAAAGCGATGCCGATCCGCTGATCCCAGATATGATTACGGACTTGGAAGCCAAAGGCCTCTTGCAAGACGATCAAGGCGCGCGGGTTGTGTTTGTGCACGACAAGATGGTGCCGAAGAAAGATGGCAGCGAAGGGCCAAATGTCGCGCCTTTGCTGGTGGTGTCATCTGAGGGTTCGGCCATGTATGGCACGACCGATCTTGCGACCATCGTGGACCGGGTAAAGCGCTTTCAAACTGACTTGATCATTTATTGCGTTGATCAACGCCAAGCCGATCACTTCGAAACTGTGTTTCGTGCCGCAGACAAGGCTGGCTACATGCCGCGTGAGGGTCTCGACCATATCGGCTTCGGCACGATGAACGGTCAAGACGGCAAGCCCTTCAAAACCCGCGAGGGCGGCGTTTTAAAACTGCATGACCTTATCACCCAAGTGCAGGAAAAAGCCCAAGCTAAGATTGATGAGGCAGGCGTTGGCCAAGATTGGCCGAAGGATGAGCGCGCCGACATCGCGCACAAGGTTGGCATTGCTGCGCTGAAGTTCGCGGACTTACAGAACTTCCGCGGCACTTCCTATATTTTCGACCTTGATCGGTTTTTTAGCTTTGAGGGCAAGACCGGACCTTATCTGCTTTATGCCGCCGTCCGCATCAAATCGATTTTGCGCAAAGCCGATGAGGCGGGCTTTGCTGCTGGTCCTGTGGTGAAGCTGGAAGGCGCAGAGCGGGATCTAATTTTGGTCCTCGATGGGTTTGAGCATGCACTGCGCGGGGCTTATGACAAGCGCGCGCCCCATATTCTGGCGGATCACGCGTACAGCTTGGCTGGGGCGTTTTCTGCCTTTTACGCCGCCTGTCCGATCATGAATGCAGCAGAAGCCGATTTGCGGGCGTCGCGCTTAACCTTGGCCAAGGCGACCTTGACCCAATTGCTGATCGCGCTGGATTTATTAGGGATCGAAGCGCCGGAGCGGATGTAAACTCTATTTGAGTTAGCTCTGATAAATTGGATCCAGCCTGTCACGGCGGCTCGGCAATTCTGCGGTGATGCTGGCGCGCTGGTCCGGCGTAAACCGCATCCATTGGGCGATCTCTGGCAAAGTACGGTAACAGCCCAAGCAGAGGCCTGACTGAGGCTCTACGCAGCAGACTTTGATGCAAGGCGTGGCGATGGATTCGGCCACTCTAGACCCCAAAGCCCGGGATCAGTGCCACGATCCCGGCCAAAGCGCCAAGTTCTGCTGCAATGGCACTGGCCCCCAAGGCGTCGCCTGTCTGACCGCCCAAATGCTTGCGCGCAGTCAACGCAATCGCCCCAGTCCCCAAGACCGTGCCGATGACGGCACCAACGGCGGGCCCTACAAAGCTCAGTTGAAATGCTAGGATCACACAAACGCCGCTGATCACGGCCCCCATGATGGTCGCAGTCGTAGCTTCGGTCGCAGTGGGCTGTCCGGCCGAAGCGGAAATCCCGTCATCGGTAGCGGGCTTCAGCAGCGTCATCACATGGACTAGAGCGGTACGTGCCAAGGTCCCGCTGATGATGAGACACAGGCCTGCCTGCCAGGGTTGGGCAATCTCCGCCACCAGAAAGATTTTGAGAATGATCGCCAAGAGAAGGGCGACGCCCCCAAAGGTGCCGATGCGGGAATCGCGCATGATGGCGAGGCGTTCTGTGACGGTCTTGCCGCCACCAACGCCATCGAAGAAATCTGCAAAGCCATCTTCGTGGAACGCACCGGTGGTGACGACTTGGGATGCGACAGCCAAAGTCGCCGCGATATGGACACTGCCGTTAAACAGCCACATGGCTAGCCCATAGGTCAGTGCACCAATCAAACCGGTCACGAGGCCAGCCACTGGCGCAGCTTGGAAGGCGCGCGTTATGCGCTCTCTTGGCAAGTCTTCCGGCCAAGTCACCGGCAAACGCGTGAAGAATATCAAGCAAATTCTGGCGTCATCAATAATGCGCATGGCGCGACTCAACTTTGGCTCATTTTGTTGGAACGTCTTTTCGATCTTGTAGACGAACCTATTGAAATTTCGAGATGATAATACTTAAAGTCTGAGTGATGCTGTCACACTGTGGCGCCGAAGTCGCACAGGGGGTAACACGACGCCTGCTGTCTTTTACCTCGTATCATGGCCTTTCTCGCAAGGTGATTGCGCGCTAGATCACCCCTATGCCCCATGATGATTGTGCGCCCCCCAAACAGCCTTTTGACGATATCCGCGCTTTAGTGCAGGACCTACCTAATCGAGACGAGGAGGCGAGTGCCCGCACCGCTTGGCGCGAAAACCAATTGATAAAGCCACCGGGTGCCTTGGGGCGCTTAGAAGATATCAGCAATTGGCTGTCGGCTTGGACAGGCAAGAGTCCGCCACAGGTGTTAAGGCCGATCATTGCTGTCTTTGCTGGCGATCATGGTGTCGCCGCGCGCGGGGTATCTGCCTATCCGCAAGAAGTCACCCGGCAGATGATTGATGCCATGGCTGCAGGCGGCGCTGCTGTTTCCGTCTTGGCACAGCAAGCTGGCGCGGGCCTTAAAGTCTATGACTTGGCCGTGGGAAGACCTACGCCAGATATTGTTGAAGCCGACGCCATGACGGAGCAGGAATGCGTGGCCACGATGGCCTATGGCATGGAAGTGTTGGCTGAGGGGACCGACCTTTTGGTCCTCGGTGAAGTTGGCATCGGAAATACCACGGTTGCTGCTGCTTTAGCCTTGGCCTTGTTTGGCGGTGAAGCTGGGGAATGGACTGGCCCAGGGACGGGTGTTGAAGGTCAAGCCTTGGCAGCAAAGCGTGAGGCAGTCGACGCCGCTGTGGCCCGTTTGGGGGTCGATCGCGATGACCCGTTGAAAGTGATGGCGCGCATCGGCGGGCGTGAATTTGCCGCGATTGCAGGCGCAATTCTGGCAGCGCGTTTACAGCGTGTACCTGTCGTGCTGGACGGCTTTTTGGTTGCTGCCGCAGCAGCAATTCTTCACCGTATGAACCCCGAAGCGCTCGATCATTGTATTGCCGGCCATGTCTCGGCAGAGCCCGGCCACCGCGCCCTTTTGGCCCGCTTGGGCAAGCAGCCGATCTTGGACCTTGGCATGCGTTTGGGTGAGGGGACCGGTGCGGCCCTTGCTGTCCAAATCATCAAATCAGCCGTCGCCTGCCACACGGGCATGGCGACCTTCGCTGAGGCCGGTGTTGCAGGGCCTGCCGCCTGATGCCAGTCTCCACCGCCTACCAGCCCGATCCACGATTTGCAGCCTTAGGCCCAGAGTTTGCCGATCCCGTTGCAGCGGCAGACTTTCCGAAGCAACGTCTTGTCTGGCGTGATCAGCGGGCGGCTGAAAGTGTTGGCCTAGAGACGTTGAGCGATGAGGAATGGGTTGCCCATTTCGGCCGCTTCGAGACTTTGCCAGATATGGCGCAGCCGCCCTTGGCCATGCGCTATCATGGCCATCAGTTCCGCACCTATAATCCGCAATTGGGCGATGGGCGGGGATTTCTTTTCGGCCAATTGCGCGATCGCGCTGGCAGATTACTTGACCTTGGCACCAAGGGCTCTGGCCAAACGCCTTGGTCGCGCCAAGGCGATGGCCGTCTCACCTTGAAAGGCGGCGTGCGTGAAGTGTTGGCCGCCCAGATGTTAGAGGCGCAAGGCGTTACTACGTCTAAGGCCTTGAGCTTGATCGAAACTGGCGAAAGTCTAATCCGCTCAGACGAACCTTCGCCAACGCGCTCGGCCGTCTTGGTAAGGCTACAGCACAGCCATGTCCGCTTTGGCACGTTCCAGCGCCATGCCTTTCTAGAAGCCCCAGAACGACTAACCGCCTTGGTTGATCATTGTGTGGCGGTCTATTATCCGCATTTGCAAGAACTGGAAGGCCCAGAGCGGGCTGCGGGCTTGGTGCGGGAAGTGGCCTTGGCGACGGCAGATATGGTCGCTGGCTGGATGGCTGCAGGCTTTGTGCATGGGGTTCTAAACACCGACAATATGAACGTGACGGGCGAGAGCTTTGACTACGGCCCTTGGCGGTTCTTGCCAGTTGCAGACGGTAACTTCACCGCCGCCTATTTCGATCAAACCGGCCTTTATGCTTATGGCAGGCAGCCCGAAGCGGGCTTGTGGAACCTCAAACAATTGGCGGGCGCTTTGACCCCGATTGGGGATCTAGACGGCCTGACGGAGGCTGTGCGGGCTTATCCGCCTGCCTTTGCGCACGCCCAACAGGCCGCGCTGCTGCGACGGCTTGGCCTCCTGTTTGCCTCACAAGCGGAAGACAATCGAACCATGCTGGATGCCATGTTTGCGTTCATGGCCCGATCTGGCGTCTCTTGGGACGGGTTCTTTCATGATTGGTTCGGCGGCCTCGCGAGTGAGGCGCGCGCACAGGCTGGTCCGCGTGCTGCCTTCTATCAAGGTGAAGATTTCATGGCGTGGTTCAACTGGCTCGACCGCTTTCAGCCAGAGCGCCCAGATCGATTAAAGCACGCCTATTTCCAAGCCACAGAACCCGTCAGTCTGGTAATTGAGGAGGTTGAGGCTGTGTGGGCCAAGATTGCAGAAAATGATGACTGGTCGGGCTTTCACCAAAAGCTGGCCGATATCACACGTTTGCGAGAGGCTTTGGCTTAAGCCCAATATCGCTAAATTTCGGCAGTTTAACCAGCATTTTACCACAGGCTTTAGGGGCTTTGTAAGCGGTCGCTGCTATATTTCTGCGTGGTTGGGATGACTTCCGTGGCTTAAGTCATCTTCCAACCCACTTGGGACGAGCGTTTGAGCTCTTCTTGTACGTGGGAACCATTGTTATGCGTGAACGCTTTGTCGCCTTACTACCTCTGACGCTCAATACTGATTTTGCCCTTGACCAAATTTTGGCAAGCTTGAATGGCTTGTTCCCAGCGTTGGCATCCAAGGTGCGTGTTGTGCGCGCGGGCGGCTATGGAGAAAATGGAGACGGGACGCCATGCTTTTTGGCAATTGGTCCGAACGTTATCTCTGTACATCTCTATCCTGGCCCAGCGACCCTTGAGACAAGCGAAGCCCTCGATGAGGTTTGTCCTGCGTGGTTCGGCTCGCGGGCAAATCGTCCAAGAGCCCATTCCCATGTGATCGTCCGCTCAGAACAAGATATAAATCACCCCGCTGAAGCGCTGGCTGCTGCTGCTGCAGTGAGCATGGTTGCTGCGGCTATGATTTCTATTGTCCAGGTTGAAGAAATAATCTGGAAGACAGGGCAAGTCAGTATCGAGCCGCAGGCCTTCCAACTTGCGGCCCTGCGGCTGACCATTCCAGAAATCAAAGTGGGTCATTGGTTGGCTTGGCGCAGCTTTGAGGGACCTCTAAGCCCACAGGGAAGGCCAAGTGTGATTCTGGGTTCAAAGGGTCTCGCACCCTTCTTTGGTCGCGAGTTGGAAACAGTCGCCTCCACTCTTTCTAAAGTGGAGGTTGAAAAGCGCGCGCTGTCCGTGACAGACTTTCTGATTTTGCATGGGCCGCCTCTGTTCGATGATATGCCGCTTTATGTCCCTAATCACGATTTTGTTCGGTAACGACTGCGCGATCGCGGTGTCATAGACCCCAATCCCGTTCTGCTCTTGCGGATTGAGGCTGGACCAGTAGCAGCTGACGTGTCGCGCAAAAGTCAGGGTTTGCCCCCTGCAGGTGGCTTTGGCAGGCGGGCTTGGACCTAGGCTGACGTCAGCGCGCAGGATTATCAGCCTTCCCTTTTTACAAAACTGGTCCATGATCTGATCCTTGTCGTCTATGGCGAACCAAAGGGGTAAGGCATGGAACTGAAACGTCGCGAAGTGGTCTCCGGTCTTGTTGGATTCAGCATGGCAGGCCCAGCTCTCGCCCAAAAGGCCCCGCAGGCCCCGACCGAAACCGTAACCGTGACCGGGCAGACCCCGATCGTAACTTTGCAGACCTGGATTGATCTTTATGGTCGGCCAACGGCAGAGGTGAAGGTGAACGGCCAAGGTCCCTTCAAATTTGTGGTTGATACAGGCTCCAACACCTCGGTGCTGAGCCCTCGTGTGGCGAGGAGCTTGGAACTTCCGGAATTGCCGATGCGAACAGTGCATGGGGTGACAGGATCCAGCGAAGCCCGGTTTGCCCGCGTCCAGCAAATTGAAACCGGACGCAGCGTGTCAAACAATCTGTCTGTGGCGATTATTGATGCACCGGCTTTGGATAAGCTCGACGGTATCCTTGGCATGGATATGTTTGCCAACCGTCGGGTACGCTTCAATTTCAGCCGCAAAACCGTGGAGCTTGAACCCGCAAATTCAAGACGTCTGCGTAAATTGCCGATCTCGGTCGGCGTCAAACTGCGTCATGGGCTTTTGATTGAAGCCGATGGCCGCGTCGGCAGTGTTCGTTCCAAATGTATTCTGGACACCGGCGGGGATACGACGATTATCAATATGCCGATGCTGGAAGCTCTTAATGCGCGAGCACGGCGCCGGCCTAGGTCTGAAGAGGCCCCCGTTATCCTTGGCGTCACGAATCAACAGCTGAATGGGGTTTGGGCGAACTTGCCTCAGGTCGATCTGATTGGCCTGATCATTCGACGGCTTACGGTCGTGGCCGCCGACGCGCCGGTCTTTAAGCTTTGGGGTCTTGAGAGCACGCCGGCCATGTTGGTGGGCATGGACATTTTAAGCCAAGTCGAGACACTGGTCGTGGACTATCGTCGTCGTGAGGTGGAGCTTCAATTACTGGCCAGCTTAGTTGGTGGCGAAGGCAATATTTATCGGGGCTAAACCCGATTAAGAGGAAACAATCTTGACAGACATTCTGCGCTCTGGCCGCGCTTCCGGCTTTTCTCGCCTTTTGGGGCTGATGTGTCTGTCAGTACTCTTGCTAGCTTCCCCGCACTTGGCCCAAGCGCAGTTTAAGTCCACCAAACCTGAGGCGCGGGTTGAATATTGGCAAAGCCGTTTGGCCTCTATGGAAGCCCAATTGGCGGACAAGCAGGGGCTTTCGCAATATCGCCTCGTGCTCTTAGGCGATTCCATCACCGACTTTTTTCTGATGGGCGACAATTTGTGGTTTCCGGGCGTGAGGAATGGTCGCAGCGTTTGGGATGCGACATTTGCAGGAAACGACCCCGCCTTAAAGGCGATCAATCTCGGCATTTCGGGCGACCGGATTGAGCATATGCTTTATCGCATCCAGCCCAAGGACCAAGGCGGGCTAGGTCAACTGGATCATCCCAGCTTAAAGCCTGATTATGTGGTCATTCTGGCCGGGATCAATAATTCTTGGGCCAGTGAAACCCCAGCCGACACCAGTATCCTTGCGGGGGTGAAGGCCTTAGTGGCTTCCGTCCATGCGCGCCAACCCAAAGCGCGGATCATCTTGCAATCCCTCATGCCAACCCAAGAAGTGGCGCGCACCAAAGATATTGTGATCCCCGTCAACCGCGAACTGAAAGCCTTTGCGGAGCAGGGGCCACAAAAGGCTTACATCACCTTTGTAGACCTCTATCCCCATTTCCTCACAGCCGAGGGGGCTCAGAATAGCGCCTTGTTCTATGACGGCTTGCACCCGTCTGAGGCAGGCTATGCCGTGTGGCGTGATGTCTTGGTGGCAGCGATTGCAGCAGATCGCGCCCGCTGAATCCGGCGTTTAGGACGTGAAGCGGAAATGCATGACATCTCCGTCTTTTACGATGTATTCCTTGCCTTCTAAACGCATCTTGCCAGCTTCTTTCGCGCCGCCTTCGCCCTTAAAGGCGACATAATCCTCATACGCGATGGTTTCGGCGCGGATAAAGCCCTTTTCAAAGTCGCCATGGATCACCCCAGCAGACTTTGGTGCCGTCCAGCCGCGATGGATCGTCCAAGCGCGTGCTTCTTTTGGACCAACGGTGAAATAGGTTTGCAGGCCCAAAAGGCTATAGCCTGAGCGGATCAACTTATTCAGGCCGGGCTCATCAAGGCCAGCCGCTTCCAGATATTCGGCCGCTTCTTCATCATCCAGCGCTGCAAGCTCTGCTTCCATCTGCGCACAGATGACCACGGCGGTGGCTTTATGCGCTTGGGCATAGGCTTCTACCTTGGCTGAATACTCATTGCCGGTTGCAGCAGAGCCTTCGTCCACATTACAGACATAGAGAACGGGCTTGGCCGTCAACAACTGCAGCATGTCATAGGCTTTTTGGTCTTCTTTTGCCGGTACGAACAAGCGGGCAGGCTTGCCTTCATCGAGCAATTTCTTGGCTTCGATGCACAATTCCAGCGTCAGCTTTGCATCCTTATCGCTTTGCTTGGCCTTTTTTTCGAGATTGGGAATGCGCTTTTCCAGGCTTTCCAAATCCGCCAGCATCAATTCGGTTTCTACCGTTTCCAGATCGGCGAGGGGGTCAATGCGGCCTTCGACGTGGGTGATATCTTCATCGACAAAGCAACGGGTGACATAGGTGATGGCATCGCACTCGCGGATATTGGCAAGAAACTGATTGCCCAAGCCTTCGCCCTTGGACGCGCCGCGTACCAGACCTGCGATATCGACGAAATTCATCCGCGCAGGAATGATTTCCTTGGACGAGGCGATTGCCGCCAGCGCGTTTAGGCGCGGCTCTGGCACGGCCACTTCACCCACATTGGGTTCAATCGTGCAAAATGGATAATTGGCGGCCTGCGCGGCAGCCGTCTTGGTGAGTGCATTAAACAGGGTGGACTTGCCAACATTGGGCAGGCCCACGATGCCACATTTGAATCCCATTGGAATCGTCTTTCAAAAAAGTGGACAGCATGGTGAAACATCACGCTGACGGTGCACGCTCATAGCGAAAGCCTAGCGAAGTTGCACCCCATCTAAAACAGATGGCAATTTAGGCCTCGCTGCTGCCACCCCGCAACCAAGCTGGCACGGGCGGTGGCGGGGCAAGGGTGGAGACTTTGGTCTGGAAGGCGTCATGCTTGTCTTCTAAGAGCAAAGGCGTTGTGCGGGCCACCGCATCGCACAATGTGTCCACCCATCCCATCTCAGCGCTCGAGAAGTCATCCAGCACATGGCTCAACATTTTCTCCCGCCCCGGATGGCCGACGCCCAGACGCACGCGCTTAAAACCAGCACCAGATTGGGCGACGATGGAGCGCAAGCCATTGTGGCCTGCGGTGCCACCGCCAACTTTTATCCGGCAGCGACCAGGCGTCAGCTCTACCTCATCATAATAGACGATGACTTTAGCCAGTGGGATTTTGTGGAAGGTCATAAACCCACCCACACAACGACCGCTTTCATTCATGAAGGTCTGGGGCTTAACCACAATGATTTTCTGCGGGCCTGTCTCGGTCTCGATCACACCCTCGCGGGCAAGGCCCTGCAGGCGGCTGCGTTCGGCCCCGAAATTAAACTGGCGTGCAATTTCATCCACGGCCATGAAGCCGATATTGTGCCGGTTCTTGGCATATTTGGCACCGGGATTGCCGAGCCCAACCAATAGAAACATCTGATCACCCCATGATCAAAACAAAAAAGCCCCGGACGATGCCGGGGCTTTTATCACGTGCATCCAAAGAGGCTTACGCTTCTGCGGTTGCGTCGTCTTGCTTGCCACCGCGGCCAATCAGGGTCGCAACAGTAAAGTCGCGGTCACGGATGGTTGGACGTGCGCCGTCTGGCATACGAACTGCCGAGATATGGATCACATCGCCGATGTCGCGGCCAGCAAGGTCAACGACCAATTCTTCTGGGATTTTGCCAGCAGGCACATCCAGAGCCACGGTGTGACGAACCACATTCAGCGTGCCGCCCTTTTTGATGCCGGGGCAGGTGTCCTGGTTCCGGAAGTGCACGGGCACTTCTACCGAAATCACCGAACCTTCTTCAACCCGATACAGGTCAAAGTGGACTGGCAGGTCAGTGATGGGGTCCCATTGCACGTCGCGTGGGATCACAGGCTGGCTCTCGCCGCTGTGATGCAGGTCAACCATGTGGGCCAAGAATTTGCCAGAGCGGATCGCCTTCAGCAATTCCTTGCCAGAAGCTGCGATAGCCACAGGGTCTTTGCCGCCGCCATAAAGGATGCCGGGCACGAGGCCTTCACGGCGGGTCTGGCGAGCGCCACCGGTACCAGTGCGTTCCCGCACTTCAACATTGATCACGATGCCGGTCATCCCCGGTCTCCGTTCGTTGGTGTGTAAAAACTGCGCCGCCTACATGATGCAGGCGGCGCATGAGATTTCATGAAGGCGGGGCTATAGGGGAAAGATGAAAAGAACTCAACAGTGGCTGGCAGCTTTAGACCAGCATGCTACTGAATAAATATGTTCCTATTCCATATCACCCTGCTTGTAAGCGATATTCCAAGGTCAAAAGCCTTTTATCAGGCGCTTGGTTTAGAGCTGATTGTCGATGCCGCCCATTATTGCCGGTTTCGCGCCAATCTAGACGGGCAGGGCAGCCAAACCCTGTCGATCTCTCACAGTCCGGGCCCCATTGGCGCATCGTGTCATGTGGGCTTTGAGTTTGCGTCGCCTGAGGCGTTGGACGCTTATGCAGATTTACTGCAGTCCCGGGGCTTCGCGCTGGCAGAGCACCCACAAGATCGCAGCTGGCTGTGGCGCGATGTGATTCTCCACGATCCAGACGGCCACGAAATCTTGCTGCTATATGCCGGTGACAACAAACTCAACCCGCCGTGGCGGGTTGAGCATTTGCCGGACTAGACACACTTCTTGTTTAAGCGGGATTACTTCCGCAGGATCACACGCATCGACTCATAGCCCTTCACAAAGGCCGAGCGAATGCGGGTAGGCTCTGAGACAACCTGAATGTCAGAAAAGCGCTTCAAGGCTTCTTCCCAGACAATGCGCAATTGCATTTCTGCCAAGCGATTGCCGACGCAGCGATGGATACCAAAGCCGAAAGACAAGTGGTTGCGCGCGCGTGGCCGGTCGATCCAGAAATCATTTGGCCGCTCAATCATCTCGTCATCGCGGTTGCCCGAGACATACCACATCACGACCTTGTCGCCTTTTTTGATCAGCTTGCCACCCAATTCGACGTCTTCAATTGCCGTACGACGCATGTGGGCGAGTGGTGTCTGCCAACGAATGATCTCCGACACCATGTTTGGAATAATGGAAGGATCAGCCCGTAGCTTCTTGAATTCTTCCGGATTTTTGGAAAGCGCATAAAGCCCGCCGGTCAAGGAATTGCGCGTGGTGTCATTCCCGCCAACGATCAACAGGATCAAATTGCCAAGATATTCCAAGGGCTCCATGTTGCGGGTGGCTTCGCCATGGGCGAGCATGGAGATGAGGTCATTGCCACCGCTATTATTGACCCGCTCATTCCACAAATTGGTGAAATAGGCCAAGCATTCAAAAAGTTCTGCACGGCGCTGGTCTTCGGTTTCGATGATGCCACCTGGAATAGGCTGCGCCGTGGCCACATCGGACCAGCGGGTCAGTTTGCGGCGGTCTTCCCAAGGGAAATCGAACAAGGTTGCCAGCATTTGCGTGGTCAATTCAACCGAGACTTTATCAACCCAGTCAAACTCTTCATCGATGGGCAATTCGTCGAAAATCAAATTGACCCGCTCGCGGATCGTGCTTTCCATTTTCGCCAAATTGTCTGGCCCGACGATGGGCTGCACCACTTTGCGCTGGGCGTCATGCTTGGGTGGGTCCATGGCGATAAACATGGGCAGAATGAAGTCTTCATCAAAGCCGACGATCGTAATCCCACCCAAGAAAGCATCGGACGAGAATTGGTGGTGGTTGGTGTCCACCGCCATAATGTCCTTATAGCGGGTCACCGACCAATAGCCGCCCACTTTCTCCTCTTGGCTGTCACACCAATGGATGGGGTCTTCTTTGCGCAGGCGCTCAAAATAGGACCAATGGCAATCATGGGTCCAAAGCTCTGGCATGGCGACATCAATCTCTTCTAGCGGAATAGACCAAGCCCGCTTGGCATGATGTTCTTGAACAGACTTGAAATCTGCAGGATTGAAGTTGCCGTCGGCCATAGAAGTTCTCCCAATGTCGAGCTCATTTTGTGCGATACTCATTTTCGCCATGGGGCCACATTTTGAGGCTTTTGTCACCCCCTGACGCATGCGTCATGTTTGAAAAAAATCGTGGCTGGAAAACTTTAAGCAGCCTATGGCCATCTTGTCCCTATTTTCAAAACCCCTACAAACCTTTAGCCTGAACCTTGGCCAAATCGCTCCTTTGTTGCGATCCAGATAAGGACCCCGGATATGGATCTGAATATGGCCTTGATGCGGGCCACATTTAAACTGGACCAGCGTCAGGAAGACGGGGTTACGACGATTGGTACTGGCTGGTTGGTGCGTTTGCCTGAGGCAGACGGTCAAGGCAGTTCAGCGCGGCTCGCCCTAGTCACAGCGGGTCATGTGTTGGACCGAATGAAGCATGGGCAAGCCTCAGTCCATTGGCGTCGGGTAGATGCGGATGGGCGCTGGCACCGAGAGCCCGCACCTGTCCAGATTCGCACCGACGCTGGGGCGCCTTTGTGGCACCGCCATCCCGATCGCGACATTGCCGCTTTACCCATCGCCCCCCCGGCCCACGCGCACGATTGGGCTATCGGCTTTGAACAATTGGCTGATGACGCTGCCTTAGAGGCTTTTGACGTCCAACCAGGTGATGAAATGCTGGCCCTTGGTTATCCGCGCGGTCTGTCGGCCAATGAAATCGGTTTTCCGATTCTGCGTGCGGGGCGCGTGGCGTCTTACCCCTTGTGGCCGAGTGCAGATTTCCCAACGTTTTTGATGGATTTCGCCGTCTTTGCCGGCAATTCCGGCGGCCCAGTCTATATGTCAGACCGGGCGCGCAAGCGGGTTGGCGCGCGCGATTTTCACGAAGCGCAGTTTGTGGCAGGCCTATTGGCCCAACAAGTTGTCTTGACCGATGAGCGGTTGGAAATCGGCATCGTGCTGCAAGCAGCCTTCATTCGCCAATGCTTACTGGCGTTGAAGGAAAAGCTAGACGCTTAGCCAGCTTGATCCCGTTTGGCTTGAAACACGAGGACCACACCATTGATGCACCAACGCTGACCAGTCGGCGCAGGACCATCTGGGAACACATGGCCTTGGTGGGCACCACACGTCGCGCAATGGCACTCTGTGCGGGGATAGAGCAGCTTCCAATCGGTTTTGGTTGCAACGGCTTCGGTCGTGATCGGCTTGGTGAAGCTTGGCCAACCGGTGCCAGAATCAAACTTATCAGCGGTTGCCCATAAGGCGGTGCCACAGCCAACACAGTGAAACGTGCCGTCGCGCTTTTCGTCATTCAGGGGCGAGGTAAAGGCGCGCTCGGTGCCTTCTTGGCGCGCGACTTGGAACTGAGCGGGCGTCAGAATGGTCTTCCATTCGGCATCGGTTTTCTGGACGGTGAAGCGGTCGGACTTGGCCATGATAATCTCCTATGGGCCTCTTTACGCAAGGCAGGCGCGATTGGTTGCAGGGAAGATGCGTCACATGCCGGTCTTGACGACGCCTTTGCCGTAGCGCGCATGCACTGAATCGAGCGCGCGCTCTAGGGCGGCACGCTTTGGTGCCTGCGTGTTCAGGAGGTCGCCCTGATCGGCACCCTCTAGCGTGCTTAAATCCGAAAGCCCAACCCCAATCAAACGAAAGGGGCCCTTGCTGATTTCTGCACTCAACAAAGGCCGCGCGGCCTCAAACACAACGCGTCCGGTGGCGGTTGGTTCTGGCAGGGTCAGCCGCCGCGTTACTTGTTTGAAGCCAGAGGTCTTAAGTTTCAGCGTGACAACCCGGCCCGCATGGCCCTTGGCGCGACTGATTTCCCCGACTTTAGCGCATAGCCGCTGCAGAATGGGCTCCAGCTCGTCCAAGCTCTTTAAGTCATGATGAAAGGTGGTCTCAGAGGAGATTGACTTGCGCTCGCTATCTGGCTCCACGCGGCGGTTGTCGATCCCGCGCGCCATATTGGCCAATCTTGTGCCTCCGTCGCCATAGCGGCGCGTGAGGTCAAGGGGGTTTGCGGCAGCAAGGTCACCGATCAGCTGGTAGCCGTCGCGGTTTAGCGCTTTGGCAAAAGCTGGGCCCACACCATGGAGAAAGCCCACAGGCCTCGGCCACAAAATCTCGGCCACATCCTCGGGGCCCAGAATGGCAAAGCCGCGCGGCTTGTCGAGGTCGCTGGCCGTTTTGGCCAAAAATTTATTGCACGACAGGCCGATGGAGACGGTGAGCCCCATCTCGGTTTCGATCTTGTGCTGAAAGCGCGCCAGCGTCAGGGCAGGGGCACCGTGATGCATTTGTGTGGTGCCTGAGAGGTCCAGATAGGCCTCATCAATCGAGACCGGCTCTACCAAGGGCGTCAGCGCCTGCATGGCTTGGCGAATGGCTTTTCCTTCCCGCGCATACAGGGCCATATTGGGCGAGATCACGGTCGCATCTGGGCAGAGCTTTAGCGCTTTAAACATCGGCATCGCAGAGCGGACGCCCGAAGCCCGCGCGATATAGCAACACGTCGCCACCACGCCCCGTCGCCCGCCGCCAACAATGACGGGCTTATCGCGCAGCTCTGGCTGATCGCGCTTGTGGATCGCTGCATAAAAAGCATCGCAGTCAATATGGGCGACGGAGAAGGTTTGCAGGCTTTTATGGCTAATTTGCCGCCTAGAACCGCAATTTGGGCAGCGCAGCGCTTGTTCGCTACGCGGAGAGACGTCCTGATAAAAACAATCGCGGCATAGACTTGGCAAGGCTCGATTAACTCCCATGCGATACAAGCACACTTCAAGCTTGGGGTCACTCTGAGCAAAAAGATTGGAGCGGAGTATGGCGGCGTCGGTCGCAACTCATGAAACGGAACAGCCGTTGGCAGAGCCAAAGGTGCAAAAAACCGTAATGATTGTTGAGGATAATGAACTCAACATGCGGCTGTTTCGCGACTTGCTGGCAGCATTTGGCTATCGCACGGTGGAAACCCGTGACGGCCTGATGGCGCTGGACTTGGCGCGCGCTGAAAAGCCAGACTTGATCTTAATGGACATCCAATTGCCAGAGGTCTCTGGCCTCGACATTACCCGGTGGATGAAGGCCGATGATGAATTGGCCAACATCCCCATCATCGCTGTGACCGCCTTTGCCATGCGGGGCGATGAAGAGCGTTTTCGCGAAGGCGGCTGCCAAGATTACCTGTCAAAACCCATTTCCGTTGCCACCTTCATTGGTGCTGTGCGTAAGTTCATAGGATAGCCCGATGACTGCACGCGTCCTTGTTGTTGATGATGTGGAACCCAATGTTCGCTTGTTGGAAGCAAAGCTTCAGCATGAATATTATACCGTCATCACGTCTAATTCTGGCGAAGATGCCATTATGAAGGCCAATCGTGAGAATCCCGATGTGATTCTGCTCGATGTGATGATGCCGGGCCTCGATGGGTTTGAGACCTGTAAGCGTCTGAAAGATGATCCCGCCACCCGCCATATCCCGGTGGTGATGGTGACCGCCCTCGACCAGCGCGAGGACCGGGTCAAAGGCCTCGCCGTGGGCGCAGATGATTTCCTCTCCAAGCCAATTGACGACATCACCTTGTTTGCGCGGGTAAAGTCGCTGGCCCGCTTTAAGGCGGTAGCCGATGAGCTTCGCTTACGTGAAGCCGCTGGCCGGCGCATGGGCGTGATTGAGGGTGGCTCGAACCGAGAATTGGGCCTCAACGCCCGCATCCTAATCGTGGAAGATGACCCCCGGCGCGCTGCGCGATTAAAGCGCACGCTTGAAGCCGAACAGCGCCCGATGCTGATGCAGGATTCGAACGAATTGGGCCCCATGGGTCAATCGACCGTGGAATTGATGATTATCTCTGCCTCTGGGGCATCCTTTGACGGTCTGCGCCTTGCCGCCCATGTGCGCGGCCAAGAAAGCACCCGCAGTTTGCCAATCCTTGCGATCTGCGAACCGGAAGAAAAAATCAAAGCGCTGCGCGCGCTGGAAGTGGGCGTCAATGACTTCATCTATCGCCCGATTGATGACGAAGAATTGCTGGCCCGCACCCGCACCCTGGTCAAGCGCAAGCGCCATATCGATCAGCTGCGCCTGACGGTGGATTCCAGCATGGAATTGGCCGTGACCGACCAGCTGACCGGCCTGCACAACCGCCGCTATATGGAAAGCCAGTTGAAGTCCTTGTTGGCACGCTCCTCACGCGGTGGGCCGCCTGTGTCGGTGCTGATTGCCGACATCGACCATTTCAAACGCGTGAACGACTTGTTTGGCCATGATGCCGGCGACAATGTGATCCGCGAGTTTGCCGCGCGCTTGGCCTCCAACTTCCGCCCGCGCGATTTGGCTTGCCGCTATGGCGGGGAAGAATTCGTGGTCATCATGCCCGAAACCAACGCCAATGACGCCAATATGATTGCCGAGCGTCTACGCTCATCCATCCAAGAGGCTGCCTTCTTCCTCGGTAGTGCCCGCGATACGTTGGAAGTAACCTGCTCGGTTGGGGTCGCGGTCGCGAAAGCCAACGAACTCGACTACGAAACCCTCCTCAAACGCGCCGATGAAGCGCTGTATGTGGCGAAGCGGAGTGGTCGCAATAAGGTTGTTTCTCAGGCGGCTTAGTTGGCACCAGACGCCTGTCATCCCGGACGGCGTTAGCCGATCCGGGACCTGCATATGGAAATCCACCGGGGTCCCCGCTCTCCGCTAGCACTGCGGCGGGGATTGTCTGTTTGTGATGTGTAAGTATGGTTGGGCTGGTTAGGCAATTTGGTGGGTGGCCGCCCACCAAATTGCCGACGTTGGTACGACCGTGCGGGGATCGGGTTT
>VYMB01000080.1_pt1 | contig 35472 bp, 35 predicted proteins | sample 5115321 | NCBI WGS metagenome assembly VYMB01 (sample SAMN12291794, study PRJNA351875) | freshwater metagenome | isolation source: freshwater lake | place: USA: Michigan, Wintergreen Lake | collected 2011-08-02 | reverse complement strand
AGGAGTCAGAAGTCAGGAGATTGCTTTTATTATTCTCCCTTCTCCCCACACCCCACACCCCACACCCCACACCCCACTTCCCCAATTCCCCACTTCCCCAATTTATAATTTATAATTTAAACTTTGACTCACCCCGGCAATAGCAGCCAAGAGAAACCAAACAATAGTATTAATCTTGACATCGGAGAGGGTGACATCGACGAGATTAAATAAAACGCAAGCACCAAAGGCCACCAGATAGGTAAAGACAATTAACTCACCCCCGGCTTTTTGTTGCCGTAAAAGTGCAAATAAACGCAACCCTTGGGCATAAATCCAACCCACCCAAACAGACAATAAAATTAAGCCAATAATTCCCGTTTCTGCCATTAACATCAAATATAAATTATGGGGATGACCTAACCATAATCCCTGACTTTTTTCGTAGAGAGGTGTAAAACTGCGTAATCCCCAACCCAATAGGGGTTTTTCTTGGGTCATTTCTAGAGTAAAACGCCATTGAGTTGATCTGAGAGTCGCTAGAGGGCGATCGGGGAACATTTCATCGGACAATCGCGCCCAAATCGCCCTAGGAACCAAAAAACGCACACTATCCCTGAAAGGATTTGGTCCCCAAGAAGCAAGAGAAATCACCCCCCCCAAGAGGACAAAACCGGCGACTAAGGCATTCCAACCCAGATAAAGGGCGAAAATTAGGCAAACTAAAAAGGCTAAGGCCCAAGCATTGCGAGAATTGCTTAAAAATAGCCCTACACTGTCGATAAATATAGTTAAAGTTAAAAACCCGACTTTGAGATTTAAAAGGTTATTTCTTTGTCTGTGCCACTGCCGCCAAGTTAGAATTAATAAACCGATCGCTAAAATCAGAGTTATGAGTAAATAAGCCCCCAAAAGATTAGCATACATAAAAACCGAAGACATCCGCCCCAAAGGTTCACCCCCCACCCCGTAGGGCCAGGTAAAAATCCCTTTTAATGCTTCCGGTTTTTGCCAACCGAGAAAAATTTGTCCCCATCCCATCACCACTACCCAAACCGACGGAATAACCATCACCCAAGCTAGTTGACGCAACTGAGAGGGTTTTTTAATTAATTGCCGAATATTGCTAAAAAAGAAGAAAAAAGGTAGGAAATTTCCTAAACCAATCCAAGCATCCCCCGGAGTTGGGGAAAGACTGGCACTAATCATTAACCAAAGAGTGACGATACCGAGACCTTGATTGAGACGTGACTGGATAATTGCCCGAAAATTGCCGGTAAAAACCCTAATTAACACGATAATAATGCCGATACCCGCTAACTCCGGCAGGATCATGGCGATAAAAACTGAAAAAAGTATTAAATTCCACTCCCACCCTTGACAAAAAATCTTTTTCATGTTATGCAGGTTGCCAACAATCGTCACGAGTCAGACGAATTTGGGCAAGGGCAAAAATAGTCGGGATAATCCGGCCGTAATCAGTGGCGATCGCCTTCCAACCGAGATCGGCAATAAACCAACCCCATAAAGCCGGTCCTGCCAAGCTTAACACGGTTCTGACGGCTCCGTAGCGGGCTGCCGCCCTAGTCATGCCCTGTTTAGCCGTTTGTAGGGCGATTTGATTGGCAATCGCTGTTCCTCCTTCAATTAAAGCTGTTTTTGCCCCTTGATAGCGGGCAAAATGGAGAGCGAACTGCCCGGCGATATGTTTGAGCAGAATCGGTTTCAGGATAGAATTAATGGCGATGACGCTACTGCCTTTGAGGACTATATCAAGGGGATTGTGTTGTAGGTGAACCGGTAAGGGTTGGGGAGTGTGGGAATCCGCAAGTGCTTTTTGAATTTGAATCGAGAGGGATTTTTGTTCCGATGGGGGGAGACGTTTCCAAGCTTTGTTAACGAGGTGAAGATAGATTTCCGCTTCAATTTCCGTTGTCGGCATTTTTTGGGAGTAGGGAACCTTGAGGAAATGACAGACACGGACGAGAATTTGACGATAACTAACTTTTTCGGTTTGACCTTTTAATACTGTCACACCATCGGCAGCCAAATAACGAAAACGATCCTCGACGCTATCTAACCAACTGTCCCAATCTTGACTTTGAACTGCGATTGCATCCGGCGCTCGTAGATAATCGAGAGGGTTAAAACGACGGCAAAAGAGGATGTTAGTGATTTGCTGTAGTTCCTCCTCGGTGGCTAACTCCAAAGCTGTGCGTAGTTCGTCCAATGTGGTTTGTCCTCCTGGTCCCCAATAATCAACTGAGTTTCGCTAGTGCCGATTACTACTAATATTAACTCAAGGGTTTACAGGATTAGGAAGGCTAGTGACAAATTTTTCGATTAATGTTGGGATCATTGGCGCAGGTTTAGCCGGGTTAACCTGCGCTCGTCAGTTGTGCGATCGAGGTTATACTGTTAAGCTATTTGATAAGTCTAGAGGCATTGGTGGTCGTTTAGCCACGCGACGGGTTAACCGAGCCAATCAAGAGATTGCTGTGGATCATGGCTTGCCTTTTTTGACTATTCAGGGCGAAAAAACGGCGGCTTTAATTGATAATCTACTGAGAGAGAATATAGTTACTTCTTGGTTTGATTCTAGCTATGTTGCTCCTTCTGGCATCAATAGCGTGGCGAAATTTTTAGCTAAAGGGTTAGAAATTGAACGAGATTTTCTGGTTACTCGTCTGGAAAATCGTCAAGGAAAATGGTTTTTAAACAATAACGGTCAAATTCGAGGGGAGTTTCTGGTGATTGTCCTAACTATTCCCGCCCCGCAAGCAGCGTTATTGTTAGAAAACTCTTGTATAACTACTATGCCAGAATTGCGATCAATCGTTTATGATCCCTGTTTAACGGTAATGGCGGGTTATGGCGATTCTTTACCTGAACCTTCCCCTTCTCCCGATATCGCTTGGTTAGGACTTGATAGCAGTAAACGGCAATCATCCCCTGATTATGTCTTTGTTGTGCATAGTAGTGCCGATTTTGCGGTTAAATATCTCGATAGCGAGGATTTAGAAGCAGTTAAGCTAGATTTGCTCGCTCGTGCTTCTTTGCCTCTTCCGGATTGGTCTCAGATTCACCGTTGGCGTTATGCTTTAGTCCGTCAGGGTTTAGCTGTACCCTGTTTAAGTGTTAATAGTCCTTTACCTCTAGTTGCCTGTGGTGATTGGTGTCAAGGGGGAGATTTATCGAGAAATTCTTCCCTAGAAACGGCCTTAACTTCTGGGATAGCGGCAGCTAATCAAGTTCAGCAGCTACTCTCTTAAGAATCTAGAGACAGGTTTAAATTCTTAGGTTAAGCTTAAGTTAACAAAAGGTTAAGTAATATAATAATGTAGGTATCCTATACTGGGGGGTTGGTCACAATGGAAAAATTCAATTCTAAAGATAACTTTCTCTACCCTAAAACCAGCTACAGGGGTTTATTCACGCCACAAAATCTAGTTTTTAACTAAATGTCAGCAGAAGTCCCTCGCTTTTAGCGACGGGATGAATGCTGACCAACATATAGACAATTCCCAAAACCTATGTTATCATGAATTTACCTTTATGATAACAGCCATGTACAAAGCGTACAAGTTCAGGATATATCCCAATACCGAGCAAGAAATAGCCTTAGCAAAAAGTTTCGGCTGTTGTCGTTGGTTTTGGAATTATTCCCTTAATTTGTGCCAAGAAACCTATCAATCAACAGGAAAAGGATTAACTAGAGGTTATATTCAAGGACTACTCCCTGGTCTTAAAAAAGAATACGAATGGCTAACAGATGCTTATTCTCAGTGTTTACAAGTTGTTGCTTTGAATTTATCGCAAGCCTATCAAAACTTCTTTGAAAAGCGAGCTAAATTACCTAGATTCAAATCTAAACACGGTAGGCAATCAATTAGCTATCCTGCCAACGTTAAGTTTGAAGAGGACTATTTAAAACTCCCAAAGATTGGGTTAGTCTATTGTGTTCGACATCGAGAATTTGAAGGGGCAATTAAAACCGTTACTATCTCAAAAAACCCAGACGGTAAATACTACGCTTCTATTTTAGTTGATGATGGAAAAGAAAGTCCTCATCCTTTCTCCGATGGAAAAGCAATAGGAGTTGACTTAGGATTAACTCATTTTGCTATTACCAGCAATGGTAGTAAATACGATAACCCTAAACATTTTGCCAGACATCAGCGCAATCTTAAGCGTAAACAACAGAAGCTATCCCGTAAAAAGAAAGGAAGCATCAACCGTCAAAAAGCTAAACATAGAGTAGCTAAAGTTCACTCTAAAATCTCAAGATGTCGTGAAGATTTTCTCCACAAGCTATCCCGTAAAATAGTTAACGAAAACCAAGTTATTGCGGTAGAAAATCTCAATGTCAAAGGCATGGTACGCAATCACAATTTAGCTAAAGCTATTAGCGATTGTGGTTGGGGGATGTTTTGTACAATGCTTAAATACAAGGCAGAATGGGAAGGGAAAACATATATCGAAGTTGATAGGTTTTTCCCTAGTTCTAAGACTTGTAATGTCTGCCTAAATCAAGTGGGTAGTTTGCCACTTGATGTTAGAACATGGACTTGTGAGCATTGCAAAACAATCCATGACCGGGACATAAATGCGGCAATAAATATCAGAGATGAAGCCTTACGGATATTGTCGTTAGGAACTAGCGATACTGCCTATGGAGGGGATGTAAGACCAAAAGGTGGACGCAAATCCGTCTTGAGGCAATCCCCCGTGAAATAGGAAGCTCTCAACTCCGTTGAGAGTAGTTCACCGCTAATTTGCAGGAATTCGCCCTGAGAGTCTCTTTTATCGCTGGTTTACACACGGGGGGAAAACTTACCTCCACGGAAGCTTACGAGAAAATTAACCAGCTTTGGCAAGAGTTGAATACCAGTCAAAAATTCCTGTTAGCTAATCATTTTGAGGATGACGGAGATTGAGAGATGGGGGTTTTTCAGTGAACAGTAAACAGTATCTAAACTGCCACAGTAACAAAAGTGGGTCAAGTAGTTCTTAAAGTTATCTCAGAGCTTTCTCACCATAGCTGGCAGTATTCTGAGAGACTGGGACTGGGTAAGTGGCGACTAATTCCGGTTTAGTGGTCAGAATTGAATATTCACAAGACTGGGGATTGTCCATCCGCTCCTGAGCATTGAGGATTTCTAACCCCACCACGTTCCCCGACCGATCATAGTCGAGAATCACCCCCGGACTCTGCTCGTCGCTTTCTGCAATCGGCACATTACTTAAGGTGATTTTGAGAGCATCAACGACTGGATCATAGGTCACTTTCATGGCGTTCTCCAATACTTGCTAATTTTGCTTGTTTTATAAACCGTCACCACCAGCCAAGGTTCAAGTTCATCACGGACGACCAGACGCAGCAGGTAAATTTTTCCCTTCCCCCAATCAAGCTGGGACTGATAGACCTTCGTGCCATCTGACTGCGGAATCAACTGCTGTGGGCTGACCAGTACTGACTCAACCATTGCCAGAGGAATTTCTCGCTGTTCTATCTGTTCTTGGGCGTGGAGGGACAATTGATAGTTCACGACACAACCTCTTGGCAGGTTATATTATCACACTATTTAACTATCTTGTCAAGGGACAATTGATAGTTCACGACACAGAAACAAGAAGAGCCATACTCTGTCACTTAAAACTCAAATCTGATAACTGATAACTGATAGCTGCACGACTACTTAGTACAAACGCTTACGGGGGCGATAATTAGCCACGGATTCTACTAAACCCAAGGCGATAAAATTGGTTAATAAAGATGAACGTCCATAACTTAACCAGGGTAGAGGAATTCCTGTAATCGGCGCTAATCCCACGGTCATGCTAATATTAAGAATTGCCTGAAAAGCGATCATTGAGAGAACACCGATCGCTATTAAAGAACCAAAGTTTTCTTTAGCAGTATTAGCAATAACTAACAAACGCCAACAAACTAACCAGAAAGCTATTAAAACTAGAATACTGCCAACAAAACCGAGTTCTTCCCCGACTACGGTGAAGATAAAATCAGTGTGTTGTTCAGGAATAAAATTTAATTGGGTTTGGGTGCCTTGGTGTAATCCCCGTCCCAATAATTCTCCAGATCCGATGGCAATGCGGGATTGAATTAATTGATAACCTCCCCCCAAAGGATTCTTTTCTGGGTCAAGAAATAGGGTTAAACGATCTTTTTGGTATTCTTTTAATAAACCCCAAAAAACCTCGCCCAATTTACCCACTACCAGATTAGTTGCCACCACGAGGAAAGTAGATAAAAAACGGTAGGGAAGGGTAAACCAAGCAAGTACAGCGATGATAATTGCTAAAACAATCCAAGCAGGAAAAAGTAAATTAAACAGAAAAACCGATGGGAGGGGAGATAAGAGGATAATCATCCAAGGCAGTTTCGCATTAGCCCAGTAAATCATGCCTAGGGTAATTGCGCCAAAGACTAATCCTGTCCCCAGGTCCGGCTGCGCCATAATTAATACCCAGGGGATGGCAGTGACGACAAAGACACGAGCGATCGCAAAAAGATTATCGGCGGGACGATGATGTAGGAGGGCTGCCAGAGTGATAATTAAACCTACCTTGGCAAATTCCGACGGTTGCACGTTAAAACTGCCGATATTAATCCAACTTTGCGCCCCATTCGCCGTCACCCCTAGGATAATTACTGCAATTAGGGAGAGATTGGTGAGAAGATAGGTTAACCAGTGCCATTTCAGCAGACTTTCGTAACGACAACGGGCCAGAAATAAAGCGATCGCCACTCCCACGCATCCGAATAACCAGTGTTGCCACCAATCTAGAGCAGTGGTATGTCTTTCGGCACTACGAATCATTAAACCACCGAAAACGGTTAAAACCGTCACCAAAACGAACAAAAGCCAATCAATTTGGGCTATATCCCGGAAAATGAAGCTAAACTGTTCGTTAAAACCGCTTAGTTTCCTACTAACAAGGGACTGTCTTCTCACCATTTCTCTCCCCAAATTTACTAACTAACTAGGGTTTGCTGAATAAATCTAAAAACATTGTTCGATAAGACTTTTAGACCTTTTTGAAATCCAAAAGTACCGGCCCTTGGAGTGATCGGGGGGAAAATTCAGGGACTTTTTCCCTGAAAATTAGGTAATTGACCCCAGCTCGACTGAGCTTCGCCGAACGTCCTGAAAATGGGTAAAAACCCTACACCCTACACCCTACACCCCACACCCTGCCCCCAGGGAAAACTTTTTGCCGCAAACCCTAACTATAGGCTGCCACGGATACTTTCGCCGCCACCTGACGAGCGATCGCTATCAGGGCTTTAGCTGAGGCCGATTCTGGTTGCCCTAAAACTACTGGTACACCAGTATCACCGCCCTCCCGGAGGGATATTTCCAGAGGCACACATCCCAGTAAAGGAATGCCCAATTCTTGCGAGGTTTTTTCCCCACCACCGGACCCAAATAGATCATAGGAGCGATCGGGCTGATCGGGGGGGATAAAATAACTCATATTTTCCACGATACCCAAAACCCGCGCCCCTAGCTGTTGGAACATTTTTAAACCCCGACGCGCATCAATTAAAGAAACCGTCTGGGGAGTGGTGACAATCACCGCACCGGCTAGGGGGACCGATTGAATTAAAGTTAATTGTGCATCCCCGGTACCGGGAGGCATATCGACGATTAAATAGTCTAAATTGCCCCAATTGACTTGATAGAGAAACTGACGGATAATGCCGTTTAACATCGGACCGCGCCAGATTACCGGTTGATCGGGGTTGATCAAAAAGCCCATGGAAACCATTTTGATGCCATGGTTAAAAGCGGGTTCCAATATCTCGCCATTTGCACCCTGTACGGTCACTTGTGCGTCATTTAAGCCCAACATTGTCGGGGCGTTGGGGCCGTAGATGTCCGCGTCTAATAGCCCCACTTTTGCCCCTAAATGAGCCAAGGCGACGGCGATATTAACAGCCACGGTACTTTTCCCCACACCGCCCTTACCACTGGAAACGGCGATAATATTTTTAACCCCCTCCACACCTTGGCGATCGGGTAAAGCTTTTTGTTGCGGGGTTTCGGCAGTTACATCCACAGCGACACTTTCCACCCCGGGCAGCTGTTTAACGGCTTTTTGGCAGTCTTCCACGATAAATTCGCGTAAAGGACAGGCGGGAGTGGTCAAAACTAGGGTAAAGCTAACTTTTCCGCCATCGATCGCCACATTGCGGATCATGTTCAATTCCACTAGGCTTTTTTGCAGTTCTGGATCTTGAACGGGACGTAATACTTCTAAAATCGATGCGGTATCAAGGGGCATGGTTTCAGTGTCTCTAGTCAAGTATTGTTCTTATGGTTATTTATCTTAACCTTGATGCCGGCACAGTTATCAGTGGGGAGTGAGGAGTTTTTTGCTGTGAACAGTGAACAGTAAGTAGTCGTGCAAAATTAATTTCCTAGTGAAGATAGGCAAGAGGCAAAAGGCAAGAGGCAAGAGCGGGGTTAGATATGTGTAATTAATTTTGCTTAGGTACTTAATCAGTGAACTGAAAGCTCACATCTGTTCACTGATAACTGATAACTGATAACTGATAACTGATAACCCCCATTTCCCCATTCCCCCATTTCCCCATATATCTCTAGATTACGGTAATAGGATCGCCGACTTTAATTGTACCTGTCTTTTCGGGGATGACATTTTCTCCGAACATAATTCCCCCGGGGAAACTGCGAAAAGTGCTTAAGGTTTTTAGGGGTTCCATCTGGGAATTTCTCCTACCTGTTTCTTGATCGGTGGTGGTGATAATACAGCGACTACAGGGTTTAACTAGGGCATAATTTATCTCTCCAATTGTGATCTTTTGCCAACTACTTTCGCTAAAAGCTCGATCGCTACTAATAACAATATTAGGACGAAAACGATTCATCGGCACTGGTGCAACTAAACGCCGATTTAAGTCCTCTAAAGAAGCAGTATTAGTTAATAAAATTGGATAACCATCGGCAAAGCTAACGGGAGTATGATCATTCCCTGCGTACTGAGGATTCGCAGGACGTGGATAATCGGGAGATTGTCGCACTAAACGACAGGGAATGTCCAGAATTTTCTCAAACCATTCGGCGATTTCATCCCCTTGATCCATGGCTATGGTTTGAGATTCCCAGATTTGAACCGCTCTTTTTTCTCCTGTAAAATTAGGCTGGAAAGTCAGGGAATCTTGAGATGTTTTCAGAGAAAAGTTATCCGCTGTTATGGTGACAGAAACCGTGGCTAATTGCGGATATTCCCTTTGAGTGATAAATTTACCCTTGCCATCCACTAACATCATTTCTCTGTCCCAGAGTAACCCTTTAGGAGTCACTTCAGCTTGGGATAATTGAATACCTCCACAGGATTTAATCGGGTAGATATAAAGATCAGTAACGTGCATTTTCTTTCAGTAGTTCTACATATTTTTTGGCCACATCTTCCCAAGTCCAGAGATTAATTTTATTGGGGATATCTTCGGGTAATAAGCGAGGAATTGGATTGAGGATAAATTGTTCTAAACAATTGGCTAAACTGTCCGCATCTCCCCTAGGATAGAATTGTACTCTTTCGGGACAATTATATAATTCTACCTGTTCTTGAAACACTTCTAAATCGGAAGCGATAACGGGAATACCTTGTAAAATGGCTTCTGCTATTGCTAATCCAAAACCTTCGTATTTTGAAGGGAATACCACAGAGGAACAGGTTTGATAATAAAATTGCAAGGTTTCATAGTCTTGATAACCTAATCCCTTGATATGACTCTCGAAAATTTCTTGATTTTCCTGATAAAGTCGGGTACATTCTTTGAGATAATCTTGGTATTCTTGGGTTTTGGACTGTTGAGACAAGTGCAGATTTCCACTCACTAGATTATCAGTTTCTTTACCGATAAAAACTATTTGAAATTTTAAACCTTTTTTAGCTAGTTTAATGGCTGCTTTCAGTAAAGTTAAATGATCTTTGTAGATACCAAAAGAAGAGGGAAAATAAAAAGTAACTAGCTCACTTTTGACTAGATCACTCTTGGGATTAGACTGCTCGACAAATCCCGCTAAGGGTACAGCTTTTAACTTACTAGCATAGGTAGCATTGGGAAAAACTTTTAAAACATCGTCTTTAGTTTTTTGGGAAATTGTGAACAGTAGATCGGCCCGATCTAACCATTCTTTTAACGCTTCATTGTAGGGTTCTTGATAGGATTCTGAGTAAGTTAAGGGAGCAAATTGCCAAAAGACATCATAAATAATGCCACTTAAAGTAACGTTCACATTAGGAGGAGAAATCCGATTAGTCATTCCATACAAACAGTGATCAGCTTGGTAACGCTTGATAATCTGATTAATTCTTGCTTCGATGCGTAAAAGTTCAATTCTACGAGAGAAAAGACGATGAATAGAAGTCAGTCTTAGGGTTTTATAAAAATTCGCTAGAAGACCATAAAAATAGATTAGTTTCGTCTCAAAACTCTGAGTATAAAAATCAAAATTTTCGTAGATAAGTTGATCGGAATCGGGCATTAAAGACTTAAAATATTCAATGTCATTACGAGGGAGAACGATAATAATTTGTTCGACGTATTCTAATAAGCTAGGTATTAAAGAGATAATGACTCTTTCTACTCCTCCTTTGCGATAAAACACGATCGGGATGACAATTTTCATAGATTTCCTTGCAGATAGATGGCAATAAAAAGATTGATTTTTGACATGAACCCATTATATGATAGGCTCGAATTATTCTCATGAGTCAAGAAATCGAGTTAAATTCGAGAAACTAAGACTCTATCACCCATCGCCCCTATTTTTCCTCGATCTTGGAGAAAAAGAGTGTCACAAGCTACTCCATCCCTACAATCTAATCTCAAACAATGGCTACGGTCCAGCGCACCTTCCCTATTTCAAATTAAACAGCGTTTGAGCGCCCGTCGTTGGCCGAAAAAATCGATCGTTATTTACACAGAAAAATATCGTCCCATGCTTCCGGCGGAAATTTGGCAACGGGGGGCTAGTGGTACCCAGGCATCGGTGGCTTTTTTAGCGCAGGAATGGACGAAACGCGGCTATAAAGTGACTATTTTTGGCAATTGTGAGGGTATGGAAGGGGAACAGGACGGTATTCGCTATGTTAATTATTACCAGATGAATTGGCAAGATCACTTTGAGACATTGGTGATCTCTCGTCATCCCACCTATTGCCGTCCTGGTACCAAGGCAGAACGAATTTTTTTTGATTGGCAAGATATTAAAGTGCCGGCAGCCTCCTATACCCCAGAAATTTTGGCTAGATATGACAAAATTTTCTGTAAAAGCCAATATCAAAGGGATTTACTGGATTTCTGTGCCGATCATCAATGTCCGATTGTTCCTAATGGTATCGATACTTCCCTTTTGGCTGTAAGTGAGACGGTGCCAGAAAGTGACTATCTTCCCTATCGTCTAGTCTATGCCTCTCGTTATTATCGCGGCTTAGAGTCGATGTTAAAGCATGGTTGGCCGATTATCAAGGCGGCAATTCCCGCAGCCGAATTACATCTCTACTATGGTTTTACTAAACGGGATGAAATTGGCGATCGCAAGGAATGGCGCGATAATTTAATCGCTTTGATTAAAGCTAGTGCGGGGGTAGTTGATCGGGGAATGATGGGTTATCGTCAACTAATCGAGGAAAAAGCGCGCTCTGCTATTCATTACTACGGTTGCACCTATCGTGAGATCGATTGTATTTCCGTGCGCGAGTCGGCAGTGGTGGGTTGTCTGCCAGTGGTGACGGATTTTGCTGTTTTTCGAGAAAAAGACTACTGTGTGAAAGTGCCGGGGGAAGTAACCGATCCGGCTACCCAGGAAGCTATAGCCCGTAAAATTGTCGAATTACTGAAAAATCCCCAGCTTTTGCGGCAAGAGCGCGAAAGATGTCGTCAAATTGCCCTAAATGACACCTGGGAGCGATCGGCCGCCGCTTGGTTAGATGTGATTGAAGCGGATTCTTAGGCAAGCATTTCTTCTAAAACCCTGGCTACCCTTAGGATTAAGTCTTCGCGATCGGGTGCGGCGATGATTTGTAAACCTAAAGGTAGCTGGGATGGACGTTTAATCGGCAACGAAAGGGCAGGTAAACCAATAAAAGAAAAAGGTTGGGTGAATCTGCCTAAATTAGGTCTAATTAATAGCTCTTGCCCGTCAATAATCATTTTTTCTACTCCTAACGGTGGTGCAATACAGGGAATTGTCGGGGTGAGAATAATATCGACTTCGGTGAAAATTTCTCGCAGACGATCGCGATACCAACGGCGAAAACGTTGAGCCTGTAAATACCAGCTAGAGGGAATTAATGCCCCTGCCAAGAAGCGATCCCGGGTTGCGGGGTCAAAATCCTCTAATCTGGTCTGTAAACGCGGTAAATGCCAATTTGCTCCTTCTGCAGCGGTAATTATATAGGCGGCTGCCCTGGCGCGGGCGGTTTCGGGAATGGTGATTTTTTTGGTCACTCCGAAACGTTCGGCGATCGCTGTCACCGCCTCGAATACTTCTGGTTCGGCTCCCTGCTGAAAATAATCATCGGCAAGGGCTATTTTTACGTCCTCTAAGCCACTTAAAGGAGCTTTAAGGTTATTTTTGGCAAAAAGACCCCAAATAGCCGCCATATCCGCCACATTGCCGCTAAAAAATCCCGGATGGTCTAAACTACTAACGAACCAAAATAGGCCCTGACGGGATACGCGCCCAAAGGTGGGTTTTAGCCCCACCACGCCACAGCAAGCGGCGGGAACCCTCACGGAACCATTAGTATCGGAACCGAGGGCGAGAGGCACTAAATTAGCGGCAACGGCAGCGGCGGAACCGCCAGAGGATCCCCCCGATATGCGACTGGGATCGAGGGGGTTGGGAGTTGCCCCATAATGGGCATTTTCGGTGACAAAACCGTAGGCGTACTCATCCATATTGGTCGCCCCCACCAAAACTGCCCCGGCTGCTTCTAGGGTTTGAATAGCGATCGCATCTTGTCCGGCGGCAGGGTGATCTCGATTGATTTTGGAACCGGCAAGGGTGACAATACCCTTGATATCAAAGAGATTTTTGACGGCGAAGGGAACCCCTGCTAAGACACCCACGGGTTCCCCATTGGCGATCGCTTGATCGATTTTTTGGGCTTGGGCGAGCGCTCTGGGGTGTAAAATGTCAGTAAAACAATTTAAATGGCGATTTTTTGCCTCTATCGCCGCTAAAGTCTGGCTAATAACTTCTAAGGCACTGGTTTGACGATTTTGGATTGATCGAGCTAAATTGCTCACAGAAATGGTCATGGTTCAAAGCTGAGGGCGCTTTCCCCGTCATCCTCTAAGGGAAATTCTGTCACTAAACTGGCGATTTCTTGCAAGCGTTGCCAGTTTTCAACCACAGAATTTAAATAGCGATCGGGAATGGTTAAATCTAGGATTTTCGCCGTAATTATAACGTATTCTTCTGGGTTATTCATATTCATTCTTCCCTGATTATAACTGGGTTTTTCTCAACGGATAGGGACAGGATAAGTCTTAGCGACCAAGGGAGAAGCCATAATAGTCGTCATGATCGCCATAATTACAAAAAGGGTAAAAACGACCGGGGAAATCACGCCTAATTTTAAGCCGACATTTAAGATAATCAGTTCAGTTAATCCTCTAGTATTCATTAACCATCCTAGTGCTTTAGCTTCCTGGGAATTAATACCTAAGATGCGGCTAGTGATATAGACTCCGCCATATTTCCCGGTGATTGCCACAATAATAATTAAGGCACATACTCCCCAAAGATAAGGATGATTAAGGAGGCTGATATTGGTACTGAGTCCGCTATAGGCAAAAAAGATGGGTAGCAGAAATATCGAAACAAATTCTTCAGTTTTTTCAGTTAATTCTTTGCTTAAATTATTATTTTTGGGTAAAATTACCCCGACAATAAAACCGCCAAAGATTACGTCAATACCGATCCATTCAGTCAGCATCGCCGAGAGAATAACGACGATATAAATAAAGGTTAATAGCCCTTGGTTAAGATATTCCGTTTTGTCATAGTTACGCAGGAGATATTTAAAAGCCTTTTGTCCCAAAGTAAACATCACAACAGTATAAAAACTGACACCAAAAAGGGTGGGTATCGCTTCTCCAATCTGATTGTTGTGAGTGATACCAATAGCAATCGCTAATAAACACCAAGCACTAATATCATCCACCGAAGCACAGGTTAACCCCAGAGTACCTAGAGGGGTTTTCGCTAAACCAGTATCGGTTAAAATTCGCGCCAAAACGGGAAACGCCGTAATTGACATAGCCGCCCCAATAAAGAAAGCAAAAGGCAAAAAAGCAGTGGAGTTGGGTTGATTGAGGGAATAGAGAACAAAAAAAGCTAAAATTACCCCTAAAATAAAAGGACAAATAACACTGACGTTTGAGATTAATATCGCTACTTTGACCTGTTTACGGAGGTTATGAAGATTTAGTTCTAACCCCACTAAAAACATATAAAAAATTAAGCCAATTTGTGAGAGTAGATATAAAAAAGGTTGGATTGTTGTTGGAAATAAGGTTGTTTCTAAGGACTTGGAAAGTAAGCCTAGCAACGAGGGCCCTAGCATAATCCCGGCAATGATTTCCCCAATTACTGGAGGTTGATGAAAGCGGTAGAATAGTAAACCAACCAGACGGGCTAAACCGATAATTAAAACAATGTCCAGAAGAATCAACAGTAACGTCTTCGTATCCATGGCTTAATTTTCCTATTCTAGGCGTTGTTAAAAGTATCTAAAAGCTGGCTAATGACCGACTTTCGTGAGGAGCAACAATTTCCAGCGCATTATCAGCAATAAAAGAAACACTCAATCAAAGTGTTTTGGTAGGGTTGGTTGGCTATTTGTATCATCCTCCTTTATGCTTCTCAGAAAACCTAGCCTTCCCACTATATTCTTATAGTATACTAATGTCAATGAAAACCATACTAAATTTTGTGTATCCACTGGCAAGAATTATTAAGAATTGCAACGAATCAGGTATATTAGTTTACAAATTGTGTCAGATGGATAGTAAAACCAGCACAATCGGCGAAAGTTTGGCTGCATTTCAGTTTTGCCAAAATACCCAAAAGATGATATAAAGAAGGTGTACTGATTAAAAAAGGGAAAAAATGGAATTAAGTAATTACGAAAGAGAGAAACTAAAAGGCATTGCGAAAATTCTGTATCAGCCTATTACCCCAGAAATTGCTCAGTTTTTTTTTCAAAAGTTAGCCAAACTAACCAAAAAGCCTTACTAATTTGTGCTAATGAATCCTACTAAAGAATCTCGGAAGAGTTGAGAGAATTAACAGTAATAAAAATCTCTCATAGTACATTAAAAAGATTGGTCAACAAGCAAGAGATAGAGTTACCATAATTCAAATTAGGAGTAAAAGAAGCGATGATAAATGGAGGCAAAGTGAGGTTAAGGACAGAAGAAAAAGGGGAACCTTGCCAGTGGAGAGATTATAAAGCAGTAAACTTAAATTGAATCAGGAATAAAAAAAATTGGAAGAAGGGTAAAAATGTCTGGCGCACAGTGGACGGGGAAAAACGTTACTAACATTCTATCTTGGTCTTGTGCCTACCTTAATGGAGTCTTTTCTCAACGATGTTTTTACAAATAAATGTGAGATGCACCCTCCCACTTCCCACTCTCCTATACTTTTTAAACAGGATTTAGTATGAGATATTTTCCCCTCCTTCACCTCCAGATTAAATTAAAATTATATATGATCAAAAACAAGAGGTAACAAGCATCCCCTTTCAAGATACTGAAGGATGCTGGCAGTCACTGATAACTGGTAACTTGATAACTGATAACTAAAATGACCATCTTACAAGACGAAAAACTACTCTTTACTCCCGCAATACCTAACAGTGATGCCATTAGAACTATTTTTGCTTTCCCTAATCAGTATTCTGTGGGGATAACCAGTTTAGGATATCAAATTGTTTGGGCAACTTTAGCCCTGCGATCAGATATACAAGTTAGTCGTTTATTTACGGATTTTCAAGAATCTTTACCCCGTTATCCCGAATTAGTTGGCTTTTCCTTTTCTTGGGAATTAGACTATGTTAATATCCTCTCGCTGTTAGAATCTTTAGAAATTCCTTGTCACAGTCATCAACGGCAAGATCAGCAGGCGATAATTTTTGGGGGTGGGCCAGTTTTAACCGCTAATCCCGAACCTTTTGCCGCTTTTTTTGATGTAATTTTATTGGGAGATGGTGAAAATTTAATTGCTGATTTTATTAATGCCTATCAAGAGGTTAGAAACGCCGATCGCCCGACAAAACTCCGTCATTTAGCCCAGGTTACAGGGGTGTATGTTCCTAGTTTATACACCGTTAATTATGATAGTCCCGAAGGTGAAATTACGGCAATTCTACCCATAGATAATAATGTTCCTACCTTTGTTAGTAAACAAACCTATCGCAGTAATACTCTTTCAGCTTCTACGGTGGTAACAAAACAAGCGGCATGGGAGAATATTTATATGGTAGAGGTGGTGCGAAGTTGTCCAGAAATGTGCCGTTTTTGTTTAGCTAGTTATCTAACTTTACCCTTTCGTACCGCTAGTTTAGAATCTTTAATTCCCGCCATTGAAAAAGGTTTAAAAGTGACCGATCGCCTGGGTTTATTAGGTGCTTCCGTCAGCCAACATCCTGAATTTGAAACCTTACTTGATTATCTTTTTCAACCAAAATTTGAGGGAGTTAGACTCTCGATCGCTTCAGTTAGAACTAATACTGTCACGGAAAAATTAGCCAGAATTTTATCCCTAAGAGACAGCAAATCAATTACTATTGCCGTAGAAAGTGGTTCCGATCGCCTACGGGAAATTATCAACAAAAAGTTAGCCAATGATGAAATTATCCAAGCTGCCATTAATGCCAAAGCGGGCGGTTTAAAAGGGATAAAACTCTATGGTATGGTGGGAATACCGGGAGAAGAAACCGAAGATATAGCGGCAACTGTGGAAATGTTAATAGCATTAAAAAAAGCCGCCTCTGGACTGCGAATTTCTTTCGGTTGCAGCACCTTTGTGCCTAAATCCCATACTCCTTTTCAGTGGTTTGGAGTTAATAAAATGGCCGAAAAAAGATTAAAATATCTAGAGAAACAATTAGGTAAACAGGGCATAGAATTTCGACCAGAGAGTTATAATTGGTCAGTGATTCAAGCCCTATTATCTAGAGGCGATCGCCGCTTAACTTCCCTGTTAGAATTAACCCGTGGCTACGGTGATTCTTTAGGCAGTTATAAACGCGCTTTTAAGGAACTAAAAGGACAAATTCCACCTCTAGATTATTACGTTCATCAACAATGGCGTTTAGAACAGGTTTTACCCTGGAGTCATTTACACGGTCCTTTATCCTCAAATGTTTTAATAAAACATTTAGAACAATCCCAAACAAAAAGGTAAAATATGGCTAATAAGCTAAGACGCATTTAAACAATGTCTTGACTATCAGACCCCAAATGAGGTATTCTATCAAGGTAGATCGGATATTTGTGCAATTCAGACTTGAATTGGTGCTTTTATTAACTATCAATCTCGATTAAACCATTAATTTAATCTTAGTTGATCAGCCCATGAGCCAGAAAAATGATACAGTTACCCTGCTTTTATCCCTGCTAATTACCCTAATATTTTTTGGGGCTGGTAGTTGGTGGTTATACAATCGTTTTCAAGGAAAAAATAACCCAACCAATCTTTCTGAAATCGAGAAAATATCACCAGAGCAAAAATCGGTATCGGCACAAGCAAGATTTAGTCAAGGGGAAAACTTATTAATAGTTGAAGGTGCTTCTTCTGACAAACAAGCTGCCATACAGGCAATCAGTAAAGGAGACTTTCAGCAAGCAGTTTTCCTCCTAGAAAAATCCCTGCAAACTAATCAAAATGATCCCGAAGCTCTCATCTACTTAAATAACGCCCGTATTGGTGAAGCTAAGTCCTATACTATCGCCGTTTCCGTGCCAATTGGGAGCAATGTCAACACCTCCCTAGAAGTTTTACGAGGAGTTGCCCAATCTCAAAATCAAATCAATCAAACCGGAGGAATTAATGGCATTCCTTTAAAAGTTCTCATTGCTGATGATGCTGATAATCCCGAAATTGCTACTCAAATTGCCCAAAAATTAGCGGCTGATAACAGCATTTTAGGAGTAGTAGGACACACTAGCAGTGATACCTCTTTAGCCGCAGCTGCTATCTATCAAAAAGCAGGATTAGTAATGATTTCCCCCATCAGTACCTCAGTTAAACTCTCCAATTTTGGTGACTATATCTTTCGTTCTGTTCCCAGTGATTTTGTGGCGGCACGGGCATTAGCCGAATCTAGCTTGCAAAAAATTCCTAACGTCAAGGCAGTGGTATTTTTTAACTCCCAAAGTAATTATAGTCAATCCCTAAAATCTGAATTTATCACCGCTTTAGGATTAGGAGGAGGTCAAGTGGTGAGTGAATTTGATCTATCTTCCCTCACTTTTACCCCTTCTAAAAGCCTCCAACAAGCTCAACAGGAGGGAGCAAATTTAATCGCCCTTCTTGGGGATAGTGGTACCCTAGATAAGGCTTTGCAGGTGGTTCAAATCAATGGTCAAAAATTACCGATTGTGGCGGGTGATGACGTTTATAGCCCCAAAACTCTGGATGTAGGCGGAAAAAATGCCTTGGGCATGGTTGTCGCTATCGCTTGGCATTTGGGGGCTAATCCGAATAGTCCTTTTGTGAATAATTCCCGCCAATTGTGGCAAGGAGACGTAAATTGGCGCACTGCTACCGCCTATGACGCTACCCAGGCTTTAATCGCTGGAATTAAGGCAGAATCTAGCCGAGAGGGAGTTCAACAGGCGTTAAGAAGCAGTAATTTTTCTGTGCCTGGGGCGACTAATCCAGTGCGATTTTTACCGTCTGGCGATCGCAATCAATCCGTGCAATTAGTGGTAGTTAAACCCGGTTCTCGTTCTAGTTTTGGGGTGGATTTTGTGCCAATTTCTCGATAAAATGACAACTAAATCAAGATGACTTATATGTTAGAAACTCCCCCCAAATATTCAGTTCTCGGTTTACCAGTTCATCTTCTCGATAACTACAGTGGTTGGTTAATTGATCGCGCCTATCAAGGTTTTGGTTCCCACGTTGTCACTCTTAATGCAGAAATGGCAATGTTAGGAGAAAATGATGCTAAAGTAGCCCAAGTTATTCGAGAAGCAGATTTAGTTATTCCCGACGGTGCTGGGATTGTTATTTACTTAAAATTAAGGGGCAAAAAACAACCCCGCTGCCCCGGTATTGAATTATCAGAATCCTTAATTACTGAGTTAGGAATGCAGGGAGAGAGTTCTCCTATTGCTTTTTTTGGTGGTAAACCGGGGATTACAGAACAAGCGGCAAGTAATTGGCAAAAAAAGATACCTAATATCCGTATTCTGGCTAACCACGGTTATCTATCCTCCGAGGAAATGTCCGATTGGATTGAGGTATTAAAAGATCAACAACCGCGGTTAATTTTAGTTGGTTTGGGAGTACCCCGACAGGAATATTGGATTAGGGAACATCGAAATCTTTGTCCCCAAGCTATCTGGGTAGGGGTGGGGGGTAGTTTTGATATCTGGTCCGGGACAAAAATCCGCGCCCCTCGCTTTTTCTGTGACAATAATTTAGAGTGGTTGTATCGACTTTATCAGGAACCTTGGCGCTGGAAAAGAATGTTAGCTTTACCTAAATTTTTCTGGCGCTCTCTTTTTTATTCCTAGTAATAGTTATTATAAATTCTTTTCGATAAAGGCAATCACTCGCTCTAATCCTTCCCGTGTTTTCAAGTTGGTGAAGATAAAGGGTTTATCCCCGCGCATCTTTTTGGCATCTCTATCCATCACCCCTAAATCTGCCCCCACCATCGGGGCTAAATCTATTTTATTAATTACCAATAAATCCGATTTGGTGATACCCGGTCCCCCCTTGCGAGGAATTTTATCTCCGGCTGCCACGTCAATCACATAGATGGTTAAATCTACTAATTCGGGGCTAAAGGTTGCCGCTAAATTGTCGCCACCACTTTCCAGAAAAATTAACTTTAAGTTAGCAAATTTTCTCTCTAACTGTTCAATGGCAACTAAGTTAATTGAGGCATCCTCGCGAATAGCTGTATGGGGACATCCTCCCGTTTCTACTCCTAAAATTCTTTCCGGGGCTAAAGCTTGCGATCGCACTAAAAATTGGGCATCTTCTTGAGTATAAATGTCATTGGTGACTACGGCGATCGGATATTGATCCCGCAAATTTTTACACAGGGCATCGAGCAGGGCTGTTTTTCCTGAACCCACCGGACCGGCAATTCCCACGCGCAAGCAAGACATAGTTTTTTCGGGAAAAAGTGAAAAGGAAAGGGTTAAAAATTTTGGGGCTATCGGATAGAAAAAAGAGGGGTTCGCAGGGCGACACGGATTCCCATTATAATAAAAGGTTAACGCAAATCTGAGAATTTGTCAAGCCTTTTTGTCAATAAATTTGGGGAAATCATCGACAAAAAGATCACCAAAAGTCAGTGATTTGGTAGCCAAAATCCGTTAACATCTGCCTAAATAGGGGCAAACTTAAACCGATAACATTACTGTGACATCCCTCTAATCTTTCCACGAATAGACCCCCCTTTCCTTCTAGGGCAAAACAGCCGGCACATTTGAGGGGTTCTTCGGTGTCAACATAGGCAATAATTGTTTCATCGCTGATATTGGCAAAGTGAACTTTAGTAATCCCACAACGAGTCAAGGTTTGATTATTAACTCGATCAATTAAAGCGTGACCTGTATAGAGTGTACCCACCTGACCGCGCATTTTTTGCCAACGCTCGATCGCTTCTGATTTATCCTTGGGTTTGCCATAGACTTCCCCCGCTACTTCTAAGACGGAATCGCAACCAAGAATCAATCCTGTATCAAATTTAGGGGCGATCGTTTGCGCTTTACATTGGGCTAAAGTTTGGACAAGATGGAGAGTATCATCAGCATTAATTGTCGATTCATCAAAGTTACTCACTCGCACAATCGGATCGATTCCCACCATTTGTAATAGTTTTTTGCGTGCAGGAGAAGCGGAAGCAAGAATCAAGGGAATTGACATAGTTTTTTAATGAAAAAGAGATAGGAGATAGAAGTTAGGTAGGGTGGGTTAGGCAATGACAAATTATTAGACCTCACTATTAATTTATCTATTTGCCGTAACCCACCATCAGTCATCAGTTTTTTAGCTATTGCTGCTAGGAATTGGCAGGATTTTCGGGGGGGAAATAACGATCTAAAATCTCAACCATGCGGGATTGTCTTTCTTCCTTGTCAAATCGATTGTAAAAATCCGACTGAACCTCATAAAAATCTGACCTCGATCGAGTTAATTGTCCTAGCAGTTGATCAAGTCCCCGTCTGTCTTTTTCCCATTCTTTTTTAGACTCAGCAAGACTATTAGTTAACGTTTCGAGCGATTTAGCGTTAGAATTAGCGATCGCTCTAGTTTCTTTTAATCCCTGATTGGTTTCCTGTAGTCCTAATTTAATCTCCTGTAGTCCTGATTTAATCTCCTGTAGTCCTGATTTAATCTCCCGTAGTTCTGTTAGGGTATTTTCAGCAAGAGATTCGAGTCTATCTAGTCTATTTTCTTCCGAGTTACTCATATTCAGTTATCAGTTACCAGTTATCAGTTACCAGTTATCAGTTACCAGTTATCAGTTATCAGTTATCAGTTACCACTTTCTTACTGATTACTGTTTACTGATTCAGTAAGTAATCTCAATTAATTGTTAGATAGTGGGACAGGCTCCTGGTTCTTTATATGTTATCTTTAATTATAACTGGCTACCTAGTTGATGATAGGTGGTGCGTTACGACGGATTTTTACCTTTAAGTCAAAACAGGAATTTTTGCCGTCTAACGCACCCTACATTTTACTATTGCCTATTGCCAGTTTCCCTAACTAACCGAGAAAGAATCAACGATAGTTTCAAAGAGTTCCTGAATTTGCGTCCAACGTTTTTGGGAAGTGGAAAGATTAAAAGAATAGAGTTTATTATTATTAACCGTGACGCTGGCCAGATTATGACGTTCTTGGCCGTTGGCTAATTTAACTTGATATTCGAGGATATAATAATCTTGACCGTCGATTTGATGGGATTCTGAGCGAATTAATTCTACTTCCTTATCGAGATTGGGGTTAAGACTGTTATTTTTCAGGAGACGATAGCCAACTTCCGAGGGTGTCCCTAAATCTGTTAAAGTTTTATTGTCGGGGACGGGATTGATGATAACGCTTAAATTTTCGCTCGTTTCGATCAGGTCATGAAAAACCACATCTACTCCTGCAACTTTTTTCACATCCACCTGCGTCCAACCCTTAGGATATAAAAATTGATAGCCTTGGCTGCCACTGGTGTATCCTTGCAGTCCAGCGATGGGAGTTGTACAACCGGTGAACAGGAGGGTGGTAATTAGGAGGAAAGTCGCCAAAAGAGATTTAATCATGATATTTTGACCTGTAAGTAGGGCTGTTTAATTTTACCTTGAATTGTTTAGGTGAAGGGATTATGAAAATTAAGAAAAAATTGACAATTATTATCGCTATAGCCACTTTTTTACTGACCATCTCTCCCCTAAGCGCTCAAACTACCGCTAACCCCGTGAAAGCTGTAGAATTTTATAATCGGGGGGTGGATCGTTTAACCGCAGGGGATTATTCAGGGGCGATCGCAGATTTTACTCAAGCTCTACAATTAGAACCGAAGGATGCCGATGCTTACTATAATCGCGGCTATGCGGAATTAGTTCTCGGCCAGTACGAGCGAGCGATCGCAGATTATACCCAGGCCTTGACAATCAACCCCAATTATGTTAATGCTCTCGGTAATCGTTGTTATGTGCATTATCTGACGAAAAAATACGAGGCAGCCGTGGAAGATTGCACAAAAGCGATCGCTTTAAACGGAAATTTTGCTGATTTCTTTATTTATCGCGGTAATGCTAAGGATGACTTAGGTAAACACCTAGAGGCGATCGAGGATTACACAAAAGCTTTGAGTTTACAGGGAACCAGAGGACAGGATCGCATTTTCTATAATCGCGCCCTGGCCTATAACCGAGCCGGACAGCAGGAAATGGCTTTAAGGGACTACAATGAGAGTCTGAAAATCAATGCTAATTTTGCCGAAGCGTACCACAATCGGGGTTTGACCTATTATAAATTGGGAAACAGGGAAAAAGCGATCGCTGATTTAGAGGAAGCAGTTCGTCTAGCGTTATCTCAGGGTAAACAGGGGACTGCGGCTAAGTCTCAGTCAGCAGTGGCATTAATTCAGGGTCAAAAGCCCTAAAATAGGGAGTAGTTGTGATTTTAGCTCTAAATAGGAGTGAAAGGGGCTAAATCGCAACTACGAGGGACTAAATTTTAGCCAGCTTGAGATGCGTAAAAAGCGACGGCTAACAGTCCACCGACAAGTGTGATCGCAGCAACACCCCAGAAAATATAATTACGTTGTTGCGATTTAGTCGGGGGATCCGCTTGATAAACTTTCGGTTCGGCGGCGAAATTATTTAAGCGTCCACCTTCTTCGTTTGTATAAGGCATAATCAAAACCTCAAATATGACAATTTTTCAGGAAAAAAATTCTCCTGTTACAATAGTACAACATATCAGTAACCGAGTCGGGGATGTTAGAAATTCCGACAGGGATAACAATTCTTAGTCTTGGGGTAACTGCCGGACTCTGCTACTTCTATTGGCGATCGCATTTCCCCTGATTGAACGCAAAAACAACTTAAAAAAAGCCAATCACTTTCACAAATTGTCTGTTAAAAATTCTTACAGAAGCCTAGTCTCATAGAATAGCAAGCGACAGAGACCATCCTTACCCAATGTTAAAACTTGGTAAGCTAAGACGTATTTATAGCAGTTTTCATTGTCGATACCTCAGTAAGGTGAAAAGTGCTATAATTACTGTCATCATCTTTCTCAAAAAAAGAGGAGAAAAAAGCCAGTTCTGCCTTTCTCTCCTCCAGTCTAGCGATTAATTACATTCAAACAGCAGTGAGTAATCTTTAATTACTATTCACTGCTTTAGTAAGCACCATTATTTTTGGGAAAAACCACAACACCGATAGTTTTGAAGACTACCCAGATATCGGTTAACCAGTTACGGGAATTAACGTAATACACATCCATCTGCACGCGCATGGGATAGGGGATGTCATTTCGTCCAGAAACTTGCCATAAACCAGTCAAACCGGGGCGAATAGTTAAAACTTTGTCGATGCGATTGCCATATTTCTGCAATTCTTCGGGAACTAAAGGCCGCGGACCGACGACGCTCATATCTCCTCGCAGGACGTTCCAGAATTGGGGGAACTCGTCTAAACTGGTTAAGCGCAGAAATTTGCCAATCCAAGTTATGCGGGGATCGTCCTTAAGCTTGAAATTATCCTCGAATTCCGCCCGCAGTTGGGGAGAGTCTTCCATCAGTCTCTCTAATACCTTATCCGCATCCATCACCATAGTACGGAACTTAATACAGTTGAAATGCTGGAAGTTTTGACCGACACGCTTCTGCACATAGAAGACCGGACCGGGGGAACTAATCGCGATCAATAAGGCTAAGATTAAATAAAGCGGCGAAAAGAAAATTAGCACCGATAGGGAGAAAACGATATCGAATAATCGTTTTGAGGTATCGCCGTCTAAAGCTATTAACCAAGATTTTTGATGCCGTCTACCAGAGACCGAAGGTTTGAACCCTCGCTTCATCAAAGCTTGTAGAGCCTTGACGGAGATAAGTTGGCTATTAGCAGTCATCTTACTCCTTCACATCACACACACCACACAGTACTCATGATAAAGCCACAAGACTGAAAAAACAAGTCTTCAGGCCAATAACTGGCACTGGCTATTTTAGAGCCTTTGTACTGAAAAATCTCTAATTAGGGTTTGCGGCAAAAAGTTTGTTGCTGGGGTTAAGGGTCGGGAGTCGGTCGTCAGCAGTCAGCAGTCAGTAGTCAGTCCCGATGAAAAAATTTTCACCCCCACAGATGAAAGAGGTTTCCTTCCCTATACACCCTCTTTCAAGTCAGGAGATTATTTTTATTTATTCTCCCCGCTCCCATCTCCCCCGCTCCCCGCTCCCCACTCTCCTATACCTTTTAAACAGGATTTGGTGTTATGGGACGTTTTTGAGCCACCAAAAATTAATTATGCAAGAGGTTTAATAAATAAAAGGGCATCATTTGCTGATGCCCTGTGGCTGAATATTTAAGTAGTTACAGCTTTGATCCTAAGGATGAATTATGCTCTTGTCTGCGCTCGTCTCCTGACTCGGAGAATTTTGAGTCCCGAAAACGAAAACTTTATACTTCATCATGAAGATAAATCCCCTGCTTAGGCGGGGCGTTTTTTCACACTACCTAGTTCTCGAATGCCTAACCAACCGATCAAACTATAGCAAATCGATAGCAACATACTTTGAATACCAACTCTTAACCACTGTTTCAAAGCCTCCAAGTTAGCTTGACTTTCTGCCTGTGTTCGCCGCTCTTGCAGCTGAGTTTGTAGCTGATTTTTGATCTCATCTAATTTCTGTTTAAACTCCTTCGGTTTTTTGGATAAATTCCGTAAATTAGTTAATTGGTCTTTTTGTTGACGGAGGGTCTCTAACTGTTCTGTGCTGATCGGTTGTCCTTGGAAACGACCTGTTTCAATCACTTGAGTTCTCTGAGAGATCTGCTGGTCTAATAGTTGAGGATTTTGGGATAGAGTATTTAACTGGACTAAGAAGGCTTGAATTTGTCCCTCTCCTTGGTCAACACCCTGTTGAATTTGAGTCAAAGCGTTGTTTTTAATCTGGTTGATATTATTGATATGAACAGGAATCATCAACAGAAAAACTAAGCCTAACAGTGTGGAAAAAATAAAGATCGGCCAACGCAATTCAAAGCGGGATTTTCTGGAAATGACATCTCTATCTCTGTTAGCATCAATCCAGTAAGCGATTAAAACGAGAATGATACCCAGAAGAGGAACAATTCCTCGATCGACAAAGGTGGTGACGAACCCTACCTGCCATTGGGATTGATTGAATCGATAGGGCAGCGGCAGGATAAACCCATCCAAAAGGAAGGAAAGAATGAAAACCAATCCCGTTAATTTCAGGGACAAAGAAGTAAAGCTGTTCATCGCTGTTTCTGTAATGGTATGTCAATGAATAGATTCATTAGTCTGTTTAAAAGTTCTCGCTGGGGATTCGCGGAAGGATTTTGCCGAGAGGCACTCTGACAAACTGCAATTTCTAATTAACTTTCGCTCAGCCCCCCCGCTAAACCCTAGGTTAAATCCTTCTGCTTGTCAACCCCTTTCGAGAATCGACTCTAGAAATATTACCTCAATATGGTATCGCTAAACTTATCCCTCTCACAGAATAAAATTTTCCCAAGCTCTCAGACTGGGTTTTCCCCAGATATCTTCCCTAAGACAGAGACTGTCAAAGAATAAAATTTTCCCAAGCTCTCAGACGAGTCCTCAATGGTTAGCCTATAGTAAAGACAGCCCCCCTGAGTTGATAACAAAACCCATGCAGAAATTGGTGGAAGTTTTAGCCGATAAACAAGCTCTGATCGCAAAATCTCTGGCTCTAGTTCTGGAAAAAATCACAACCAGCCTCGACCAACAGGACTATTTTACCATCGCTCTGTCCGGCGGTAGTACCCCGAAACCTCTCTACGAAGCTTTATCCTCTCAACCCCTCGACTGGTCAAAAATCCACGTTTTCTGGGGAGATGAACGCTACGTTAGTCCCGATCATCCTGACAGTAATCAACGCATGGCCCGATTAGCATGGCTCGATCGCATACCGATCCCGGCCGCTAATATTCATCCTATGCCCACGGATGACCCCGATCCCTACCTGGCCGCCCAAAAATACGATGATCATCTCCGCCAATGGTTTGGGGTCAATTCTGCCGATTTTCCCGTTTTTGACTTGATTTTATTAGGAATGGGCGATGATGGTCACACTGCCTCTCTCTTTCCTCACACGGCAGCTTTAACGGTGAGCGATCGCTGTATCACCGTCGGCGAGAAAGACGGCAATCCCCGCTTAACTTTTACCGTTCCCCTGATCAATCATGCCCGTTGTGTGATCTTTATCGCTGCCGGCGAAAGTAAACGCCCCGCTCTACATGAGATTTTCTCTGCTTATGGTGACTCTTTCTCCTATCCTTCTCGTCTCATCCACCCCCCGGCCGGGGAATTATATTGGTTACTCGATGCGGCCGCTGGTTCCTCTTTTGTCTAGGGATTAGGGGAATAGGGTAATTTCAACCAAACCCCCAACACCCTAAAACCCTAACAACCCAACACCCTAACAACCTAACACCCCAACACCCAACCTCTAATCTGCTGTTTTACTTTTTCCCTAAAAATGATCGTTTGTCCTAATTGCGAACATATTAACCCCGATGAGGCCAGTCAATGTGAGGCCTGTTATACCCCGTTACCGCGGATGTCTTCCTGTCCTAGTTGTGGGGCAACCATCCAAACTGATGCCACCTTTTGTGGTCAGTGTGGCTACAATTTACAGCCTAATTCCGTTCCCATGGTGGCAGCCGAGGCCGAATCGGAATCGGAATCGGAACCTGAACCCGTCCCACCGGTCCCCACAGCCACCGTCGCCTCGATCGCACCTACTCCTGTTGCCCCCCCACCGGTTCCGGCTGCCACCCGCTTACAGACGGAAATGGCTAGTTTGCAGCACCTGCAAACCGATAGCAAAATTGAATTACCCCTACATCTATCGGTAATTCATGTCGGCAAACCTAACGATCGCATTCCCCCCGATATCGATGTTTCCGGTTTTCCCGATTCTGATATCGTCTCCCGGGTTCATGCCGATATCCGCGTCGAAGGGGGCATCTATTACCTCGAAGACACGGGCAGCGCTAACGGAACCTACGTTAATCACAATCCCCTACCCCCCGGCAATCGTCATCGTCTCCGGGCAGGCGATCGCATTTGCCTCGGTAAAGGGGACAAAATGACTTTTATTTTCCAAATGTCTTAAGTAGGGCTGGCAAAATTAATTTTCTGATTGAGACTCCGAGACGGTTGACAGTTTTTCACTCCAAAGTCCGCTTTTTTCCTTTTTAATTTTCCCTTGATCACTATCCATCTTCTTTTTTACTTCTCACTTTTTACCTGGTCAATATGCGTACAAATTGGCGAATCGGCTCTTTATTGGGCATTCCTCTTTATATTGATTCCTCGTGGTTTTTGATTTTGGCTTTTGTCACCCTGATCAATGCCACCGATGCAGAAATTCAGTCTCTGGCTGGCCAGAGTTTCGGTTTAGCGTGGTTACTTGGTTTAATCATCGCTTTATTGCTGTTTATCTCGGTTTTACTCCACGAATTAGGTCATAGTTTCATGGCACGGTCCCAAGGCATCGAGGTCAATTCCATTACCCTGTTTCTTTTTGGGGGTATGGCCTCGATCGAGCGAGAATCTCGGACTCCTCCAGAGGCCCTGCAAGTAGCGATCGCTGGACCCCTCGTCAGTTTTCTCCTGTTTTGTCTCCTATCCCTCGCCAGTCACTTACCCTATTTAAACGCTAATTTAACCTATATATGCGGGCATTTAGCGATAATTAACCTGTTTTTGGCTCTATTTAATCTTATCCCCGGTTTACCCCTCGATGGCGGTCAAATTTTCAAAGCAATGGTCTGGCAAGCGACTGGCGATCGCTGGAAAGGTTTACATTGGGCTGCGATCAGTGGTCAATTCATCGGTTGGTTAGGGATTATTTTAGGGATTTTCTTGGTTCTCTTGACGGCAGACGTGGGGGGTGCTTGGTTAGGATTAATGGGCTGGTTTATCCTCAGAAATGCCACTGCCTACGATAATTTAACTAATTTACAGGAAAGTCTCCTCAATTTCAGAGCGGGAGAGGTGATGAGCAGAAATTTGCGGGTTTTAAACGCCCATCAAACCCTAGAGGAATTCGTCCAAGAATACGTTTTAGACCAAGCAGCCGCCAATACTGCTTATTTTGCTGCGTCTGAGGGGCGTTATCGGGGATTAATTCGGGTGGAAGATTTACAGGCGATCGAGCGCAGTTCCTGGTCAGAAAAACCACTGCTTGATATTGCCCATCCCCTCGGGGAAATTGCCACTGTTGAGGAAAAAACCCCCTTAGTGACAGTGGTGCAGAAACTGGAAACTATCCCAGACCGCATGATCACGGTGTTAACACCGGCCTCCGCCGTAGCGGGAGTGATCGATCGCGGCGATATCCTCAAGGCAATTGCGATTAAATACCAACTTCCCCTAGAGGAAACGGATATTAAACGCGCTCGCGAGGGAGTTTACCCCAGTTATTTGCCCTTAAATGTCATTGCTGCCGCTCTTGACAAGAGTGAACGGCCAAAAATCGGCGAACCGTCCTTAATGTCCTGACCTAGAGAGGATGAACGATAATAATCTTGAATATGGCTAATCCGAAAATTTCCTCGCTGGTTAACCTGCCACAATTTCCCCGTTTCCACATCTAAACAACTTAACCAACCTTGGCCGTAGGCCCAAGTATCGATACAAATGGCATGGCCGAGATTAATCGGTTTACCGCTTTTTTGGCTGGTATGGCCACAAATCATGGTTTTTCCCGAACTATGGGCGGCGGGATCTTGAAATTTCTCCCAAAAGAGCTTGTATTCTGGTTGTCTGTCCAGGGGGAGATGAGGATCGAGATTAGCGTGAACAAATAAATGATTGGCAGTTTCGTAGCTATTTATACAGACTTTTCCTAAAAAATCCCAGTGGGATTCGGGAATTTTAATCAGGGGGCCTTCGCTATAGGATTTTAGAGTAGCTTTACCGCCTTTTTCTAACCAGAGACGCTGCTTGAGGGGGTTGTGACGGGCTTGCAGCATGATAATCTCGTGATTACCTTTGAGGGGAATCAAATTGCCCTGTTTGTGTAGGGAAATCAGGCGATCGATCACCCCTTTTGAGTCTTTGCCCTTATTAACGTAATCACCGAGGGTGATTAGAGTATCTTGCGGTTTGGGATTGACGATCTCTAGCAAATGATCTAGAGCTTTCGAGCAACCATGAATATCACCGATCGCTAAGGTTCGCATGAGGATTTTGTCTGCTATTTTGGTAATACTCACCGATACTTTTTTGCTAACACACACCAACAGATGAGGCAAGAGGCAATAGGCAACAATAAAGGGATTGGAGGAGATTTAGCCTATCTAAGGATAGGAGGTTAACATGAGTCTTAGAGCCTAAAACAAGAGCTTTCACTGCTTAGATTTGCCTGCCCTGTTGGTTATCGACCTGTAGGCGACCCTGTTCTTTTGTCATTGCTCAGTTACTAGATTGGCAACCTAGACCCTGACATTATAGGACTTTTGAGCGAGCCTAGTCAATGCTTTAAGTAGGGCTGGCTGAATAAATCTAAAAACCTTGTTGGATAAAACTTTTAGACTTTTTTGCTGAGGGGAACCCTAGGGCGAATTACTTCGCCCCTTTAAAAGCCCCGTCCGATTGCACTTATAGGCAACGTCGATTTATCCCGTTGCCTAGCATCCGCTTAGAATCCCCCGTCATTTATGCGGGGGAGAAGTCAAATTCTCGTAATCGGTAAACGTAGCCAATCGCTTAATTGTTGTGCCAACCAATCTAATTCCGCTTCGCTAACATCTTCACTGGCAGTGATAATATATTCTTGATGGCTGGCAATCAGGGCCAGACAAGGAGGAACAATAGTAAGATTTTCTCCCTGCATAGTGACAGTGACATTGCGACGAATGAGACTATAAATTTCGGAACTAGCGGCATCGGCAGTTAGTTTAAATTTCAGCCCCCAGAGTTTTTGGTAAAGAGAAACTTTTTGGGTGGTAATTTTTAACTCTAGTTCTCCCTGCCCAAAAGATTTGAACAACTGCCAAGATAAACTAGCGGAGATTAAATTGAGCAGAAAAATTAGGATAATTGGGATTAAAAAAGCGACCAGTTTGAGATCGTAAATAGCGACTATGGTTAAGAGGATAATCGTAAAGAATAGGGATGGTAAAAACTGTCTTAACTGGGTTTTGAGATTGTTGAAAAACTTTTGTTTGGTTTTACTAGCGATTTTTATTTCCAGGAGATTATCTTTTTTATAAACAGTAACTTCGCTGCCGTAGGGTTTGGTCAGATTGCCAATAGATACTAAGATCAATTGACAACTATATAAACTGGCTAAAGCTTCGGTTACTGAGCGAAAATTATAGACTGAATGGGAGTTTGATAATCTTTTTAACCAATAGATGAAAAAAGCACTTAGATTAGTTTTTTGTTCAAAATTTTCTGGTATGTAACGATGCTTAATCCCGGTGGCTAAACTGATAAAAGTTTTGCCTAGATCCTGTAAGTCCGTGATGGGAGAATCAGAATCAAAGGCAAAATCAACTAGATAAAAACGATTAGACTGAGTATCAAAGAGGATATTACTAAGTTTGATATTGCCGTGGTTAAGGGGGACATCCTGCTGATGGAGATAGGAGAGAATCTCCAAGAGATATTTGGCAATTTGTTTGAGTTCTTGTTCTGCTAACAAATAACTGGAGTTAAGATAGTTTTCTAAGGGCTGCGCTGATAAATAAGGTCGGACAATAGCGATAATTTGTTCTTGGGATGAATCTATCTCAAAGCTATCGAGGTATTTGGGGAGAGATGGGTGAGAAAGTTGTCGCAATAGGGCGATTTTACCGGTTATTTCTCCGATAAACTGACTCCCTTGCCCACTAGGAATAGGAATAAGTTTAATGATCACTAACTGGGTGGTTTGTCTATCCCTAGCTAAGATAGTTTTTTTCCCCAGTAACTGTTGGACTTGATAACGACTATGGAGAACTCGATCGAGCATGGGCGAGGATAGCGTAAGTAGTATCTCTAGGATAGCTCACTCTGGAAACTCTAGCCACCATCTTTAGCATCCTTTTAGTATTTTAACCCATATTCCCCACTTCAGTTTGAAGCATAAAAAACTACAGGTCTTTTCAAAGAAAAAAAATCAGAATCAGCAAAAAAAATACTCAACCAATCAGATATTGGGAAGAAATCATAAAATACCAAATATTTTTTCAGCTTAAAGAGTTAAACTAAGTCACAACAAGCAGTCAGCGGTAAGAGTTGTCGTGGGAGAGGCGGAGAGGCGTTTCCGGGTAGTCAAAGCAAGCTACAATTAAATCGGCTCGCTTGTGAGTTTATTCTCTGCTTGGCACGACTCCCAAGGGTGACGACAAGAGTAAACCAGGTGGCCTTGATAAACCTAAAATTTTCCCAAAATAGGAGGAACCTCTCATGGTTGAGGCCATCTTACCGGGTACTTACATAACAGTACGAGATGAAGGACTGATTAGCGCTGGTCAGGTTGTTTCAGGAAATATCGGCATTGTTGGAACCGCAGCCAAAGGACCAGTGGATGAAGTACAAATTCTTGGTAGTTTTTCGGAAGCCAAGGAAATTTTTGGTGAGATTGATCCTGCTCGCCAACTAACTTTAATTCAAGCACTAGAGCAGATTTATAACAATGGCGGTAAGACTGTCTATACAGTTCGTACAGCCACTGGCGCCACCAAAGCTACCTACCAAATCAAAGATAGCTCTGACAAAGATCTGGTGGAACTGGAGGCAAAAACTCCAGGAACCTGGGGCAATAATATCAAGATTAAAATCAGCGATGCCGACTCGTCTGCTAAGAGCAAGAAAGTCGAGCTAACCTATCAAACCACGAAAGAAACCTATACCATTTCTAATGCCAGCGACTGGGAAAAGCAAGTCAATGACCAGACTAAAGGTTCTACTTTAGTGACTGCCACTCTAGCTAAAGGTTCTTCTGCCGATACTTTACCGAAAAACACCGATGATAGTGGTGAGAAATTTACCCTAGGCTCCGATGGACAACCAGACTATAAAAATAGTCTGGAAAAACTGGAGAATGAACTAATAAACTTGGTTTTGCTGGCTGGACAGGATGTCAGCAACTCGGAAATGGTGACAGCACTGCTGGGTCACTTGAACACAACCGCAACAATCAAACGAGAACGGATCGGCATTATTGATAGCGGAACCTCTGATGATGTTAATGCGATCGCCGGACATACCCTAGATAGCGATCGCCTAATTTTGGTCGCACCAGGACTACAAATCTCCCCCCAGGTCAAACTCTCAGGCGCTTACACAGCAGCAGCAGTTGCGGGCCTACTGGCATCTCTCCCAGTCCAGGCTAGTCCGACTAACAAACCTTTGACGATTCCTGGACTCTCCAAGGAGTTTTCCACCTCCCAGCTGGAAAAGCTCGTCGGGAACAGAGTGCTGGCGATCCAGAAACAGGAAGGTTTTCGGGTGGTTAAAGGCATTACCACCGCCACCAATTCTGCTTGGCATCAGATTACTACCCGCCGTATTGTTGACTTTGCCATTTACGGGGTGCGCTCCGCCTGCAATCCCTACATTGGCAAGTTGAACAACGAACGGGTGCGGGGAGCGATGAAAGCTACCCTGGATGCCTTCTTGACGCGCATGGTACAGGATGAAGCCCTGATTAGCTATGAGTTAGCCGTCACCGCTAACCGAGCTCAGGAAATTGCTGGAGAAGCGATCGTTACCATGACCTTGCGACCGACCTTCAGTATTGACTTCATCAAAGTAACCATGTATCTCGGTTAACGCACCCATCAATTACTTCCCAGAGGAGGAAAACTATGCCCAATAACAACGTTTTTCGAGGGTCTGATGCTACCCTGGTGTTAGCTGTGGATGACAAAGCCACCGAAGAAGGAAAACTGGCCGATGGATTAATTAGTGAGTATGATTTTTCTAATGTCGTGGGACGACTGCGAAATGTACAGGTGAACGTCCACAATGAGATCAGACCCTATCACGAAATTGGCAAGCGCTTTCCCAGTGAACTCCGTCCCGGTAATGTTGATGTTTCAGGCTTTGCTGAACGCGCTCACATTAACGGCGCACTCTTGCGGTTATTGTTAGGTGATGCGGCAAAAAGTCCACCGCCAGCAGACCCGATTCCCCAACCAACTTTCAACATCGTCATCAACTTGAAAAATCCCGCACTCCCCAGTAACAGCAGCAAACTCGTACTATTTGGGGTCAAGTTTGAAAAGTGGAGTTTCAGTTTGCCAGAAGATGATTTTATCATGGAAGGGGTTACTTTCCGCGCTTTACGGATCAGCAGCGAAGAAACCGCAGGCTAACAATTATGGCTGAAATTTCCCTGACTCCAGAAGACCTGTTAGCGGGTGCTTCTGTCACCTTTGATATTGCTATCCCAGTCAGTATTTTGCATCCCGGCGAACTGGATACTTCAGCCGATACATTCCCAGAGTCGAGGCGAATTGTCCGGATTCGTCCTCTGACTATTGGGAGATTTCAATTAATCATGAAAGCTTCCCGACAGGATGCAGGATTAATCCCCCTTTTAATGATTAAAGAATCCTTAGTTGAGCCAACTTTATCCTTGGAACAAGTTAAACAACTCCCCTTAGGATTGGTGAATTTTTTAATTGACAATATCCGCGAAATTAGTGGTTTAACAGGAAAAAAAAATCTTTCCTAGATGTTAGTCAGTCCCCTTGGGTACAAGCAGCTTATATCCTCGCTAGGGAATTTGGTTGGACTCCCCAACAAGTACAAACAATGACAATGGCGCAAGTTTCTCTATACTTACAAATGATCGCTGAGGATTCAACCAAAAACCATGAATGATGATTTTCTAGTCAGCCTCGGTTTAGAATTATATCAGGAGTTTCAACAATGGAATTACTCTTTAATTGACGATTGGCTTAATAGTATAGAGCTTTTAGGAAAAGACCTGCAACCTTTAGCAAGATTACATCTAAATGTAGAAGATTTATCGGAAATAACCGATTTATTTAGAGATTTGGATGCTTGGCTAACTGCTGATTTTGTTCCATCTTTAAGAGCTAAAGATGGGGAAATGTCTTCTTTTGAAAGGGATGGTTCCCCATTTGATCTAGGGGGAAATACTTCTTCTTTCATGTCATTTTCTCGTCAATCTTTGGCTTCAACTTCTGATTATACTCAACCAAATCTAAGAGTAAAAACAAGCAATTATCTGCCTTTACAAAAGGAGCAAGAAAATTCATATAACCTTCGTCACAAGAAACAGATAAGTTTTGATGATAATCATCAAGCTAATAATATTTATCCGCAGAATAACGCACCGAAAAGCCAGCGAGAATTAACCGATTTAGTTAAGGACATATCAGGAGAAAATTTACCCTTAGATTTGGATAAACTCAATTCAGAAACAAACCTTCGGCAAAATCCTCAACCAAAGACTGAAATTAAGTCAAATAATCCCTCACCGAAAAAC
>VYMB01000197.1_pt1 | contig 35542 bp, 35 predicted proteins | sample 5115321 | NCBI WGS metagenome assembly VYMB01 (sample SAMN12291794, study PRJNA351875) | freshwater metagenome | isolation source: freshwater lake | place: USA: Michigan, Wintergreen Lake | collected 2011-08-02 | reverse complement strand
AACCACCCAACTTTTGCGGGGACGTTTTTCTGTGTCTAAAACCACAAAAAAATCAGGACCCCAGAAATCGCGCTTTTTCAGTTGTTCTTCGTTATAGTAGATAGTCAGATTACCGGAAGCGTAGTAATCGTTTTTCTCTTGCCATAATAATTCTAGACAACTGAGGAGAATTATGATCTGTTGCAGGTGTAAATCACTTTCCAAGGGTGGTTCATCACTCCATAAATCCGTGGGGGGACAGGTAACTTCTGGTAAAATGTCGAGAGTTGTCATAGTTTTTCCCCTTGCTGGGACATTTATCTAATTATAACAGCTAGGTATCATCAAAGAATATCTAGCTGGAGTTATGTGGTTTGATAATTGAAGCCATCTGAAGCAAAAGAATATCTGTGATTGCTATCAAAACTGTTATATTATAGAAAAATATTGCTGAGATTTTTTCTATGCCTCTAATTAAAATTCAAACTTCTGTCACCTCCCTCGATGATGAGACGGTTAATCAACTTTTGCAGAGTCTTTCGGCTAAATTAGCTAAACATCTCCGGAAACCCGAATCCTATGTGATGACAGCTTTAGAATCGGGGATAAAAATGACTTTTGCTGGCACTTTTGAGCCGGTGTGTTATGTAGAGATTAAAAGTGTTGGTTCTATTTCCGCCGCTCAAACTAAAAGCATGAGTAGTGATTTTTGTCAAGAAATTGAGGCTTATTTAGGAATACCGAAAAATCGTATTTATCTAGAATTTGCCGAGGCGAAAGGTTATCTTTGGGGATGGAATGGCAGTACTTTTGGTTAATTTATGCCAAAATTTTGGTAAATAGGGCTTATTTTAACTCTCTGGTGAGGATTTTCGCCTGTTCAATCCAAGCTAACATCACTGCGATATCGGGACATAAATCGCGTCTTTGCAGATTAGCCACCTGAAAATTGATGTTTTTGCCAATTGCGGGGATGAGCCTTTTTCTGTCAACTCTTGAGGTTGACGCGTTTCATTTTAAAATTGGCGGATGGTATTAAAGTAGAATAGAGAGATTATACTGAGTATAGAAAAATTACAGCGGCTCTTCGTTACTTGTTATGGTTCGATAGGGGGGCATAAATCGACTAAATCCTTATCTGGCAAGAGACTTAATTGATTAGTTCGCTCTAGAGCAAAAACAATTGACAAAAATCGCTAAATGCCTTTCTATATAAGGGTTCCATCCCTTATAACCCCCGTCCATTGCATAACACAAACCGAAGAGCCATTACAGCTTTGTTCCTAAAGATGAAGTGTAACCTAATTTGGTATCGAATCCTGACGACCGGCTCCCCAAAACGAAAACTGTGTACTTCACCATTAAGATAACTGGTATAAGATGAATTTATTAGAAGAAGTTAAGGCAAAAACTAAAGAATTTCGTACCGATAACTATCCTATGTCAATCGGAGAGATTATTAGTCTTTATAATAACAAAGAAATGACAATTAATCCAGATTTTCAAAGATATTTTCGCTGGACAATAGCCCAAAAAAGCCGATTCATAGAATCGATACTATTAGGAATTCCTATTCCCTCTATTTTTGTATATCAGAGAGAAGAAGATAGTGTTTGGGAATTGGTGGATGGATTACAAAGGATTTCAACAATTTTGGAATTTGTTGGCGATTTAAGAGATGAGGACGATGAAACTAAGAAAAAACCGAAACTGGTGCTTCAAGGTACTAACTTATTACCTAGCTTAAACGGAGTTATGTGGGAAGGTGCAGAGGAAGGAGAGTATAATTTGCCCCCATCTCTAAAAATAGATTTCAAAAGAGCGAAAATACAGGTTCAGATTATCCAAAAAGAATCGGATAAAAATGCTAAGTTTGAAGTTTTTGATCGTTTAAATACCGGTGGCTCTTTTTTATCTTATCAAGAGGTGCGTAATTGTCTTTTGATTATGCTAGATAAAAGCCTATATAAGTGGTTAGAAGACTTGGCAGAAAATGAGGACTTTAAAAATTGTATTTCCCTATCCGAGCGATTAAGACAAGAACGCTACGACTTGGAACTAATTCTCAAATATTTTGCCCTGTCTGCTCCCACATTTGATCCAAAATCATTTAACAAACAAGATGTTAATGAATATTTGACTGACTATTTGATAAAATTATGCAATTCCACCACTTTTGATCGTGTGTTAGAGCAAGAAAAATTCGCTAAGATGTTTTTATTGCTTGCTGAAGCGACGAATGAAGATACTTTTACCAAATATGATGGAACAAGATTCAAGGGGAAATTTCTCGATTCTGCTTATGAAGCGATCACCACAGGATTACGAGAAAATATTGATGATTACTCCACTCAAGATATTGAACTGCTAAAAACAAAAATTCAGGAAATGTGGTCAGAATCTGACTTTATTTCTAACATCGGTACAGGATCGAGAGCTAGAACTAGAATGCACAAAATGATTGAATTTGGCAAAAAATATTTTAAAAAGTAATGAGTAAAGATAATAGAACTATCGAAATTCTCCAGGAAAACTTAGATGAAGATATGGCATGGCGAATCAGAGAACTTAGTATTTTAAAAACTAAAATTCCTCGACAAAAAGGAACTGAGCAAGATGTATTAATTAGAGCTGCAATAACCACTCTCTATGCCCATTGGGAAGGTTTTATTAAATATGCAGCAGAATGTTATTTGCAGTTTGTTTCCTTAAGAAGATTAAATTATCATGAACTGGATTACTGTTTCGTTGCCCTTAGTTCTAGAAAATCTATAAATGAGTTAATAAAAACCAATAAATTTAAGTTACAAAAAGAGATGATCAAAAATTTACTTGATAACCTAGAAAATAGAGCTTATATACCCCACGAAAATATTATTAACACCAAATCTAATCTCAATTTTGAAGTTTTCACTGATATCTGTACTATTCTAGGAATTGATGATCGTTATTATCAACTGCAGCAGAAAGCTATTGATGAACAACTTCTCACCCAAAGAAATAAAATTGCTCATGGCAAGCATTTAACTATCGATTATGAAGAATACATCAGTATTTATAATTTAGTAATTAAATTAATCAGAGATTTTAAAGATGATCTATTAAATGCCGCCGTGACGGAACAGTATAAAAAAGTCAAAAGTATATAGGATTAATAAGCTATTATAAGCACAAAAAAAGTTGATAGAACCAAAACGGTCTATCAACTCTTAAAGTTATCTATTCAAGAACTAAAAATTAACGTTCTTGAAAGACGATTTTTTTGTCCAAGGAAGGACGGTTATTCGACTTAGAAGGGTACTTACTACCACCACTGCGGGGAGTTTTATTAATCACAGGTTTACTGCTCGTCGCTGCGGGAACTTCCCAATCAGTTTTCATCCACTGGGGACAATTTTGATCGTAGATCATTTGCAGGGCAGCAGCCGCGATCGCTTGGGGATCGTATTCTTCACTTAAATCCCGCACTAAAGGCAAGAAAGAAGCCATCCGTTCCCCCGATAAAGCCTCTTTTAGCTGATTTTGCAGCTTGGCCAGGCGTTTTGCTTCTACTTCGGTGCGACTAGGAATGGGACTAGATTCCAGACGTTGACGCAGACGCTGTTCAATCTGACGTAATAAACGCCGATCGATCGGTTCTACTAAAGATATAGCAGTTCCCGTTTTACCGGCGCGGCCAGTGCGGCCAATGCGGTGAATATAGGTTTCCGCATTATCCGGCAGATCATAGTTAATAACGTGGCTGAGATTTTCCACATCTAGACCGCGGGCCGCGATATCCGTGGCTACCACTAATTTAATTTTGCCCTCGCGGAAACGTTGCACCAGTCGTTCCCGTTGCACTTGGCTTAAGTTACCGTGGTATTCATCCACCGTTTGCCCCGCTTCTTGCAGTTTGCTGGTTAATTCGGCTGCGGTTTGCTTGGTGCGGACGAAAATAATCGCCGATTCTAGGGGTTCGATCTCTAACAGGGGTTGCAGGACTTTTAATTTCGTCCAACCGCGAGGGATCATATAAATTTTCTGTTCGATTTTAGCAGGAGCGGCCTGGGGTTGAGAAACCGTCACAGAAATGGGAGATTTCAAGAAATTAGCGATTAAATCGCGGATTTCCCGGGGCATAGTTGCCGAGAAACAGGCGGTTTGACGGGTGGAGGGGGATGCTTGCAGAATTTTCTTAACATCATCGATAAAACCCATACTGAGCATTTCGTCCGCTTCATCGAGGACTACCCAGTTTAGGGATTCGAGATGGAGTTTTTTGCGATCGAGCAGATCAATTACCCGGCCGGGAGTGCCGACCACAATCTGGACACCTTTTTCCAGACTGCGGATCTGACGTTCCATGGATTGACCACCACAGACTGTCAGGATAAAGAGACGACGATCATCAGAGAAATCTTTGATGGCGCTGGCCACCTGTTGGGCTAATTCCCGGGTGGGGGTGAGGATTAAAGCTTGAACGTTAGGATTTTTGGTGTCCATGCGTTCCAGTAAAGGCAGGGAATAGGCGGCGGTTTTGCCGGTTCCCGTTTGTGACATTCCTACCATGTCATGCCCTTCTAGAAGCAGAGGGATGGCTTTGGTTTGAATTTCCGTGGGGGTGGTGAATCCAAGCGTTTCTAGGTGTTGAAGACGGCTATCGGATAAACCTAAATTGTTGAAACCAGTGGTCATAGGGATTGTTTTGTGGGAATTAAATTAGAAAAATGGAAAAATTAGACTATTTCGCCGTAGAGATCGTAGGTATCGGCCGAAGTGATTCGGACCTGTACGATCGCACCTAGAATCGCCTCCCCTGTCACATAAACCAAGCCATCCACTTCCGGGGAAAAACGAGCGGAACGCCCGATTAACTCTCCTGTTTCTGGGTTTTCCTGTTCGATGAGAACATCGACAGTTTGACCGATATAAGCTTGATTTTTGCGCTCCGAGATCGGTTGCTGAGTTAACATCAACCGTTCGCGGCGTTCGTCCATAATTGCCTGTGGCACTGGATTGGGCAGGTCAAAAGCGGCTGTACCTTCTTCGGCGGAGAAGGTAAACACCCCGACGTGATCGAACTCATGACGCTTGACAAATTCCAGCAGATGGCTGAAATGTTCCTCGGTTTCTCCGGGGAAACCGACGATAAAAGTCGTTCGTAAAACCGCGTTCGGGATAGCTTGCTTGATCCGCTCGATAATGCCATCGTTGACTCGTCCTTGCCAGGGACGGTTCATCGCCCGCAGGATGTCGGGATGGGAATGCTGTAGCGGCAAGTCTAGATAGGGTAAAACATTCGGGGTCTCTCGGATCGCCTCGATAACCTTTGGCGTTAACCCGGTCGGGTAAGCGTAGTGAACGCGAATCCAAGGTATATCGACTTCTCCCAGCGCTCGCAAGAGTTCCGCTAATTTGGGTTCGCCATATAAGTCTAACCCATAATTGGTGGTTATTTGCGAAATGAGAATTAATTCTTGCACCCCTTGGCTGGCCAATTGTCGCGCTTCGGCCACAATTGACTCGATCGATCTCGATCGCTGATCACCGCGCAGGTGGGGAATAATACAGAAAGCACAGCGATAGTCGCAGCCTTCGGCTACCCGCAGATAGGCGACTCCCTCGGTAGTGGTGCGATAACGGGGCAGATTTTCGTCGGCGATAAAAGTGGGATCGGCGCTGACTTCTTTGACTCGTTCTCCCGTCTCTACCCGTTCGACAATCTCGACAATTTTCTGATAATCCCCCGTGCCAACAATGGCCACGGCTTCCGGCAATTCCGTCAGGAGTTCATCTTGGAAATGTTGGGCCATACAGCCGGAGATAATAATTTTTTTATTAGCTTCCGCCAGTTCCACGAGGGTGCGAACGGATTCTTCTCTAGCTGCTTGAATGAAACTACAGGTATTAACGATAACGTAATCGGCCAACTCTTCGTCATTATCTACGGGATAGCCAGCTTTGGCCAGCAGTCCTAACATATGCTCGGAGTCGATCCGGTTTTTCTCACAGCCCAGGTGTGAGATGGCGATGGTTGGCTTATTGCCCATGCGATCGAGTATCAACCAAATCTTAAACTTCTCTTTTAATGTTAAGACATTGTGAACTACTCTCAACGGATTTGAGAGCTTCCTGCTTCAATGGGATGCGCTTTCTACCTCGAAAGATAGCAAGTCTTACCTTCCCGACCCAGGCAGGAGTCCTAGTTCCTAAGACCCACACTTTTTCTTGCAACACGACCCGTTGAGCTTGGTTATCGCTTAAGGAATAGTGGTCAAGACCCGTTTATGATAACATAGTTTTTTGGAATTGTCTATATACAAAGTCAGCATTGATGAGGGGAACTGTGGGGCGAATTACTTCGCCCCTTTAAAAGCCCTGTCCCATCGCACTAAGCGCATCGGGAATTCTGCTGACACTAAGTTAAAATAATTTCCCCCCCGTGGAACCGTGGCTAGGCCTTCACCCTGTTAAAATGGGTGAGCGGCGCCTGGTTGGGGACGCTAAGAGTAGTAGACGCTGTGAACTTAATTGCAACTTTCAAGACAAAAAACCCGATTATTGGCGTAGTTCATCTCGCCCCCCTGCCCACTTCCCCCCGTTGGGGTGGCAGTCTCAAGACGGTGATCGAGCGGGCTGAACAGGAGGCGACGGCTTTGGCTGCCGGTGGTGTTGATGGTTTGATTATCGAGAATTTTTTTGATGCTCCCTTTACTAAGCAACAGGTGGATCCCGCCGTGGTTAGTGCCATGACGTTAATTGTTGATCGCATTAAAAATCTGGTGGTCTTACCGATTGGTCTTAATGTTCTCCGCAATGATGCCCATAGTGCCTTAGCGATCGCTACCTGTGTCAATGCCCAATTTATTCGGGTTAATGTGCTAACGGGGGTTATGGCCACCGATCAGGGCATTATTGAGGGTCAAGCCCACGAACTCTTGCGTTATCGGCGCGAATTGGGGTCTGAGGTTAAAATTTTAGCGGATGTTTTGGTTAAACACGCCCGCCCCTTGGGAACCCCTAATCTGACTACGGCGGTGCAAGATACGATCGAACGGGGACTAGCAGACGGGGTGATCCTCTCCGGTTGGTCCACCGGTAGCCCCCCCAGTTTTGAGGATTTGGAACTGGCAGTGGCGGCGGCCAAGGGAACACCAGTTTTTATCGGCAGCGGGGCTGATTTGGACAATATCGGGCGGTTGCTGCCGGCTGCCGATGGGGTGATCGTGGCTAGTTCCCTCAAGCGTCATGGCAAAATTACTGAACCGGTGGATCCGATCCGGGTGTCGCAATTTGTGGAAACGGCCCGGCAGATCAACGATCAAAAAGCAAAAATTAATAATTCGCTGCCTTCTTTGCCTCTGTCCACATAACCCCTTGCTAGAATGGCGGATAGTTATCGGCCGTGGTGCGATCCTAAGTTTTTAGGAATTGAAAACGTCCTAATTAACACAATATCGTTACGGGATTTTTCCCTTCAACAAAGTACATTTAGATTTCCCTCCTGACTCCTGAATTCTCCTGTAATTTAATCTAAATAATATTATGCGTCGTCGTTCTGTACCTTGGATTCATCGCTACTCCCGGCCCCTAATTGGGGGCGTTTCGATCGTGGGGGCGATTCTGACCGGCTATTTAACCATTACCAAACTGACGGGAGGGGCCGCGGCCTGTACCGCCGGGGCTAGTGATGGGGTTGGTTGTAGTGGTGTTCTTAATAGTCCCTACGCTACGGTTTTCGGACTGCCCTTGAGTTTGTTCGGTTTTTTGGCCTATATTGCCATGGCGGTTTTTTCCCTCAGTCCTCTATTTATCAATGGGGAAACTCAGAAAAATCTCCGCAAAAGTTTAGAAAATAATACTTGGTTATTGCTGTTAGCGGGGGCGACGGCGATGGCGGTATTTAGTGGTTATTTAATGTATATTCTAGCCACGGAATTAAAGGAATTGTGTCCCTACTGCATCACTTCAGCTTTGTTCGCTTTAACTTTATTAATTCTCACAATTGTCGGGCGTGAATGGGAAGGTTTAGGACAAATTATACTGCCGATGGTTGTGGTGGCCATGATTACTTTTGTGGGAACTTTAGCGGTTTATACGGGAGTAAATTCCCCCACCGTGACAGGAGGAAAAAAAGAAATTACCCGGCCAATGACAGCGGCTACACCTCCCTACGGTTGGGAAGTAACCACGGTTTCGGAAGAGACAGAAATCGCCCTGGCTCAACATTTAAAAGCAATTGGTGCGAAAGAATACGGGGCTTTTTGGTGTCCCCACTGTTACGATCAAAAACAGTTATTTGGTAAGGAAGCTGGAGAAATCCTCAAAAAAGAAGGGGTTTATATCGAATGCGATCCCCAAGGGGTTAATGGTAATCCCCAAGCTTGTCGCGATGCCGGAATTAAAGGTTTCCCCACTTGGATTATTAAGGGTCAAGAATATTCGGGAACCCAAAGATTAGAGAAATTAGCGGAGGTTTCTGGTTATACTGGCCCGATGAATTTTAAATATACAGTTCCGGGGCGCAAGTAGGAAAATATTGAGGGGTTGAACCTTGTTCAGCCCCGACATTTTATGGTGTTTGTTCTCTAGATAAAGTAGAACTTGAATTTTGTTCTTAGCAATAGAGGGAGATTGAAAGTTGCCAGATTTTGATCAACCTATACCCCAAGAAAAACTTGACATTATTGAGAAAACTAGAGCCAATTTATTTGCTTGGCGAGGTCAGTTTTCACCACAACTGATTGAAACTATATTAACTTATTATTGCCCATCTAATTCGGTCATCCTCGATCCTTTTGTGGGTAGCGGAACTGTTTTGCTAGAGGCAAGTTATTTATCCCTAGAAGCTTATGGATTTGAGATTAATCCCGCTGCTTATATCATGAGTCTTACCTATAAATTTATCAATGATTATCAAAAAAAAGAAGTTCTTAAAAACCTGAGAAATATCATCGATCAAGAATTTCCTTTGAGAATTTTTGAAGTCAGTGACCAAGTAGAAAATTTAGTAGATAAATTGCAAAATACTAGGAATATGCTACCGGATCGGTCAAAGGTTTTATTTGATGCTTTGGTAATCATTCTTGATGTATGTAAGAATAAAATTACTCAGGAATTTATTCAGAAAAAATTTTCACATCTTAGCAATATAATTACTAATCTTCCCTACTCTCAAAAACCGCTCAGGGTTGGATTATCTGATGCTCGTTCTCTCCCACTAAAAAATAATCAGATAGATTTTGTTGTGACTTCTCCACCCTATATAAATGTTTTTAATTACCATCAAAATTATCGCCAATCTGCTGAAATATTAGGATGGGATTTACTCAAGATAGCCAAGTCAGAAATTGGTTCTAATAGAGCAAATAGGAGTAATCGTTTCTACACTGTAGTACAATACTGTTTAGATATGGGTGATATTTTAAAGGAACTGGCAAGAGTCAGCAAGCAGCAAGCAAGAATTGTTTTAATTGTAGGACAAGAATCTAACGTTCTTGGCGTACCTTTTTATAATGCTGATATTATTGAAAAAATAGGTATCAAAGCCAAGCTATTTCAGAAAGTATTAAGACAAAAAAGAAAATTTAAGAATAAATTTGGTAAAGTTATTATAGAGGATATAATTAATTTTATCAACTTAAATAATCAAGTTAGCCAAGAGGTAATAGAACAAATTTCTAGAGAGGTAGCATTCGAGGTATTGGAAAGCAGTAGGCTTTTTGTATCTTCAGAAAACCAGCTATTTTTAGAATCAGCAATTGCCAAAGTCAATAATATTCAAAGAACACCAATTTTAGATAAGAGATTATATATTGACCCTGTTAATCTTTGAACATCAACAAAAATACATGAACGAATTTTCCCGTCCTCACTACACAAAACTAACTGCCTGTCTTAACAATCCTGGGTTGCCAGAAGCTGATCGGGAACGTTTAGAAGAAGCTATTATAAAATATCGCCAGTGGATTATCGAGTTAGAATCGATTAATTCTGGTCAAGCAGATGCAGTAGAAAAGCTAGTGTCAGCTACTAACCGATATAAGCGTTTTATTGAACTTGACTTGATTTTTGATAGTTCAGATAACTTTTTGTATAGACAGAAGGGACAGTTAAAATTAGATAATACTATATTAGAAGAATTTTTACCGCAGCTGGTTTTCCGTAGTTTACAAGGAATAGATAACTCTTTTGAATTAGGTCCAAGAAATACCTTCTCTGGACTAAGTTTCCTATCCTCTCTCGGCAATATTGGTAAAGGTGGTCAAGCAAATATTAGAAGCAAAAATCAGGATTTTATAATGGGAAAAAAGTTATATCTAAAGTCATCTTTTGACCCAGAATTTCAAAATTATGAATTGATTGAGTCCCATCTTGGCTATGTTTGTGTAGAGTGCAAAACTAATTTAGATAAAACTATGTTTCAGGAAGCTGTAGCTACAAGTAGAGATTTAAAAATTGCTGTTCCTAACTCTTTATATTTTTTGATCTGCGAATTTCTTGATATGACACCAGTTTCAATAATTTCTACTCAAATTGATGATGTGTTAATTATACGAAAAACTAAGCGTATGACCGCTAATCTTCGACAAGAGTATCGCTCCTCAAAAGCAAGGCAGATGCACAGACAGGAATATGTAGATTTTTTGGATGCTTCTCAATATTATCCCGATGTGTTTCAAAGGATGATCGATAAAATACAAACTCATATTGATAATACAAACCCATCACTGGAAAATGTTTTATATCAAGGATATTTCTAAAAATTTTCTCGACATCAAGTTTAGCTACTTTAATGTATAATAAAGAGGTAGATAAGTTGCTAATTATTGATTATGACTCAGGTAAATCTACAAAAAGCCGCTAATATTCTCGGTGTCACTACCGCAGAAATACTAACATGGCAAAAGAAAAAATTAATCAAAGGTCAGAAAATCAATCAAGTTGATTGGTTATTTGATCTCGAGCAATTAACCAATCTTAAAAATAACCAATCCCCCGGAGAATTGAGAATTTTACAAACTGTTGAGCCAACTAATTACACGGTTATCGAATTATTTGCTGGCTGTGGTGGTATGGCTTTAGGTTTAGAAAATGCGGGGCTAAAAACGCAATTACTGGTGGAAATTAATCAAGATTGTGTTAATACTTTAAGACTCAATCGACCGCAATGGAATGTTATAAATCAAGACATAAAAAAGATTAAATTTTCTGATTTTAGAGACAAAATAGATATTGTAGCTGGAGGTTTTCCCTGCCAACCTTTTAGTTATGCTGGGTTAGGGAAAGGATTAGAAGATTTGAGAGGGAGCTTATTTTTTGAATTTGCTCGTTGTTTACAGGAAGTACAACCTAAAATCGCTATCGCCGAAAATGTTCGAGGATTATTAAGCAATAAAAAAGGAGAAACTCTCCAATTAATGCTGCAAGCTTTACAGGAAATCGGTTATTATGCTGCTTATCAAGTTTTATCGGCTCAATTTCTCGATGTTCCCCAAAAAAGAGAAAGATTAATTATTATTGCCACCCGTCAAGACCTAAATATTAAACCCATTTTTCCCCAATATAAAAACTATACTATTTCTCTGAAAAAAGCCCTAGAGAATTGTCCAATTTCTCTAGGAGTAGAATATAAAGAAAGAAAAAAAGAGATTATGTCCTTAGTTCCCGCAGGAGGAAATTGGCGGGATTTGCCGATGGATATTCAAAAAGAATATATGAAAAATAGTCTCAAAAATCACGGCGGACGGACAGGATATGCTAAAAGATTATCTTGGGATGAACCAGCTTTAACTATTACCTGTAGTCCTGCACAAACCCAAACAGAAAGATGCCATCCCCAAGAAACTCGTCCTCTGACTGTGAGAGAATATGCACGAGTGCAGTCCTTTCCCGATGATTGGCAATTTACCGGTAATTTAACCTCTCAATATCGACAGATTGGTAACGCGGTTCCCGTGAATATGGCTTATCATCTTGGTGGCTGTTTAATTAATATGTTGCAAGGGGATTATCTGGGGGAAACACAGTCAAAAACTGAACAGTTAAGCATTCCAGGGTTAGAAATTCATTAATTTTGACTAAAAGTAAATAGTTTTTACCTAATCAGCAACAGCTGCAGAAAAATTAAGTAGTTATACTAAATCCGTTGAGTAACGCACAGAAAACGGGTTTCTCGGAGAAACCCGTTTTCTACTCATGCACTCATGCAAAACGGAGAATAAATAATCAGTTTTAATAACTAGATTTAATATTAGATACAATTAATTACACATATCTAACCACTTCTTGCATGAGTGCATGAGTTCCTATCCTCAGCCAGAAATTGATTTTGTCTGATTCTACTGTGCAGGGGGAATAACTTCTAAAGGAATACTTTCAGTTTTTCCCTCTTTAGATGGATTGACATCGGGACTTTTTTCTGCATCTGGAGTTTTTTCCACCGCTTTGGTTTCTGGGGTGGGGGGATTTTCGGGGGGTACTTCTGGACTGGGGTTATTTTCCGGTATGGGAGTGAATTCCACCGGGGTTTCGGTTTCAGGAGAGGGGGAAACTTCGGGGGAAGCTTCGATATTGCGGGTAGTTTCCGCGGGAGTTTCTTCTATCCGGGGGGTAGTTGCGGGGGTAGTTGCGGGGGTAGTTGCGGGGGTAGTTGCGGGGGTATCTGGGGGGGTGTCTTCGCTGATGTTTCGTTCTTCCTGGGGACAGGCTGCCGATTCTAAACCGAGATGACATCGGACTTCCTCCCGTCCCAAAGACACGGCAATTCCCGACACCGACATTAACAAAGCTAGGATGGGTAAGATATTTTTCATAAAATTAGACTTGATTCTACTCCTCGACATCACATTATCTATTTTAGATAGGATCGAACTGATATTGAGAACCCTTTGGCCCTTCATTGCCGCGATTAGCGCGCACCAAGGGAACTTGATTAAAAATGTTAAAATCCGTGGTGCTTCCCTGCAAGGTGATTCCTCGATTTAAAGTTGCGACTACAGTAGCACGGTCAGAACTTTTAGCGATCGCTTCTCCTAATACTTTCATGGTATCGTAGGCGGTAGCAGTACGCCAACTGACGCGACCGCGCCAACTTTTCAGCGCATCTTTGGCAAAAGGATCCGTTGCTTGGAAACTCCAAGGTACTGCTAGAACTAATCCGTCGATGCTATCGGCTCCTTGAATAAGTATATCGGGTGTATAAAGTTCATTTCCGCCTAATAAGAGCATTCCAGACGATTCTTGGGCAATAGCTACGGCTTGATCAATGCGATCGCCGTCTTTACTCAAGGCCAAAAATACCACCTTAGCGCCAGCTTGTCTTGCCTGATCTATGGCGGTTTTAGCGTTAAAATTGGCTTTGGTTGTGTCTATTTCCTTAACTATCTTGCCTCCCGGTTCCTTTATTGCTTTAGCAAAGGAATCCCTTAATTTTTGACTATAGGGACTATCGGAATTATAAAAAAGAACCACTGACGGAGAATTCTCTTGTTTACTAGCATAATTAGCCAAAGTTTTGGCCACTGCTTCCAGATAACTGCCTAAAACTTCCTGAGACTTATCCTTAAGGGGAATGGTTTTCAGGGTTGATTTTCCCGTTTGACTAACACTGGTAGTCAGGGGAGAAAGAATCGCTAATCCTTCTTTTTCGTAACTTTCAATCGCTTTTTGACTAAAAGGATCGATTCCGTGGCCCATAACTGCCAAAACTTGACCGGATTGAATCAGATCATCGGCTATCGCTTTTGATTGTAACCCACCGCCATCATTAGCGATGACTATTTCCAAAGGATTACCCGGATTAGAATTATTAAACTCCTCTTGATATCTTGCCACACCTCGGAGAATTTCCTTGGCACTGTTGGGGTCGTTAGCGATGGGGACAACGACGGCTATAGTATTTTGATTACCCTTTTGTCTAGCTTTGGCGTTATTGTAATAGATTTTGCCCTCCGGATCGTTTGCTTGGGGAGTGGCTGCTAGTTGGTAAGATGCGATCGCATTTGCCCAATCTTCCTTTTTAAAGGCCGCTGCGCCTTTTTCTTTGTTAGGAGTGGAATTAAGCAGTATTTTCTCACCTTGGCTAAATAAATCAGGATTTTTAGCCGTATTACTCACAAAAGTTGCCTTGGGTTGCTTATCTGGGGTTTTTCCCCGGACGACTTCGGGAGTATCGGGTTTGGGAATCAGCATTTGCAATAGACTCCAACCCCCTAAACCTGCGGTTAAAGCGGTAATTATCAAAGCGAAGGGAAGTAACCAGTTAGATTTTTGACCGACTCTCGTTGTACCCCCCGGAGACACCACAACCGTGGTTTTAACCGTCGTTGTTACGGGATCCATCGCTTCCCTAGGTAGGCCACAGATAGGACAATCAGGAGTAGTATTTTCGCAGGGTTCATGACCTCCCGCAATCGCTTGCGGATAAGTTTTACCATCTTTAGGGATACCGTCACATTGCCAAGTAGTCATAATCAGTTATCAGTTATCAGTTATCAGTTATCAGTGGGTAAGTTAACAGTTATCAGATGTGAGTTTTTAAGTGTGCAGTATTACATAGCAGTTTCTTGCCATCTTTTCACTGATTACTGTTTACTGTTTACTGTTTACTGTTTGAGGACGTTGTTGTAAGCTTTGGAAATAGAGGCCACCGATAAGCAGTAAAAAGAGGATATAAGCAACAATTTGACTGATATAGAGGTTTTGACGATAACCAAACAGAGATTTGAGGAGGAGTCCGGGAAAAGTGCGATCGCTCAAAATTTGGGAACCGTCCCAAACTTGAAAACCGAGAAGACAGGATGAGGGGAGAGAAGGACAGAAATTTTGATAAAAAGGGTCAATTTCACTTAAAAGACTGATTCCTGCGTCGATATGTTTCAACACACCGATGAGTAATCCCGCAACGATTAAGAGGAGGAAAGTCCCCATAATTTGGAAAAAGAGACGGATATTAATTTTTACTCCCCCCGCAAATAGGAGAATTCCCAACAAAGTCGCCACACTTAACCCCGCTATCGCACCGAACGTTTGTATCTGCCAATCTTTTTGGAATTGGGCCAGGATAAAGAGAACTGTTTCAAATCCCTCCCGCAAGACAGCGATAAAAACGAGCAGAAAAATCGCTTTTCCTGCCCCATTTTCCGATTTTAAACCCGCTTTTACCGCACTTTCTACCTCAGATTTCAAATATTTGGCCTGTTGAGTCATCCAAATTAACATCCAACTCAACATCAAAACGGCAATCAGTCCAAAAGTGGCGGCCAGTAATTCCTTAAGCATTGGTACGAATGGACTAGGAGAGGCATCCACTTGAAAAAGGATTCCCCCTAACAAAATACCGACCAAAACACTAGCGACTACTCCGGCACCAATACCACGATACACCCATGAGTTAAGTTGCGATCGACCCGATTTTTGTAAACAAGCGAGGACAATTCCCACCACTAAAGCGGCCTCGAAACCTTCCCGGAGAGTGATAATAAAAGTGGGTAAAGCGGAACTAAGATTCATAAGCTAGTCAATAAACTCTAGCTTTGATCCTAGCTTAAGCAAAATCTCGCAGCATCTTGCGAATTTCCAGATTGTGTAATTCTTCTTGTCCGATCATACCGCGAGCGAATTCTTCTAGGTAAATACTGGCATCTTCGACGGTTTCTAGGAGTGCTTTGTACAAATCGAGGGATTTTTTCTCATGATTGAGGCTCTCACTCAAGATTGCTTTGATATTATGTTCATAGCTTTCCTCGATTGGGGCAATTTTTAAGCTAGGATGACCTTCTAAACCAGTGAGAATTTCCCCAACTTGTTGCGCGTGGGTGAGGGACTCCGTGGCCTGAGTCTGGAAAAATTGGACGATGGGGATGCGATGGGGCCCTGTCACCATCAGGGAATAGTGGGTATAACGGACAACTCCCGCTAGTTCAAATTCCATGATTTCGTTCAGTTGTTCGATGGTTTTGTCTCTGTCTAGTTCTCGCATAAGATTCTCAATAATTTTTCTCTAATTGCAATTGTAGCTAATCCAGACTGGCTAAATAAATCTTAAACCCTTGTTGGCTAATATCTTTAGGCTTTTTTGCCATCAAAAAAGTGCCAGATATTGGAGCAATCGGGGGGAAATTTTCGGCACTTTTTCCTGAAAATGCCTAAAATCCCACACACCCCCCAAAAAACCTTTTCAGCAAACCCTAGGTAATGCAAAAAGACTTTAGCTGGGGGAATGGCAACTCAAGAGGTCATTAAAGGTTTCATTTTGCCTTAAACTATCGAAAACAAAGTTATTACGCGCTAATTCGCCGCAAATATCCGGTTCTATGTCTAGAGCTTCCCGTAAACAGTCGATCGCTTTTTGTTGTTGACCGAGGGCGGCATAACAGCAGGCGGCATTATACCACGCATAGCGATCATCTCGATCAATTTTTAACGATTCTTCATAACAGGCGATCGCTTCTGGTAAACGCTGTAATTCCTGTAGGATCACACCCTGTTGATACCAGGACCAGTAATCTTGCGGTCGGATATCGAGGGCGGTACGATAATTAAATAAAGCCTCTTGGGGATTGCCCCAATCCCGGAAAGCGTCGCCGCGACGATACCAGGCCCAATAATCCCGGGGTCGCGCCCCCAAGGCCAGATCATAGGAAGTGATAGCGCGTTCGTAGTTTTTGAGCAATCGATAGGCCTCTCCTTGCCGGTAGGCAGCCCAATAGTCCCCCGGACTATGACTTAGGGCCCGTTGAAAACAAGATATCGCTTTTTGGTATTCCTTTAATTCCTGTAGATAAACACAACCTTGATCATACCAAGCCCAATAGTTATCATCCTTTACCTGTGCAGCGTTAGAGTAACTTTCAGCCGCTTCTTCATACATTCCCAAGTCTTCTAGTATCATACCCCTTTTGTACCATGCCCAATAATCATCTGGATAATATTCTAAGGCTTTTTCGTAGCTGATTAAGGCTCCAAAATAGTCCATTCTTTCTTTTAAAATATTGCCTTGGTCATACCAGTCCCGATAGGTATCCGGACGGCATTCGAGCGCTCGATAGACAGTGAGTAGATAGGTCATAGTTATTAATCTATAGTAAGTAGGGAGGCACAATTATTTGTAGGATGGGTTAGCGCACTTCGTAACCCATGCGGGGGTTGGGTTTCATGCTTCAACCCAACCTACGTTCTACGTTCATCTTATATTTAATTCCACCCACCTACTTAATTAGAGCCGTCAGTCTTATTAATTACCAGTTATCAGTGGCAGTGTTCAGTGGGCAGTGGGAGAACTGGCGATCACAATCGATCGCCATTCCTAGTTATACTTTTAAAACAGATTCAGATCCGTTAAAGCGCCGAGACTGCTAGAGGAGACTAACTTGGCGAATTTGCCGAGAATTCCCGTTTTATAGCGTGGGGGACGCGGTTGCCAATGGTTACGACGACGGGCCAATTCTTCCTCCGATACATTTAACTGCAAGAGACGCTGACGAGCATCAATAGTGATTTGATCCCCTTCCTCGACCAGAGCAATTGTACCACCCACCGCCGCTTCCGGAGCAACGTGACCGACCACCATGCCATAGGTTCCCCCGGAAAAACGACCATCGGTAATTAATCCCACGGAATCTCCTAAACCAGCACCGATAATTGCCGAAGTGGGGGCCAACATTTCCCGCATACCCGGTCCACCTACTGGTCCCTCGTAACGGACAACCACCACATCCCCGGCTTGAATTTTTCCAGCTAAAATTGCCTCTAAACAGGTTTCTTCCGACTCAAACACCCGCGCAGGCCCAGTGATGACCGGAGTTTTCACGCCGCTAATTTTGGCCACGGCCCCCTCTGTGGCCAGATTTCCTTTTAAAATGGCTAAATGACCCTCTTTATAGACAGGATTGCTAAAAGGACGGATAACGTCTTGGCCTGAGGGCGGTTGGTCGGGAATATCGGCTAAAATCTCGGCGATAGTCTGACCGCTAATGGTGAGAGCATCCCCGTGTAGTAAACCATTAACCAGGAGAATTTTCATCACTTGGGGAATACCGCCGGCTTTATGTAGATCCACGGTAACGTAACGCCCGGAGGGTTTAAGATCGCAGATAACCGGTACACGCTGCCGGATAGTTTCAAAATCATCGATCGATAATTCTACCCCCATGGTGCGGGAAATGGCTAAAAGGTGCAGCACAGCGTTAGTGGAACCTCCCACCGCCATAATTACCGAAATAGCGTTTTCAAAGGCTTTACGGGTCAAAATTTGGCTAGGTAGAATCTGTTTTCTAATCGCCTCGACTAAAACCTTGGCCGATTCTTCGGTACTATCGGCTTTTTCCGCATCTTCGGCGGCCATGGTCGAGGAATAGGGTAAACTCATCCCCATGGCCTCAAAAATGGAAGACATGGTATTAGCAGTAAACATTCCACCACAGGAACCGGCCCCGGGGCAAGCGTTGCGTTCGATTCCGATGAGGTCTTCTTCACTGATTTTACCGGCGCTGTACTGTCCCACGGCTTCAAAGGAACTGACTACGGTTAAATCGCAATCTTTGTAGCGCCCCGGTTTAATCGTGCCACCATAGACGAAAATAGCGGGAATATTCATCCGGGCCATGGCAATCATTGCCCCCGGCATATTTTTGTCACAACCCCCGATAGCGAGGACTCCATCGAGACTTTGACCATTACAGACGGTTTCAATGGAATCGGCGATTACTTCCCTAGAAACGAGAGAATATTTCATCCCTTCTGTTCCCATGGAAATCCCGTCACTAATGGTAATAGTCCCGAAAAGTTGCGGCATTCCCCCCGCTAATCTGGTTCCTGCTTCGGCACGCATTGCTAAATCATTAATTCCCATGTTACAGGGGGTAATGGTGCTAAATCCGTTAGCGATGCCGATGATGGGTTTGCTAAAGTCCTCATCCCCAAAACCTACCGCTCTTAACATGGCCCGATTAGGACTACGTTGGGTACCTTGGGTAACAATGCGACTTCTGTAGTTATCTGCCATAACTTTATCTTTCTCCAATGGCGGCTGATGTGTGCGATCGCGGCTCAAGTTCTCTAATCGCACCTTATATTTCTATTTTCTGACTTTTGGCCGCTCTGAGCAGGTTTTAGGACAGCCCATCTCTAAAGAAAATATAAAACTGCATTTGAAAAAAGCTGAAAATCCTGTAACAGTTAACTGATGATTGCCTACTCCCTTTAATGATGCTTAGAAAACCAGAAAATTGCTGGCAGTTAAAGCTAAAGTTGGAGAAAGTGTCGCAATTTGGCTGGCTGCTGTTGTTCCTGTACCGTCAATGTCGTACCATAATTGACCATTACTGGCATTATAAATAAAACGATGAGCGGAGGTCGTCGCTGATGTTCCGGTAGTAAACTGGGTGTTTAGTAACGTACCAACCGTTAAACCGCCACTAAATCCACTCCGAGATACCAAAATCGTGTCATCTAGCACATTAAAGTCGGTAATCGTGTCAATGCCTTCCGTGCGGGAGTTATAGCGGAAGAAATCACGGCCACTTCCTCCCGTCAAGCTGTCATTTCCTGTCCCTCCTATGACAGTATCATCGCCATTTCCGCCGAGTAGGGTATCATTTCCATTTCCCCCATTAAGGCTATCATTACCATCCAACCCAGAAAGAAGATTTGCACCTGAATTTCCCGTTATCACATTATTGCCATTGTTCCCCGTGCCATTAATCGCTGTACTACCTGTTAAGGTGAGATTTTCAAGGTTATTGGCCAAGGTATAACTAATGGAGGCGGAAACCGTATCTGTTCCTGCACTATCAATAATCACATCGTTGATATTATCAATGGTATAAGTGTCATTACCTTCTCCTCCGTCTAGGGTATCTACCCCTGCTTTGCCGTCTAATGTATCGTTCCCTGCATCGCCTAGGAGGTAATTATTGCCGTTATTGCCGATAATTGTGTTATTAAGGCTGTTTCCTGTGCCATTTAAGTTACCATTCCCAGTTAAGGTGAGATTTTCTAATCCCGCTGCTAGGGTATAACTAATGGAGGCGGAAACCGTATCTGTTCCTGCACTATCAATAATCACATCATTGACGTTATCCACATAATAGACATCATTGCCATTGCCTCCTTCGAGAGAATCCGAACCCAGTCCTCCATTTAGGGTGTCGTTTCCCGCTAATCCTTGTAGGGTGTCGTTTCCGTCTCCACCGACAAGATTGTCATTGCCAGATGTGCCTGTAATGAGTATAATTAGTGACCGTATAAGTGGTTCCTAGATTAGAGGTTGCAGTTGTCGTTTCCCGTACCGACAGAGGATTATTCATATCCTTAGCTCCAACATAAAGAAGTTTAATACCGAGGCGTTCATCGTTGACTATTTCTCTGGGAGTCTAGCCTAAGCTACCTAGCTATGTCAAGAAGTTTTTAGTAACTTCACAGGAACCTTAAAAAAACTTAACCAATTATTCCTTCTATATCCTGGGTTATAACTGTTGGGATTATCTGGGCTGCTACCGGTAATGCGATGTTTATATTCTTAGGTTGTGTTAATAGCTTAATTTCTATGGTTTTCATAGTCTAAAAACAATGGTTATCCTCTTGTGTGAATAGGAGGAAAATCTAAGCTGGTATCTCCCATTCAGCCGCTCGTAACTAGATTAAACACAGAAAACGGGTTTCTTGAAGAAACCCGTTTTCTCATTCATTGAGACAAGTTGACTGAAATTTCGACTTTGCCACTGTTGTCGTAATTGCGTCGCTTTAACCACATCATAACTTGTGCCAAAAGCCGTTTCTAAATTCGCCCAAAAACCATCAGATTGAGCAAAATCGAATAAAATATCGTCAACAGCAGGAATAATCGGCACAAGAGCAGAAGTCATGAAATTAACTGCCAAGGTTTATTGCTAACAGTTTTAGCTCAACAATCCCGAATTTTTCAAGGGTGCTATCACAAAAATTAACATTTATTACAAGAAAACGGGTTTCTCAAAGAAACCCCTAGAAAACGGGTTTTCTAAATAGTTTCTCGAAGAAACCCGTTTTCTAAAATCACAACTTAATCTAATTCATTTGCCGTTTGCAAAACCTCCTCATAAAGTTGACGACTGATGCGAAAATTTGCTTGGAGTATTAGAGCATCGATTATGGGTTGAACCTTAGCAATCAATCCTCTATTTTTAGCGATTAAAAGAACTCCTAGAACCCCCGTAATTGACAGCCCCAAACGCACAGCCTCCCTCCGTCCAAGACGCTCATCAATTAACAATTCATCTGCTTTTAATTCTAAGGCAAGAGCGATTGCTTCTGCTTCGCCAAGATCTAAATTATAGTCATTGCTCAAACAAGCCACAAGTTCCAAATTAGCGGCTTGTTTAACCTGTATCCAGTTCAGAGAAATTATCGCTTTAATGCGGATATCTTCCTCAGTTAAATTGGCTAATTCATTGGCAACTGCTTGGGGAATAACAACATTAGTATAAATATCTTTTAAGATTGACAGATAACCAACAAGAGCAAGACTGCTGAGAGGAGAAGTATCGCTAATAATAATCATAGCCAACCTTTCTCTTTTAAATGCTTAATATCTTCCTGAAACTCAGCAACATCATAGTGAATACAAATTCCTCGTTCAGAAAGCATCCGTTGAAACTTGATTTGATTAATACCTAATAACTCACTTGCTTTTCCTAAGCTAATCTTATCTTGTTGGAATAACATAACAACAATTTCCTTCAACAGTTCATCCTCTGATAAACCACTTGCTTTAATCACTTCTTGGGAAATAACTAGAGTCATATTTTCTCCGTATTTTGATAAGAATTATACAAATGCTATCCTATGTTTTGCGGTCTGTCAATTCCCTTTGGCAGACCTCACTTCTAACTGTTAACTGTTAACTGAAATTCCCTCTCCGAAGCAATCTTACCCCTTGTCATGGCGAAGATGCGATCGCTAACGTAAACTAAGCAGTTAAAGTATTTAACCAATTGATTAAATCTTCAACCGTAGAGAAGTCGAATAAAGCTTCTCCTAATACTTCGACAGCATCAATACTTAACTGCATAATTTTAGTTTCTAATGAAGGATTAATCTCCCCTAACTTGCGTTTAAGTTGGCGAATAATTAATGTCTTTTCGCGTTCGATACCTTGTTCGATACCTTGTTCGATACCTTGTTCAATACCTTGTTCGATACCTTGACGCATCCAACTGGTGGTAATTTGCATGACTCCCTCCTGTACGGGTTGACTAAATGTGCTAATCTCTTCTTGGAATTGTATCTCTTCGACCGGATTTAGATTGAGATATGTATCAATAAATCCAGAAATTAACTGCATTCTCGCAGGATCTAACCTTAAAGTAATTAACAAGCGCAGACATTCCGCTTTTACCTTGGCTCGCTCTTTCTCTGCAATGTTCATCTTAGCCATCAAAGCTGAAGCAACTGGATTCTGCTGATTGAGAAAATCTCGCCAATTTAATCGATTTAATTGCACTACCTGATAGTGAAATTCTAATACCTTAAAATCGGGAAAATCGACCACATATTGACTAATTGCTTCTCTTTTTGGCTTTTGGTAAGAAAAAATTACAATGGGATAAATCGGTAAGACAAATTTCTCATGAAAGCGAGCAAAATAAGTAAACATTCGCCGGTTAAACCACTTTCGGGAACTTTGCTGCGCCTCTACATGAATCAGAAAAAAAGATTCTTTTCCTCGAAACCTAACTTGTGCGACTAAGTCGCTTTCATGCCTTTCTCCTTCCGTGACATCGGTAAATACTTCTTTGTCTAAAAAAGTAATTGAGTCTCTGTCTAAATAATTCATTACTTCAGGAAAAAACAACTCAATAAATTCGATAAAAAAGGTGGAGATTAACTCCTTAAATAAGCGATCATGGTCAACCTTATTAGTCATGTAATATAATTTTAACGAATCTGAGCGGTGAATGACTACCAGAAAATAACAACTCTTTGATTCTAACAAGTTTAAGGTTACTTGACGATCCAGAAAACGGGTTTCTTCAAGAAACCCGTTTTCTATTCTGAGAATATCCTCTCGTTGATAACCCTGTTCGTACAACCATTGAGTTAATGCTAATTTCGCTTCTTTGCGGGGGAGATGGTAAAATAAATAGGGTTTGCTGAAAAAGTTTCCTAAGTTTCAGGGAAAAAGTGCCTAATTCTCCCCCCCGATCCCTCCCATATCTGGCACTTTTTGATTTCAAAAAAGCCTAAAGATATTATCCAACAAGGTTTTTAGATTTATTAAGCAAACCCTAAATAAAGGCAATCTCCTAAATACTGACTCCTGACTCCTGACGACCGACTCCTAACTCCTGACTACTGATAACTGATCACTGATAACTGAAAAGTTCCGCTAATCTTTAAATAAATTGCGAGAAACGTACCAAGTAAAACCACCGCCGATAACTGCCATAACTGCTAAAGCTAATAATACCGGTCGGAGTCCGAATTGAGTTTCGGCGATACCCGCAACAGCTAAGGGTAAAGAGAGGGCAATATTAACGGCATTATTTTCTAAACCAAAGACTTTACCGCGCATTTCGGGGGGTGTATCTGCCTGTAGGGTAGTTTGCATGGGAACCCCGACTAAAGCGGCAAAAATGCCTAATAAAGCGGTCATAGCGAAGGCTAAAATTAAACTCTTTGTTGCTAAAGATAAACCGATTAAAGCTGCCGCCATACCCAGGGAACCCCAGAGACTTAATTGGGTGTGGGAGAATTTTTGGCCCCAATAACCCAAGGTAATCGCACTAACTGCCATTCCTGCACCACAGGAGGCTAATAAAAAGCCGAATTGAGAAGCTTTTAACCCGGGTAGTTTTTCGGCCATACTGACAGCTAATACCGATAGAGCAGCAAAAATACAGAATAAGATAACTAATTGAATTAGAGCGTTACGAACTTTATGATTTTTGTTGAGGTAACGAATGCCGTCGCGGATATCTTCCCAAACATGGGGCTGTTCTGCGGTAGGAATAATATATTTTTCGTTAGTTCGCAGGATAATTAGAATTAAACCGGCAATTATATAAAAAGCACCGACAATCATCACTTTGCCAATATCAAATTGTCCGGCTCTGGTGCCGAAAATACTATCAGCAAAAGCTAATAAAGGTTCACCGATGGCAAAACCGATAATTAATACCGCCATGGTGGTTAAAGTGTTGAGGGAATTAGCCGGCAAAAGATGACGACGTTTTACCACTAATGGCAGGGTAGATTGTTCGGCGGGGGCAAAAAATTGGGTTAAAGTGGAGACAAGAAAAGTAATGACTAACAATAGGAAAAAACCGAAGGGTAAATTAAATTCTCCTTGTAGCCGGTAATGCCAATTTCTTAAACCGTCCGGCAACCAACCGAGGGGAACGGCTAAAGTTTGCTCGCGCACTAACCATAATAATAGGGGAATGAGGAGGACAAAAGCCCCGCGTAAAAGGTTAGAAATAACTAAAACTTGTTTTTTTAACCATCTATCAACATATACGCCCGCCACCGAACCCACTAACACCGCCGGAATTGTATTAGCAATCATTATCGCCGATACCCAGCCACTAATCGACTGATCGGCTTTTTGGTAATGGGTGGCAATTAGGGAGATCATCAGGACTAAATAGAATTTATCCGCTAATTGGGAAAAAATTCCCCCCGCCCAGAGAATGAGAAAGCGCGGGTTTTTTAGCACTGGGGCAAAACCCTGACTAGGATTGGATTTGGGCGCACGTTTAGGCAAGCGGTTCATGGTTTCTGCGTCGGATTGCCTCGGTGAGGAATCGGAAGAATTAAAAACAGGAGTGGGGGAGGCGCTAGACGTAGCGTCGTCAGTTTCTGAGTCAAACAGTTGCATTATGATGATTTTTGCTATCTGTTTAAAATTCTAAGGGAGATAAACCCTCAACTAATGCCGAGGAGCGAAAAGTTTTTCCTAGATGATATTGAGTATAGCGACGCAGCAGGCGATCGAGGTTAATCCAAGCTAGTTCTGAGGTAAGGTTTTCTTGGGGGGGAAAATCTGTTTTTCCTAGGCATTGCAGTAATTGCAGTTCTTGCTGCGTCAGTTTACTATCGATTTTGGGCGGATTGATTGTTTCTGTTAGGGCAGCTAGATCTATTATTCCCCCTGCCTCGAAACTGAATCCTAGGCAATTGTCCCTAATTAAGGCTTTTCCCGTCAACAGGCAGTTATGGACTTGCGGCACTAAGCCGGCAATTATTAAGAAATGAAAAATTGCTTGACAAAGATAGGGAAGTATGTATTGATTCTCGTCGAGGACTTCAATTCTGGCCAGATGGCTGCAGATTAATTCGTATAATTCCCTCTGGGGTTGTTCGCTCAGTGCGATCGCCAAAACCAGTTCGCAGAGGTATTGGCTAACGGTGAGTTTGGCGAGATTTTGACTTAATTTGGGATAAGATTCGATAGTTTCGGCTTGAACGACCTTATCTAGGGATTTTCCTGCGACTATTAACAGATTATTGACCACAAATAGTTCACTTCTACCCCGGAGGGAAGATTTATACTTGCGCGCACCGGGGGCGATGGCTCTAATTAAACCATATTCGGCGGTCAAAATAGTTAAGAGGCGATCGGCTTCTCCGAAGGCCATTCCTTGCAGATTGATTCCAGTAGCTTGATAGGTACGAGACATCATTTAATAATTAACTAGGGTCTGCTGAAAAAGTTTTTCGTGGGGACAGGGTGTGGGGTGTGGGGTGTGGGGTGTAGGGTTTTACCGATTTTGAGGGGGTCAATTACCTAATTTTCAGGGAAAAAGTCCCTGAAATTTCCCCCCGATCACTCCCATATCTGCTACTTTTTGATTGACAAAAGGTCTAAAAGTCTTACCCAACAAGGTTTTTAGATTTTTTCGGCAAACCCTAGATAATTGTCTCCCCAAAAAGACTTGAGCTAATCACCAAGCAAAAGGGAAACTAGGAGGATATGCTATGGAGGTTAGCGGACTCGAACCGCTGACATCCTGCTTGCAAAGCAGGCGCTCTACCAACTGAGCTAAACCCCCGATCTGGTTTTTAGGACACTTTGGTTATTATAACCTATAGTGAAAAATATTACAAGTAAATTTTCCCTTTCCCTGTCATGTCTTATCTAGTCGCCACTTTTTACCAGTTTGTGGCTTTGTCAGATTATCGTCAAAAACAGCCAGAAATACAAAAATACTGCCAAGAAAGAGGAATTAAAGGCACTATTCTTCTGGCAGCCGAGGGGATTAACGCAACGATCGCTGGGAACCGTCAAGCGATCGCCGAGGTGATTAGTTGGTTAAAAACCGATACTCGTTTAGCTAATCTAGAGGTGAAAGAGTCTGTTTGCGATTATTTGCCCTTTCAACGCTTAAAAATTCGCTTAAAACAGGAAATTGTGACTTTTGGTCAACCCAAGGCTAATCCTCTCGAAAAAACAGGAATTCATCTCAAAACTGAAGAGTGGAACCAATTGCTGAAAGAGCCGGATGTGGTAGTGATCGATACTCGTAATAATTATGAAGTGGCGATCGGTACTTTTGCGGGAGCGCTTAACCCGGAAATCCGGCATTTTCGCCAATTTCCCGAGTATATTCAGGAAAATTTTGATAGTATTAACAATAAGAAAATAGCTCTTTTTTGTACGGGGGGAATTCGCTGTGAAAAGGCGGCAGCTTTTTTATTAAATCAAGGCTTTTCTCAAGTTTATCAGCTAGAGGGAGGTATTTTGAAATACTTAGAAGAAGTTAGTCCCGATCAGAGTCTTTGGCAAGGAGAATGTTTTGTTTTCGATCAAAGAGTGGCACTAACAGCTAATCTAGAGGTGGGACATTATGAAATGTGTCCCGCTTGCGGTCATCCCATCGATGAAAAAGATAAACAATCCCCCAATTACCAAGCAGGAATATCTTGTCCCTATTGTAGTTAATTTTATCCTATCGTCCCGCTCTCATCTCCCTACTTTTCTAGCATCTGGTTACTTTTTCTTGCGGATTTGTGTACCAGAAATCATGTCATGAAGAGCGCGTTTTTTCTTTGTCCAAGCTGCCAGTAAAAAGCCCAAATATAAGGGAGCAGTGGAGAGAAATTTTAGTAAGTAGCGGCGATTTGCTCTCGCAAAAGATATGCGTCGGCCTTGGCTATCGGTGACGGATAAATCAAAAAACATTTTACCAATAGTGGCTTTAAAAAGATATTCTAAGAAGACATAATATAACCATTTAATAACTATTCCTAAACCGAGGGTGCTAAGGATGGCAATATGTTCGTGAGTAAAGTTAATTTTGGCTTGAATATTATAGATAATTGCCGCTATAAATAAAGCAAACCCGATAATTGTTGTTCCAACTGCACTTAATCCTGCCCCATAGTAAACCCAGATTTCTTTGGGAATATCAAAATCAAGATTTAAGTTTTTAAAAGTTGACCATTGTTGTAAGCGAAAACAGATATAACCACCTAATAAAGCGGCGATAATAAGAACGATAAAAGAATCAATTAAAGAGGCTTTTAAACGGAGCCAAAACCCAGCATAACTGGGAGAAATTGCAGCAAGTAAAGAAATAAGTGCAGGATTAGGAAGAGGAATAATTTTAGGTTTTTCAGGAGCAGAATTTTTAGTTTTTTTAGTTTGATGGGGATTAGCTTTAATATCAGTAATAATTTTTAGCAAAGTTTTGGTATCTTTAGGTCGATTAATAGGTTTTTCTGCCATTAAATTATCGATAAAATCTGCTAATCGAGAAGGGATTTTTGGGGTATATTTACGCCAGTTAAATTCATTGGTATTAATATTATAAATTTTCGGATCACTGGGTTCTTTCCCGGTTAACAAAAAGACGAAAGTTTTGCCCAAAGCATAAAAGTCTGACTGGGGGACAGAGTGACCACGAGATTGTTCAGGAGGAGCATATCCGGGGGTATAAATTCCCGTATTTTTACCTCCTGCTAGGACGGTTTTAGTCACCTGTCGCGCTGCCCCAAAATCAATTAAAACTAATTGACCATCGGGTTTTAAGATAATATTAGAGGGTTTGATGTCGCGATGATAGAATTTATGTTTATGAACTTCATGGAGAATATTAGCTAACTGAGTTAACCAATCCAAAGCGAGATGATAATCAATCGGTTTAAATCCTCTTTGTTTTTGGTATTCTTCTAAGTCAATACCAGCAATTTTCTCCATAACTAAACAGTGTAAGGCAGTTTGACTCTCCCGGGGATGATAAATAAAATAGTTTTCTCCTTTGGGAATACCGGGGTGATTTAATTGTTTTAAAAGATTGGCTTCCTGTTGAAATAAATCGATAGCTTTGCTAGAATCGTAGGTAAGAACTTTTAACACTTTAGGTATTTTACGTTCATCTATCACTTCATAGGTATTGCCAAATCCACCTTTGGCACTCAATAAATTTATGACTCGATATTTACCATTTAAAAGCAAGTCGGAACCACAGGATTGACAGTAACGACTCTCCGTGATACTTTTCGGTTTAGGACAATGAGGATTAATACAAAAACTCATGGATTTTATTGGTAGAGTAAAAAATAAACTTGATGATAACAATATTCCCTGATATATTTAAGGTTTATTGCCAAGAAAAAAGCCGCGCAATCCCAAAGTTACCACGGCACTTAAAAAAGCCACAACCAGGGGGATAATCAGAGATTTAAGCCCTTTTAAGTCAGCAATATCTTTAACTAGGATTGCATAACTATCCGCGACTTTTTCCAGTCGTTTATCGATACCTGCGACTTTTTCAGTCAGAGTTTTAATCTCTCCCTTTATTTCTGTGGTTTCCACTTTTAAATCATTAACATCTTTTTGGAGAGTGCCAAATTTTTGATCCACATCTTTTTGGAGAGTGTCAAATTTTTGATCCACATCTTTTTGGAGAGTGCCAAATTTTTGATCCACATCTTTTTGGAGGGTTTCAAATTTTTGATTAACATCTCTCTGGAAGGAATCTATTTTCTGATCCATATCTCTCTGGAGAGTATCAAATTTTTGATTAACATCTCTTTGGAGAGTATCGATTTTACTCTCGATCCTTGTCAGGACAGATTCGAGAGAATAGGTAACGGTTTCGCTAGTTTGAGTCATCGGTTAAAATCCTTAGCTACAATTCGATCGCTAATTGCCTACTCTCATCTTAACCAAATTCTTAAATCTTACTGAAATCGTCTAAAACTGACTGAAAGTGTTGGCTAATTTATCAGCAATTCCCTCGATCCAAATTTCATCTTGTTTAGTATAACTGCGCGGTGAATTTGCCGCCAAAATTAACACCCCTTCCTTGCCGATGGGTTGACAGATTAAGCCTTGGGTGTTTTCTGGCAAATAGTCAAACTCGATTTTAGCGGGATATAAATTTAAATTAACTAAATAAACGGCTTTACCGGTTTCTAAAACTCTTTTGATAATATTACTAACTTTAACTTCAGAATTCTCCCTTAAGATACCGCGACGTAATAAAACTTTTCCCTGATAATAAACGATCAGAGATTTTGTCACGGTGTTAGTTAAAAGTAAATGGGAAGCCCAGGCAAGCTCAATTTTAACCGGTTCTGGCAAATCTGGGGCGAATTCCAGACCTTCGCGCCCGATTAATTCCACAGCATCCGGTAAGCGGGGTTGAACTCTTTGCCAGATTAAACCCACCAAAATTAAAACCCCACTCAAAATCACTCCCATCACATCGGAACGCGCTTGCGATGGGGTTAAATCGGCAGTGGCAAAACGATTAAACATTAATACCGTACCCCCGACGATGCCGGCGAACAGGGGTAACAGTCTTAAAATACGATTGGGATCAGCTGGTGCCATAGCTGAGAACTATTCCTCGTCTGGTTCTAAAATCCGCTGGAAAAGATAGCCTGTACCTCTAGCGGTGAGAATTAACTCAGGATTACTGGGATCATCTTCTAATTTGGCTCGTAAACGGGAAATATGCACATCTACCACCCGCGTATCCACATGACGTTCGGGGGTATAACCCCAAACTTCCTGAAGGATTTCCGAGCGGGAAAAAGCCTCTCCCGAGCGACTGACCAATAATTCCAGTAAACTAAATTCCATACCAGTCAGACGGATGCGTTCATCCCCCTTATAAACTTGGCGTTTATTGGTATCGATTTTAATGGAACCAATATGAATCACACCGGAACTGGGAATCCCCGGCGCGCCATTTTTCTCCACCCGACGCAACACCGAACGAATCCGCGCCTCGAGTTCTTTGGGAGAAAAAGGTTTAACCACATAGTCATCCGCGCCCAATTCTAGCCCGGTAATTCGATCGGCCACATCGCCCAAAGCGGTTAACATAATGATAGGAATATCCGATTCTTTGCGGAGTTCCTGACAGACACCGTAACCGTCTAATTTCGGCATCATCACATCCAAAACCACTAAATCGGGTTCGGCGGTGCGGAAGGTTTCTAAAGCTTCCTCTCCGTCGGCGGCGGTGACGACTTCATAACCAATCATCGACAAACGAGTCTCTAAGATACGACGGATGCTGGCTTCATCATCAACAACGAGAATTTTTTCCTTCTGGTTCTCCAACTGAATTAACACTCCTTAGTTAAATAGTGTGATGAATTTTAAAGTTAAATAACGAGCGTTCCTGTTTATAGAATATCCTTTGGCCGTTATCATTAAGCCTGAATTTCCTATTTTATTTCTTTTATGGCAATTATCAATAACTTTATGGTCTTGCTTCCCCTTTATCATACTTAATTAAATTTGACAAGAGAATTGATCCTCAAACCGCTTTTCTTCAACTTTTCTTAAAAAACATGGCGAAATCCCGAACAATATATATCTGTAGCACTTGTGGGGCGGAATCTCCCCAATGGTTAGGAAAATGCCCCAGTTGTGACACCTACGGGACGCTAGAAGAACAAGTGATGGCTGGTGGCAATAATCCGGCGGGAAATCGCCCAGGATGGCAAAATAGTCGCCCAAATAACGGCAAAGGGCAACGCAACCCGCAACCGCGCATCTCGGTGCGCTTCTCGGAAATTACCCAGTATGAACAGGAACGTTTTCCCTCTGGTTACGGGGAATTCGATCGCGTTCTCGGTGGTGGCATTGTCCCGGGTTCTCTTGTACTAATCGGCGGCGATCCGGGTATCGGCAAATCGACGCTTTTACTGCAAGTTACCAACCAACTCGCCCAAAGATTACCTCGCATCCTCTACGTTTCCGCCGAAGAATCGGGACAACAGATTAAACTGCGGGCTGCCCGTTTAGGAGTGGGAGTAGTTCCCGTGGAGTCGGAAAATAATGGCAATGGCAAGGAGAAAAAAGCCTCTGAATCAACCGCAGAACTCGATAATCATCTCTATGTTCTGCCAGAAACCGATTTAGAGGAAATTTTGCGGGAATTAGAATCTCTACGCCCACAGGTGGCGGTAATTGATAGTATTCAAACTCTTTATTTTGGGGCGTTAACTTCCGCGCCGGGATCTGTCGCCCAAGTTCGCGAATGTACCTCCGCCTTGATGCAGGTGGCAAAACGGGAGAATATTACTTTATTAATTGTCGGTCATGTGACTAAAGAAGGGGCGATCGCTGGCCCGCGAGTTTTGGAACATTTGGTCGATACGGTGTTATATTTTGAAGGCGATCGCTATGCCTCCCATCGTCTCTTAAGATCCGTGAAAAACCGTTTTGGGGCAACCCATGAGATCGGTATTTTCGAGATGGTGGATCACGGTTTGGTGGAAGTGGAAAACCCCTCGGAATTGTTTTTAGGCAATCGCGATGAATTTTCCCCCGGCACGGCGACGGTGGTAGCCTGTGAAGGTACACGCCCGATTGTGGTGGAGTTACAGGCATTAGTTAGCCCTACCAGCTATGCTTCCCCCCGAAGATCGACTACTGGCATAGAATACAACCGATTACAGCAAATTCTCGCCGTTTTAGAAAAGCGCGTCGGTATTCCTTTATCGAAATTAGATGCCTATGTTGCCTCCGCGGGAGGGTTGGGAGTGGAAGAACCGGCGGCGGATCTGGGAGTTGCGATCGCTGTCGTCGCTAGTTTTCGCGATCGAGTGGTGGATCCGCGCACGGTGTTAATCGGAGAAGTGGGATTAGGTGGACAAGTGCGCTTAGTGTCGCAAATGGAACTAAGATTAAAAGAAGCGGCGAAATTGGGCTTTAAACGGGCGATTGTCCCCAGAGGTCAAGTTTATCCCGAAGATGTGGGCTTAGAAATTGTTCCAGTCGGCAAGGTAATCGAGGCAATTGTCGCCGCAATTCCCCCCCAGCAGCGCTTTGGGGAAGATATGGAAGAGGAGGAAGGGGAAGGGCAAGAATAACGGTACAATGCTAAAAAACATTAAATTACTTGGGAGATTTTCACCATGTCTGTGTTAGCTGTTGCTGCTTTAGCGGGTTATCTGATCGTTTTTACCGGAATTGCCCTCGGTCTCTTTTTCGGTCTGCGCTCCGCTAAAATTATCTAGTATATAAATAGTAAAAAAGCTGTAGTGATCGGTTTAACTGATCACTATTGCCAATTCTAGGGGAGATAAAAAATGACTGTTATTCCCGACTTAAAAACTCTCTACGAAATTGATGATTCTCTCTGGTTAGAAGAAACTATAGAACTGCTCAAGGCTAAAAATTTTGAAGCGTTAGATTTAGACAATTTAATCGAGGAGTTAGAAGACTTGGGAAACGAGAAGAAGTTTCGTGTGGCTAGTTTTTTACAGCAAATTATTCGTCATGCTTTGTTACTGCAATTTTGGATAAGCGAAAGAGAATATAATCAGGCTCATTGGCAAGCAGAGATAATAAGTTTTCAATATCAGTTAAAGCGCTATTTAACCACAAATCTTCGCAAATATCTAGAACAGGAATTTGAGCAAATTTACTTTGAGTCCCTGCAATACGTTCGTAAAAAAACTGATAATAAAGTCAACTTTCCTGATATTTGTCCCTACAGTTTAGAAGAACTTCTCGATCCTAATTGGCTACCATCTGACAATCAAGGAGATAAAAAATGACTGTTATTACCGACTTAAAAATTCTCTACGAAATTGATGATTCCCTCTGGTTAGCAGAAACTATAGAACTGCTCAAGGCTAAAAAATTTGAAGCTTTAGACTTAGACAATTTAATCGAGGAGTTAGAAGACTTGGGAAACGAAAAAAAGTTTCGTGTTGCCAGTTTATTAGAGCAAATTATTAGACATTTTTTACTCCTACAGTTTTGGACAAGTGAAAGAGAATATAATCAGGATCACTGGGAGTTAGAAATAGTCAACTTTCAAATTCAGCTAAAAAGAGGCTTAACCACCAATCTCCGTAATTATTTACAAAATGAATTAAATAATATTTATGAAGATGCAGGTTTCTTTGTGCGGAAAAAGACAAAGAATAAAGTTACTTTCCCTGATAATTGTCCCTACAGTTTAGAAGAACTTCTCGATCCTAATTGGCTACCACCTTACGAATAAAGGAGATGATAATGACTGTTATTCCCGACTTAAAAACTCTCTACGAAATTGATGATTCCCTCTGGTTAGAAGAAACCATCGAACTCTTGAAAGCGAGAAGATTTGACACTTTAGATTTAGAGAATTTAATCGAGGAGTTAGAAGACTTGGGAAACGAGAAGAAGTTTCGTGTTGCTAGTTTTTTACAGCAAATTATTCGTCATGCTTTGTTACTGCAATTTTGGACAAAGGAAAGAGAATATAATCAAAGTCATTGGGAGTCAGAACTGGTAAATTTTCAAGATCAATTAAATACCTACCTAACGGCAAGTTTACGGAAATATTTAGAGCAAGAATTTGATAATATTTATCAGAAGGCACTCCGTTATGTGAGAAAAAAGACCAACAATCAAGTCATTTTTCCCGTAACTTGTCCTTACAGTTTAGAAGAACTTCTCGATCCTAATTGGCTACCATCTTATCATCAAGGAGAGCAAAAATGACTGTTATTACTGACTTAAAAACTCTCTACGAGATTGATGATTCTATCTGGTTGGAAGAAACTATAGAACTGCTCAAGTCCAAAAGATTTGACGCTTTAGATTTAGAAAACTTAATCGAGGAGTTAGAAGATTTGGGAAATGAAAAAAAGTTTCGTGTTGCTAGTTTATTAGAGCAAATTATTAGACATTTTTTATTATTACAGTTTTGGACAGAGGAAAGAACATATAATCGTAGTCATTGGCGTTCAGAAATCGTCAATTTCAAAAACCAGATCGACAATTATGTAACTACTAATCTCCGCAATTATCTCACTCAAGAATTACCTCGTATTTACCAAAAAGCCTTAAATTATGTTAGAGAAAAAACCGATAATCAAGTTAGTTTTCCTCAGAAATGTCCCTACAGTTTAGAAAATCTGATCGCTCTCGATTGGTTTCCTCCAGAAAATGAATAAAGGAAAAAACGAAATGCTGAAAAAGTTTCTACGTTGGCTGATTATTGGGGGAACCTTATTTTTTGTTCTCAGCAATCTTAAAAATAACTGGGATAACGTCACCTCAGTTAGAATTGAAAATCACGGTTGGTTATTTCTTTTCTTGGCACTTGTAACCACAGTTATCGCTCAAATTTGGGCCGGATGGGTGTGGACATGGATACTCAAAAGCTATCAACAACCGATTAAAACCTCCGCAGGAATTGGCATCTATATGATTACCAATTTAGGAAAATATCTACCCGGTAATATCGGACACTTTTATGCTCGCATTGTGGCAATTAATAAAGCAGGAAGTGATTGGGGAACCGCTAGTTTAAGCGTTTTATTAGAGCTTTTATTACTGGTGTGTGCAGCCTTAGCCATAGCAGTTATTGGTAGTGGTTTAGGTTGGATGAAATCTAGCTCAAGTCTAGGGATACAGATATTAGTTTTAGGATTAATTTTAATCGGCATTCATCCCAAATTTTTAAATTATCCTCTGAAAATCCTTAGCCAAAAGAAAAAGATTGCTCAAGAACCTGTTTATCTAACTAAATATCCTCTTGTACCTCTCCTGGGTGAAACTGGATTTTTATTGTGGCGTGGTGCGGGGTTTATTTTAGCTTGGATGGTATTAAAAATGATTACCCCCGCTCAGATTTTACCCCTCTTAGGAACCTTTAGTTTTGCTTGGTTATTGGGTTTAGTTGTCCCCGGTGCGCCGGGAGGATTAGGAGTTTTTGAAGCCACAGTAATCGCACTTTTAGACGCAGAAAAATTTCCCGCCGCCAACGTACTTATCACCGTTGCTATCTATCGTTTAATTAGCATTCTCTCTGAAGTCATTGCCGCCGGAATCGGGACAAAATTAGTTAAAGATAAAGCCAAGTTTTTTGGTTAGCTTAAGAATATTAGGCGGGTGTGTTAGCCCAATGTAACGCACCCAGTAGAAAAGTTTTGATCATTGTTAAGCGAAGATAATCTTCTCAACTACTAAAATCTATCTCCTGACTCCTAAATTTTGATGTAACATAGGAGCAATAATCAGCAAAAACATGGATACTCCCACCTAGAGAGGCCGAAAAAATGACGATTGCCAAAAGCGACGAAACTGCCACCTCTCCGGCACTGATAGAAGAAGATTTCGAGGACTTCTGGGAAC
>VYMB01000187.1_pt1 | contig 35678 bp, 28 predicted proteins | sample 5115321 | NCBI WGS metagenome assembly VYMB01 (sample SAMN12291794, study PRJNA351875) | freshwater metagenome | isolation source: freshwater lake | place: USA: Michigan, Wintergreen Lake | collected 2011-08-02 | reverse complement strand
AAACTTTAAACGCTTCGGGAGAGATTCCCTCTTGGTTGGTTGGAGAAATCCTGCTTGCTAACGGAGACTCAATGAACGAAGAATCCCCGTCTCTTTAGAGCGGGGAGCGTCAAAAAACAGAAATAGTAAAACATCAGGGTTAAATTGTGGCAGTCACGAAAAGATCCACTATACTGTTAAACTTAAACAGGTCATAACCCAATGACCATCTAGCTATAATCATGTCACCGCCACAAAAATCATTTTATGCTTTCTGAGCCGGAACCGAGGGACACCCTCACCAATCCCACCGTCAACATGGCCGATCAAACTACCGATATCAAGCCAATTTTAGCCTTAAAAGAGTTGGTCGCCAGTTTATATCGCGAACAAAACAAAGTTCAAAATCTCTTAAGTTCCCTCGGTTTTGCCCTGCGGAGTTTCAATAATTTAAACCAATTCCTCGATCTTACCCCCTTGATGGCCGCACGAGTGGCAGACGCAGAAGGAGGGGCGTTGATTTTGAGCAAAAATAACGGTCAAGTGGCCCTCGATCAACTGCATTGCCAAGATAATCAAATTAATGGGGAACTACGCCGACAATTAGAGGCAATTATCCGACAATTAAACCAAGAAGCGGCATTTGAGAATAAAAATAGTCGATCGCTTCTCGATAGTCTCGACCATAAAATCCGGCAAACTCTCGGACAGGGTACGCAGGTTTATAGTACACCTGTTCTGATAAAAAATAGTGAACGGGGACGTTTATACGTTTTCAGTCGCGATCCCGATTATGGTTGGACACCCACCCGTCGTAAACTGTTACAGCTAGTGGCCGATCAAACGGCGGTAGCTATAGCTAATAATGAATTAACGCTGGAATTACGGGCCAAGGAACGTCAGGATCGAGAGTTAGAAATCGCTTCCGAAATCCAAAATCGTCTTTTACCTCGGCAATGTCCGAAAATTCAGGGGGTAGAATTGGCCGCCCACTGCAAAACGGCTAATCGCGTTGGTGGCGATTATTATGATTTTATCCCCTGCAACTACGATCAATTTAAACCGGCAACGGAGGCGGAAATGGAAGCTAGTACCGCTCCTTGGAGTATAGTCATTGGTGATGTCATGGGTAAAGGTGTCCCAGCAGGATTATTGATGACCATGACCCGGGGAATGTTGCGAGCGGAAGTGTTAAATCGTCACTCCCCGGCCCAGATTTTGCGTCATCTCAATCGGGTTATGTATGCCGATCTCGATAATTCTCATCGTTTCGTGACATTATTTTATTCCGAGTATGATCCCCTGACGCGCCGTCTTGGCTACAGTAATGCTGCCCATTATCCTACCCTCTGGTGGCGGGCCAAAACGGGAGAGTTAGAGTCTCTCGACACGGAAGGGACATTAGTTGGTTTAGAGGCCGATTCTATCTATGATGATGCCCAAGTGCAATTAGAAGCGGGAGATACGCTGATCTATTATACCGATGGCTTTACCGATGCAGTCAACTCGAAAGGGGAAAGATTTGATCAGAAAAATTGGCTATCGGCAGTTAAAGAAGCCTGTCAACAGTATAATAATCCCGAACAGATTCTAGAATATTTATTTGGAAAAGTGGCCGCTTTTACTGGGTTAGGAAATGACAGTAGTGACGATATGACTTTAGTAGTTATGCGAGTGAAATCGGAGTAATAAATTATCATCACCTAGCTCATAAATTAGCCTAATTCTGCTCTTGCCAAGGAGCAAATAAAGGCAATAAAGCTAACCCGGGTAAAGCGGCAATTACCGTGATTAAAAAGAACCACTGCCAACCGATCGCCGCGGCTAAAACTCCGGCGGGAGCTACTAAAATATCGCGACTAAAGGCCATTAAACTTGATAAGAGGGCGAACTGAGTAGCGGTAAAACGAGCATTACAAAGACTCATTAAAAAAGCCACAAAAGCGGCAGTACCTAGACCGCTGCAGAAGTTTTCAATATTAATAGCTAAGACCATAAAAGGATAGTTTTGCCCTAAATTTGCTAAAATAAAATAGGCTAAATTACTAAGAGCTTGCAAGCCGCCAAAAATCCAGAGCGATCGATTAATTCCCCAACGACTTAACAGGGAACCACCTAATAAAACTCCCACCATAGTTGCTATCATGCCCATGCCGCCTTGGATCGCCCCGATAGCGGTTTGACTGAAACCAGTTTTTAAGAGAAAAGGAGTCACCATATTATTAACTAAAGCATCCCCTAAACGATAGAGAACAATAAAGGCGAGAATGCCGATTCCTTGACCGAATCGATAGCGTTGAAAAAACTCTTGGAAAGGCAACCAAACCGCCTCTAAAAGGGTTTGGGGAGTATCATCTCTAGGGGGAGTAGCCGGGGCGAAAAAAGACCAAATAATCGTTAAAGCCATCAATCCAGCTAGGAAAAGATAGACGAAGGGCCAGGGAAAGTGATCGGCTAAAATTAAAGCGATCGAACCGGTTAAAATTAAAGCCAAACGATAACCTAAAACCCCGATCGCCACCCCAGCACCCATCTCCCATTTTTCTAAAATATCTGTGCGATAGGCATCGTAGGCAATATCTTGACTGGCACTAAAAAAAGCAATCAGTAAAGCATTAATTGCCAATAATTCTAAAGATCGTTTTGGTTGTTGAAAAGCCATAAAACCAATCGCTAAAGTTAAACAAACTTGAGCGATTAAAATCCAACCGCGACGACGACCAAGAAAAGGAGGAACATAGCGATCGAGTAAGGGAGACCAAAGAAATTTGAGAGAGTAGGGGAGAGCAACTAAACTAAATAAACCGATCGATTTCAGATCAACTCCTTCGGTGGTCATCCAAGCTTGCAGGGTGCGACTGGTGAGCAATAAGGGCAATCCGGAAGCGAAACCTAAGAATAACAAAGCCGCCATTTTTTGACTGCGGAACACTTGCAAATAAGCAGAAATTTCTTTGATCATAGAGGGGGGTAGGAGGATAGATTAGATTAAAGAATATAGTTAATTGACCCAAAAAGAAAGAAATTAGTTCTGACCGGCATCATCCCATCTTAACCATTGCCCGGCGATCAAAAAAAATTCCCGAAAAATAGCGGTCTTTCCCCCAACTGGGGCCATAGGCAGTAGAATGGATGAGATTTTGATTTAGTAGTCTTGAAAAATTGCGGTATTCTACCTAAGATAGATGCTTGATTCCCCCAACTAAATCCCACCCCTATTTACCCTTCCCAGATAAGGACTGTTATCCCCACCTTCCCTGCCGACTCCTGTGATTAAAGTGGACTCCTGTTTTATCTCATACCTATTGTCTAATCCCTCCGACTCGGAAGCGATCGGTGACAATGCCGCCATTACCGTCGAGGTGCGTTTGGCTCAAAGCCAAGATATCAAAAGCTTGGCGGAGATTCTCGCCGATAGTTTTTTCCCCACGGCCAATTATTGGTCTTTTCTGCGTCCTATCTTTAAATTAGGCATTTACGAGGACTTACGGGGACGATTGCGCGCCGATACCCCCTACTACCACTGTCTGGTAGTCAGTCAAACCAGCGTCACCGCCACGGGTTCTCAGGAAATTATTGTCGCTACGGCGGAAATCGGCTTAAAATCCAGTTCTTTTTTAGCCGTTCCCATTCCTTATATTTCTAATTTAGCCGTTAGTCCCGATCGCCGGCGTGCCGGTCTGGCCCGGAGATTGCTGCTCAAGTGTGAACAGATCGCTAGAGAATGGGGTTTTGAGGAACTTTCCCTCCATGTTCTCGATAATAATCTAGCGGCCCAGTCACTGTACTTAAGTAGCGGTTATCGTCTGCAAAAAACCGACGGTTGGTTGAGCAATTGGTTATTTAATCGACCACAAAAGTTATTTCTGCACAAAAAAATCAGCCAATGAGGGGATAGGAGACTCCGAGACAGGAGACTCCGAGACAGGAGGCAAAAGGCACTCATGCAAAAGGCACTCATGCAAAAGGCAGCTTTGTTCTCCCTACTACCCCACTACCCCACTACCCCACTACCCACTTCCCCACTACCCGCTCCCATAAAAAACTTTTTGCTGCAAACCCTAGATATTTCTACAAAATTGAGATGCAGAACGATTCTAAGGAAAAATTCTGCTATATTATCTGCTAACTCTCTAGAAAACCCGATTAGTTTCATAATCTTTTCCGGGTATCTGAGAAAACAAATAGTTTATCTCTTTAAATATGGTTTTAGGGAGATATTTAGTGACTGTGTGAGGCAATTTGTGGTTAATAAGACAAAATCAAGGCTTAAAAGCGGAAAATCAGGCAAATTAGCGGCTAAACCTGTTAAAAAGCGGCGATTGTCCGGTAAATGGTTCCTGACAGCCCTAGGCTTAACCGGCTGCGCCCTAGTTTCCGCTACGGCGGGCGCTATGTTGGCTGTGTCTCTCTCCTCCACACCTTTGCGACAAACTGCTCTTAGTCCCGAAGAAGCCGCCGCTTTTAACAATCAGCAGGCCATATCCTATCAAAATCTGCAACTTCCCGCCCTCAACCGTCCCGTTAATATTCTGGTAGTTGGGGCGAAAGTGTTGACATCCGATGTCAAGGAGGCACAAACCCAAGATCTGGGTTATCATGCCCCGGTTAATTCCTTGGAGGGTTTAACCGATACCATGCTGTTACTGCGTTTTGACCCCCAAAGACAGAAGTTAACCATGCTTTCTATCCCCCGGGATACCCGCACCGATATCGAGGGTTACGGGGAGAAAAAAATCAATGAAGCTAACGCCATCGGGGGACCTGCTTTAACGGCGGAAACGGTTAGTCATCTTTTGGACGGAGTGGCTATCGATCGCTATGTTCGCATTAATGTGCAGGGTGTGGAAAAATTAATTGATGCTTTGGGGGGAGTGACGGTATATGTTCCCAAAGACATGAAGTACAAAGATTTTAGTCAACACCTCTACATTGACCTGAAAAAAGGGGAACAACACCTCAACGGCGAGAAATTCCTCCAGTTTGCCCGTTTTCGTCACGATGCTAACGGCGATATCGGTCGTATCCAACGACAACAGGAATTAATGCGGTCTTTAGTGGAACAAACCCTAAAACCAGCAACTTTATTGAAAATTCCCGATATTATCGAGGTTATACGCAATAATATCGATACTAATCTCAGTTTAGAGGAGTTACTCGCCCTAGCCGGCTTTGCCTCTAAAACTCAGCGCGCTGATGTGCAAATGCTACTGCTACCCGGAGACTTTAATGGTGATGGTCGGCAGGGGATCAGTTATTGGCTACCCAATCAAAGTAAAATTCAAGAGCTAGTGGCTCAACATTTTAACCACGGCTTTTTTATGGCTGACACTGAAGAAACCATGCAACCGACTCGCATAGCTGTGGAAGATAGCATCGATAATCCAGAAGCGGTGCAAACTCTAGTCAGATATCTGCGCTCATTGGGTTATGAAAATGTTTTTGTCTCTAAGTCTTCATCGCCAATTCTAGAAACTACCAAAATTATTGCTCAAAAAGGGGATAATTCCCTGGCTGCTGCCCTGCATAATAGCCTTGGTGTCGGAGAAGTTTTGGTGGAAAGTACGGGGAATCTCGCTTCTGATGTGACGATTAAAATCGGTCAAGATTGGCAAGAAAAATCAGCTAATCTTTCTGAGCCATCCCTAGGCAACTAAGAAAAAAATCAAGTTTATCTAGGTTATTTATTGGCCAAAGTTTGACAAAAATCTTGGTGTTCTTGACTAGCTATTCCTTGTTGTAATATTGCCAAAACTTCGGCTAAATTCCCCGATAATAAAGCATTTTTATCTAGCCATAATCCGGGGAAGACTTGAGAGCAAAAGATATTATCTTGATTTGATTCTAGGGGCAAATATTCCCCATCAGTTAAGCGAAACCAGTCCAATTGAACATCATAAACTCGCCAGATAATATACTCTTGTACTCCATGGCGACGATAAACTTTGAGTTTTTCGTGTAAATCGTAGGAAGCGGTAGAAGCGGCAATTTCTACGATTAATTCCGGCGCGTCTTCTACATAATCATCTTCACTAATGCTTGATTGTCCACCGGTTTCTATTCTTAATAAAGCATCTGGTTGTGGTTGATTATCCCCATCCAGTCGCACAGTAGTATTATCCAGTGTTTCTACTCCCGGTGTCGCCACTTCGTAGGCAGTTAACCAACCGATAATATTAGCGTGGGGTTTACCGTGGTTTTTGGCTCTCACCGCGGCTGCCATATAAACAACTCCTGCGATTAATTCAGCTTTTTTTAGTTGTGTCATTGCTTGATAACGGCGCTCGAATTCGGGACGGGTTAATCTATCGCCATTTTCGAGAGGGGGAATAATATGGGGGGAAACTGTGTTAGTCGATAGCATATTACCAAACTCAGTTAATTTATCGATTAGGTTAAGCTGGGTATCGATAGCATCGAAGATATCCTATACTTATTTTACAGCGTTTCTGATCATTTACCTGGAACCTTGCGCCATGTTTGCCTTAGTTTCACCAGATAAAATCGAGCTACCAGCGGGAGCCTTAGTGAGATTACCTGCCACTTGGCTAGATTATCAAACTTTGTCTCGGCAAAGGGGCGACAATTCTCGACCTAAAATCAAATATCACAATGGAGAAGTCTTGCTTATGTCTCCACTTCCCAAGCATGGACGTGATGCCCATTTAATTGCTAATATCATCACCACCTTATTGGATTATCTGGGGCGTGAGTACGAGGCTTTTACTCCCGTAACTATGGAATTACCAGAAACAAGTGGTATTGAACCAGATTATAGTTTTTATATTGACCATTGGCCAGCTATAGCAGGGAAAGCCAGAATTGACTGGGTAAATGATCCTCCCCCCGATTTAGTATTAGAAATTGATGTCACCAGTTACTCGAATGTGGATGATTATCTGCCTTATAAAGTGCCTGAAATTTGGTTGTATCGTCAGAAAAATCTCTATATTTATTGGCTAGATAATCAAGAGTATATCCTGCGCCATCAAAGTCAATATTTTCCTAACTTTAACCTACAAAATTTAGTTTCTTTCTGTGGAGAAATTGCCGACAATCGCAATAGTAGTATGGCAATTCGTCAACTAAAACAACATCTCGAAGATTTTTATAAGTAGGGAGGCACAATTATTTGTAGGATGGGTTAGCGCACTTCGTAACATGAGCGGGCGTTGGGTTTCATGCTTCAACCCAACCTACGTTCATCTTATATTTAATTCCACTTTGTACCTCATCATTAAGATAACTGCTATAACCATGAATAATTTTAAAATACTGCTCATCGGTTACGGTAATACTTTAAGAAATGATGACGGAGTGGGAGTGAGAATAGCCGAAATTATCGCCGAGGAGAATTGGACTAATGTGCAAGTCATCGCTACCCATCAATTGACTCCTGAGTTAGCAGCCGATATAGCTGATGCTTCCCTAGTTATTTTTGTTGATGCAGTATTATCTAATCAAACCGATATCCGGATAGAAAAATTAGCGGCAGTTACCGAATGGAATAATTTCGGTCATGCAGAAAGTCCCGCTTCTTTATTAGCATTAACTCAAGCAATTTATCAACAAACTCCCAGGGCCTGGGGAATATTTATTCCTGCTATTAATTGTGAATTTGGTGAAGAATTATCAACAATAACTCAAAAGGGCTTGACAAAAGCGATCGAAGCTATTAGGAAAATTATTACTTCTGAGGATTTGACTGAATACCAAAAGCAGGACTTTGATAATCTTCCGGCAGATAATTTTCAGGAATAGTGCTGTGATTGCCATCCCGGAGAGCCTTGTAGTGAGGAGACATAATTTCGATACCGACTTCGTTACATTTATCCTGAATATTTTGATGTAATTCAGAATAAATATACACCATTTTGCTAGGATGGTCGGTGTAGGCATTTAGCTGATAGCTGACATAAAAATCATCGAGACTGGTTTGCAAGACAAAAGGAGCAGGTTCTGAGACAATAAATTTAGTGGCTAAGGCTGCTTCTTTCAGGGTTTCGTGAACCTTACGCCAAGGTAAATCATAACCGAGAGTGACTGTGGTTTGCAAAATTAAAGGCTGTTCGAATTCCCTTTGAGAAACGCTAAAGTTAATCACATTGGTGTTTAACAGCGATGAATTAGGAATCGTGATAATTCTATTAGCTGGTGTGCGAATACGGGTGACTAATAATCCTTTTTCAATCACATCTCCAATAACATCACCAATAGAAATTTTATCTCCTAATTGAAAAGAGCGGGTATAGATGAGGATAACTCCTCCTACCACGTTAGCGATAGCAGAGGTAGAACCCAAGGAAAATAGCACCCCTAAAAATACCGACACCCCCTGAAAAGCAGGAGAATTAAATCCGGGTAGATAGGGAAAAGCGATGACTATAGCTAAGGCAATTATCAGCAGTGACAGTAAATTATAGGTTGGGTTTGCCCAATCGGGATAGAAACCATGAATTACTAAAGTTCCTCTTGACAATGCCGTGAAAAATGGTTTAATTGCTCTCAACAGATAGTGAGTTATAAAAACAATTAGCAGTATAATAAAAATATTGGGTAAATATTTTGCTATCTCTTGGGAAAAAACTTCCAAAGCACTAAAAAAGTATTGCAGAAAACCATCACCAAATTTTCTAGTCCAGGGAAAAAGACGAAGGACAAAAGTTAAATAAAAATAGAGAATAGTTAAAATAATCAGAGTGCGGATAAATTGCAAAACTCTTAGGGAAAAAAATCCTATTGTCTGGGAACTAATAATCTCAAAATTTTGGAATCCCACCCCAGGAACTAGGGAGGTGATTAATCTCTGAATCTGGGGAAAAACCCGCGAAGATATAAAAATCATCGTCCAGAAAATTAAGACCGTGGACAGGGTAGCACTTACTGTCAAAACTGCATCTTTTAAGAGGTTATCTGGTTGACGTTCTTGACGATAACGGACAATGGCCGCTTTAATCTTTGCTAAAGCTCGTTCGGCCAATACTTCTTGACTTACTGAGTGTAATTTGGCATCTTTAGAAGTAATAGTAGCAATAACCGTATCTCCCAAAATAATCGAAGGGTTTTTGTCTTCAGAATCGATTTTTATGCTTAAATCTTCAGGAGAAAGGGCATCGTCATCGGCAATTTTTTCGATTCTAGCTGTAATCGATTTCGCTCTTTCTTGCGCTGAAAAAGAACCTATTCCTTGCCGAATCGTAAAAAGTTCTTGATTATCAAGCATGACGGGAAAAACTTCTCCCAAAGTTTCCAGGGGTATTTCCTGTCCTTGTTTAGCAGGATTATTCTGGGCTGCTATCATGAAGATAGGGGATAGAGTCAGTAACAAAACTAAACAAAACAGTCCTAGGTAACGCCAGATTTTTTTCATTTTCTAAGCTACAATTGCACAGGAGCGATCGAGTTTAATACCTCTTTTTTTCATCGTAGCATGGAATAGTTCTGTGGATAACACCTGTTCCACGGGATAAATCCCGGCTTTTTCGAGTTTTGCCGCTAAGATTAATTCTGCCACGCTGCCAGTTCCCCAGCCGGCTGCTTGGGCAGTGTTTTCGTGGACTATAGTTGCTTGATAAACTGCTTTTTGCTGCCCTTGCCATCCGGCGACTTTTGCTAACATTGCCACCCCAATTCCCGAAAATTTATCGGTTACTTCTGTCATGCGATAACTAACTTGGGAAAAAAACTCGATTCCCCGAGAGCTTTCTACCCAAGCATCGGGAAAAATATGGGCAGTAATCCAAGTTAAATGATTATAAAAATCGGGAATAGAACCAAATTTTGTGATCACATTTTGCACTTGAAAAGATTCAGCAAAAGTATAGGTTTCTGGCATATCAAACCAATAAACACCAGTTTTACCTAAAGGAGCGGGAAAGTCAATTACTTCTCTAGCAGTATAGGGTTTAATCTCTTGCCATTGTCCCTCAATCCAGGCTAAAAAAGGCTTTTTTAAGCCGAGAAAAGTTGTCCGCATCACAGTTAATCCCGCACCTCCTGAACCCGCTACGGCATAATTTAAACGGATCGTTTCTACCCTATCTAACTGTTCGACTCCCTCTCGCACTATACTATTAGAAATACCGGGGAAAATTCCCGTATTAACCACGGCAGTTATTCCCGCTTTTATTGCCAATTCTCGATAGGGGATTAACTTTTGATAAAAAGAACGATGATCACTAACATCAATATAATTGACTTTTTCTTCAATGCAAATTTTTACTACCCTGCCATCGCGATAGTGAAAGGGACCGGCACAATGAATGACTAAATCACTATTTTTAATTGCCTGTCTAAGCTTGTCTATTTCTTCTAAATCCAAAGCCAAAAACTGCATTCTTGGCAGTAATTTGATGGCTTTTTCCTTGCGTCCTGTGATAATAATTTTAGCTGAAGTATGATTAATAATATCTAGGGCGACACTTTGACCAATGCGACCAGTGCCACCTAAAATTAAAACAGTTTTTTCCATGGCAACTATTAATAATGTTTGCCCTAGTATAGCATTCTTTTGGCAAGTTTGCCTATTTTTCAAGATAAAAAATTCAGAATAATCTCAACTTATTTACTGCGTCCTAGGGGCAAGAAAATGGTTAAAATCTCACCTTCTTCGGGTTTTTCACGCACAATAAATTTACCTCCCAAAGCTTGAAAAAGGTTTTTAGTCACCTTCATATTCAGACTTAAACTACCCGTTTCTGGTTGAAACATTAGGACTTTTCCTAAAGCTTTGAGAGTAAGATTAGGCGATTTTAACCGAGTTTGGAACTGCATTTTTAATTGATTTCCTGCCATTGATATATCTACTTGCAACAGGCCACCACTAGCCATACTGCGAGTACATTTTTCCACGACTCCATTTAACATTTGATCCAATAAATTCGGGTCGCTAATTACCGAAGGCAATTTTTTCGGTACATTAACTTCTAAATTGACATTGCGCCGTTTAGCCTGTTTTTGCCACCGGGGAATACTATCTTGAAAGACCTTTTCTAGAGCAATTGGAATTAATTGAATTGGTTTATCTCCCAGAGGATTAATACCCAATTCTGCGGCTCGGAAAATTAATTCCATGCGCTGAATTTGTTCACTACATTCTAAATCAATTGTTTCCAAATATTTCTGGACATCTTCCGTTACTTTTGCCCGTTTTAATAATAATCGGGTAATGGTGCGAATGGTGGTTAAAGGGGTGCGAATTTCGTGGGTTAAAGCGCGCAATAGTTCCAAATCACAACCCGATTCTAAATTAGAATTATCTTCCTTTGGGGGAGTGATTTCGCTATTGATAGACGATTTCGTTTTTTTCAGGTCTAAGTTAGACTGGTCGGGTAAATTTTGCAGTAATTGGCGACTAAATTGGCTAACTAGACGGTAATCCGGCGAGGGACTGCCATTAGCTTCGATAATTGCCTCTAAAGTCCCGATTTGCGGATAACGCAGATTAACTAATCTTTGCCGCAACTGCTGCCAAGCTTGCTGAGTGAGGACGGGATCAAAGGAAAATTGAAAAGAGGACAAACCCCACTGATCCTCGCCTAAAACCAGCAAAAGAGAGAAACTTTCGCTAAAAACCAGACAAAATCTTTCATTAGCAATCGGATCCGTTGGCAAGAGCGGCAATTCATGGATCTCCGTCGGGGAAACATCGGCGGCGGATTTTTCCTGAGAAGGCAATTGCAAACCCAGCCATTGTAAATGTTTTAAAGCTTTAACGGTAAAAACACCGAATTCAAAACCCGTTAAAGCCTTGCTTTCTCTGACTAAAGCCGTCGGACCGGAGAGAATTAAACCCCGACTGGCGGCATTATTTGGGTTTTGTAATAAGATATTTTCTAAAGCGGCGATCGCTGCGAACCATTCACTTTCCGCTTTCAGTTGCGCTCGCTTGAGCCATTCTGATAAATTAGGATAAAAAGCATTGGGGGTGAAAGTTTCCCGTTCCTGATGGTCAGTCGGCGGGAAAATATCGCTTAATTTCGGTAAAGACCCCTCTAACATCGTCTTCATCACTGACTAGATACAAATTCCTTACCTAGAATATTACCCCCGTTAATGCTCATCCCATAACGGTAAAACCGAACTCTATTGGCAGTGATATCCGCTTGACATCTCCCTGCGTTAAAACAACAGGGATTCTTTGTGGTGAATAGAAGCGGGTTGAAACTGCGCTTCTATTCGGTCTGCATGAATGAGAACTTGTTGAACTCCATACATTTTGACTTACCTCCTGTATAGAGGATAAGTTGAAAATACACTAATTGTCAAGTGTCAAGAGTACAATGGAAGATTATAGAAGAAATCCTCATTCGGTAACACTGCTTAACTATCACTTTGTCTGGTGTCCAAAACGAAGAAAGGCAGTATTAAAGGGAGACATTAAGTTGAGAGCACCGTCAATTATTTTTGACCTGTGCCAAGAAAATAACTGGAGATTAATCGCCTTAGAAATCAGGCCAGATCCTATCCATCTATTCCTAGAGTCTGCTCCTAGCTATTCTCCTTCAACAATAATTAAAAGAATTAAAGGGAGACTATCTCATCACTTAAGAAAAGAGTTCCCAGAATTGTTAAAGTTACCCACTCTGTGGACTCCTAGTTATTTCTGCTCAACTGCTGGTAACGCCTCTACGGAAACTATTAAAAAATACATCGAGAATCAAACTAATAAATGATACAGGGGGATAAATCCCCTTGTTCGCTCGACTACCATCCGTTAAAACCGATGGCTAACCCTCGCTCACGATTTTTAGGTTTTGAGAGCAGTTATCTTAATGGTGAGGTACAAATAGGTTACACTTCATCTGGATGAGAAAGGCTGTCAATCGGCTTAATGATTGGTAATATAGCTTAGTCCAGTTGATTACCTATGCTGGTTGTGGGTTTAGTAGCTTAATTCAACCTCGATAAGTCTGATATTTAATTACATCTCCCCACTTATGTGTTTTTTTGTTACATTTAAGTATTTTTTTGTTTATCTATGGTTATCATAAAGCAAGTTAAATTGTTCCCCAATTATTTCCCTAACCAACCAATCTTTGATCCCACACCTTTGTAACCCCTAAATCAGGTGTTTATGTCAAGCTATTTTGAAAGCCTTGCTAGAAACCAGTTTTATGGATAAGTATAATTACTCACTTGCATAAATGAGATGCTCCCCCTTGACGTTAGGTCAATAGAATGAACTATCGGCTCTTGGTTTGCCTGTTTAAGTGTTGCTTTCAAGCTAGGTAAACAGTTGAGTAGCGGTAACTGTTCAGCAATAGTTGGGTTCGGTTATTGACTATATTTTGCCGTGGGCAAATTCTGAGAATTAATCAGAACTAAGTGCGTTTGAGAACGTGGAGTTATTCCCTGTCTCTGCTGCCTTTTATCTGTCTTCCGAACCCCTCAGTGCTGCGGATTTCAGGTTCATTTATCCTTTGTCTGAGAGAGAGTAAAAAATATGCTGCACATTCATATTCTTCAGGATACGTTTTTCAAGTCTTCCACAGCTTTTTCTGAAACCCTCAATAGTGGGCAAAAATTCTTAATCAAAGCGGGAACTAAATTACCAATTAAATCCTATTTTCGCCAAAATAATCATTATTCTGTCAAGTTAGCCGCAGAACAAGGTTCAGTGGGAAAAGCGGGATTTTTCTTTGATGATCATGTACAAGTAGAAGAAATACGAGGAGTTTGGATCACCAATGTTGACAGTGATATTCTCAAGTCTAAAGACAACTTAAAAACTGGGTTGGAAAAACTTAAAAATTTAGGTTTTAATACTCTTTATCTAGTAGTTTGGAATAAAGGCTATGTGTTTTTTGAATCACAAATTGCTGATAATATCTTCACTGCTAATGAAGAAAAACTCCAAAAAGTCAACCTTGAAAAAGAGTTAGTCGGTAGAGATATACTAGCAGAAATCATTGAGATTAACCAGACAGAAAAGTATAACTTTCGGATTATTGCTTGGTTTGAATATGGTTTAATGGTTCCTCCGGCTGCTCCCTTAGTTGCCCAAAAACCAGATTGGTTTATGCTTACTCATCGACAGAAAAATACAGTTGATGGTGATGGGAATTGCCGCTTAAATCCTGCTCATCCTGAAGTTAAAGATTTTTGGGTTAGTCTTATTCGTGAAGTAGTTAAAAACTATGAAATTGATGGTATTCAATTAGATGATCACTTCGCTATTCATCACGCAAAACTCTTGCCTAATGCTACTAAGAATTTTGATTTTAGCATGGGGTTTGACTCCTTTACTATCAAACTTTTTCAAGAGGAAACTGGTTCAGTTAGTCCCTTAAGTAACCCCCAATTAGCGAAATTTAAAGATTGGCGTAAGGAGAAGTTAACTCAATTAGTGCGATTGATTTTTAAAACCATTAAAGCGGAAAAAGATGATTGTATTCTCTCCATTTCTCCCAATCCTTTAGGATTTTCTGTTGATCATGCTTTAGCTGATTGGAAAGCCTGGGAAAAGGAGGGATTAATCGAAGAACTGGCATTACAAGTTTATCGTCCAAATCTGCCTATTTTTGAAGGCGAAATCGATAAATCAGAGGTAAAAGCAGCGCGGGAACATATTCCCACCGTCATCGGTATTCTCACTGGTTTAAGACCCAGTGATAGACGAGTAAATTTCCAATTAATTCAAGCACAAACTCAGGAGACTCGTGAGCGAGATTTTGCTGGTTTTGCCTATTTTTTCTATAGCAGTTTATTAGACCATATTCCCACCACAGAAACTCTGGCTGACAGGGAGAATAAATTGGCTCAAATTCTGGCTACAGATCAATTTGTTTAATTTATTTATTCATTAAGGAGCTAAGTTATGAGTCAACGGTCTCTTTCAAAAACTGAAAAGTTGGCTGAATGATCCTTGAAATGCAGTTTTATCAGCCTTGGCTATTGCCACAGGAACTAAGCTATTTCATGGCTTGCCCGCTTTAGTCTCTGATACGCTAAAAGCTGCAAGGAGTCAAGTTAATAGTTAAGAAAAATAATTGATTGTATGGCTGTTCTAAATTAAGCTTTAGAATAGCATTTTTGCTGCCGAACTTTCTATAAAAATTGCCATAAAACAATAGTAAATTTTTGTAAAAATATAATTTTTATTAGTTTAATTGAGGTAGAGTATATCCAGAGGAATTGACCAATAAATAAACATTGAAGAAACTGGAGGTATACAGATGAAATTTGGGATTGATATGGGTCATAATTGCCCACCTCATGACATTGGCGCATCGGGAGTTAGACAGGAAGATGTTGTTATTAAAGAGGTGGGTACTCGCCTAATTGCTAAATTAGCCGCAGCGGGTCATTCAGTAATTAACTGCACCCCGACCAGTGCCGTTAGTCTTAATGATTCTTTGCGAAAAAGAGCCAATAAAGCCAATAGTAATAACGTTGATATTTTTGTTTCTATTCACTTTAATGCCTTTAACACAAAGGCAATGGGAGCGGAGGTTTATGGTATTAGTCAAACTTCTCAAGCGATCGCTGGCTCAGTTTTGACGGAAATTGTCAAGCTAGGATTTAAAAATAGAGGAGTAAAAAATACCCGTTTTTCTGTGTTGGTAAATACTTCAATGCCAGCAATTTTAATTGAATGTTGCTTTGTGGATTCCCAAGCAGATATGGCTCTTTTTGATGCGGAAAAAATGGCCGAAGCGATTAAAGTTGGTTTAATTGGGGATGCTGAGGACAACTCCACACCGGAACCGGCAACCCTAAGAATTACTCAAAAAACTATTCTTAAACCTTCCACAGAGCAATCTTCTGAATTAGAGGCAAGTACCTTAGTTGAGATTGAACCGGGAGATTATGCCGTGTTGGATGTGCGCCGAGAAGAAAGACATTTTTTTGTGAAATGGCCTGATAAAAGTTTTGGCAATCGGGACGAACATTTTGTGTTTGAAGAGTTTGCAGAAATAGTGTAATAGACCGAAATTTCGGTCTATTCTTACCCAATCAAAAATGATTTATTCTTTGTTGCTAACAGGAGATGGTAATGGCCTTACTAGATGACTTAGTTCAACAATATGCTCAAGCTGATTTGTCCATAATTTTTCGAGAAGTTGACGCTACCGATAATCGGCAAGTTAACTTAACTGCAATTCCTCCCGATCATTTTAGTCATTTAAAAGAAGTTTCTCTCGCTCAATGGCTATTAGAGTCCGCCAGAGCCACCAGTAAACTAGCCGAGGAACAGAAAAACTTCGCTGGTTTAAAATGGCGCAAGGAAATGACTCCCTTTGCTACTCCTAAATCGATTAAAGTACCTTCTGAATCGGAAGCGATGGACTTCTGCTTATTCACGGATATTGACAAATTTCTGCGAGGTTATTGGAAATTTTTAACCCGTGAACCCTATAAAGGATTAGAAGAAAATACTCAAACTCCTGAAAACTTTATCGGTTTTATTCAAAGTAAAGGCTTTGCTGCCGATATAAGTTATATTAGCAAAGTGTTAAAACTTGTTCCCGAAGCGAGGACTTTACTAGCAAAAGCCAACGGAATTGTTATTCCACCACCCCCCGATACCTTACAAGTAACCAGTTTTCCCAAAGAAGTGGAAGTGGGACAAAGTTTTCGGATTGAAGGAACCGCCGCTGCTGCCGACAAAGGCAAAAAATTGACCGTTTTAGTTGATAATAAATTCCCCCTAGATGATATTGAAATAGAAGAAGGAGGGGAATGGGAAGCCGAATTTGTCTTCTTACAAGCAGGCGATCGCATTGTTAAAATAGCCATTGATAATCAAAGTGTAGAAATCGAAATCAAGGCTTCTCTACCCGAGGAAACAGGTGCAATTACCCTGAATTTAACGGGAAGTGTTGGATTAGGAGGAATCAACCGAACAGCCGATAAGATTGCGGTTAAACAGCGATTACATTCCCTCGGCTATACTTTTGTCGGTGATCCTAATAGTGCAGCCTTGAATACGGGTTTCATTCTTGCCATCAAACTCTTTCAATCAATTATTGCAGGGGAAGAAAAATTAATAGGAGATGGAAGAATAGATGTGGGAAATACCACTCAGAAATGGTTAGAAGCGGCCAATGCACCTCGTTGGCAAACCATGCCCGATAGTAATCCTTCTATTAGCTTAATTAATCATGAGAAAAATCAAACCAATGATGATCATGATTTTGGAACAAGTTGGTTAGCAGATGCCATCTTAGAAATTGCTGCTGACTATCATAATACATTCCGAGTTTCTAATCCCAGTAAGGCCGCTTTTTCTATTAATGATGTTAGTAAACCCACAGGGGGAGACACCCCGCAACACGCAGGCCATGAGACGGGTTTAATGTGTGATGTAAGGCTTCCGCGCACGGATGGACAACATGGCGGAATCACTTGGGAAAGTGGCAATTTTGACCGAACCGCAGCCCGCGCTCTGATTAAAGCCATGAGACGGCAAAAACTGGTTAGTCAAGTGTTTTTTAATGACACAACCCTGATGGGTGAAACTTTTTTGGGACAAAAACTATGCAATTTTGCCACTGGTCATGATGACCACATTCACTTTGCTATTCGCCCTCCCGTGAGAGCTTAGTTTAATTCATTGACTAACCAGATAATTGAATAATTGAGAGGTAAAAATTATGGGAATTGTACCGACAACATGGATGCCTAACTGTTCGATGAAAAGAATCATTATTCATTGGACGGCAGGGGGATATAAAGCATCTAGCAATGATAAATCTCATTATCATATTTTAATCGAGGATGATGGTCAGTTAGTGCGAGGAACTCACTCAATTAAAGATAATGTTTCCACCGCAGATAATGTTTATGCGGCTCATACAGCACTGTTTGGTACGGGTTCAATCGGAGTTAGCGTCTGTTGTATGAGTGGTGCGGTGGAAAAACCATTTAAAGCGGGTAGTTTTCCGATGACACAAACCCAATGGGAAACCATGGCGCAGGTAGTAGCAGAACTCTGTGATTTTTATGATATTGAAGTAACAGCTAAAACCGTTTTAGGTCATGGAGAAGTAGAACGTGAGTTTCCTAATAAACCCCAACGTGGAAAATGGGATCCGATGGTTTTACCTTGGGATACATCCTTAAGTAAAATACAGGTAGGAGAGCAATTTAGAACGCTAGTCAAAACCAAATTAACGGGCGTTTCTGGTTTAGTGGAAACTCCAGCTAGTATCACAGCAGTTGTTCAAGGAAAAGCCTTCCGAGAAGCGCAGATATTTAATGAAAAAAGTATCGTCAAGATTCGTCCTTTGCTAGATACTTTTAATTGGCAAATTATTACTGCTAGTGATCAAGAAGTGATGGAATTAAAATTTGCTGATGGCGAAGAGGCAAAATCCTTAGGATTTTTGTTGATTGAACACAGCAATAAACCGATGGATATCGCCGAGGGAACTAGCCAAGTAGAAATTATCAAGAAACTTGAACAATTCGGCTTTGTGAAAGTAGTAGATTTGGCGCAAGCATTAAATCTTTCTGTAACTTGGGATGGCACAACTCGGACAGTAACAATTGAGTAAAGATCGATAAGATAACTTCAGGAGATGATTTTATGCAAACCTACACGATTAAATCTGGAGATACCCTCAGAGGAATTGCTTTAAAATTTTATGGTGATGCTTCAAAATTTGTGGTAATTCAAGAAGCCAACGATATTGCCAATCCTAATCAAATTTCCGTGGGACAAGTTTTAGAAATTCCCGATCTTGCCGATGACAATGACAATAATCCCCTAGAAGATTTTCATCAGGCTTTTCCTAATAGTGTACGCTGGCGATTGGTAGAAGATGGAGTAGAAATTGAGGGTAGCGGCATTGAGAGAACCAGTGGTCAACCAGTAACCGTCACCAAAATTTGGAATAATTTTTCTGATGAAATTAATCAATGGTCAAAACATTTTAATGTGCCGGCAGTAATTATTATTGCCACCATCGCCACCGAATCGAACGGAAAAGCAGACGCTATCCGCAAAGAACCGGGTTATGTATCTGATTCTATCACCCCTCATTTGATCAGTGTTGGCTTAATGCAAACATTAATTTCTACTGCCAGAGGCACATTACATGATTCAACCATCGATCGAGATGACTTAAAAAATGCCAGTATTTCTATTAAAGCAGGAACGTCATTTATTGCCGATCAACGCTTGAAAACTTTGTTAGATCCGCCCAAAGTTGCCTGTGCTTATAATGCCGGTTCTCTATTTGAAAACAAAAATTCCAATAATCGTTGGCGAATGCGTCAATTTCCCATTGGGACTTCCGCACACTGCGATCGCTTTATCAAGTTCTTTAACGATGCAGTCTTTGTTTTGAAAGGAACCACCACACCTGTTAGCGTCGGCTATCAACAATTTTATCTAGCTTGATTTACTCGAATTTCTTGGGGTTATCGTCATCAATTCAGCTTGCCGATCTCAAGCATCAATTTTAGTCAGTCATGTCCAGTTATCTAGTTAGAGGAAATTTGTCTTTCTATTTATTTCAAGATTTCAAGGAGTGGTAAAGCCGTGTTATTTAAGCTTTTTCAGCGATTCATGATCTTTGGATTTACTTTAGTAATAATCTTATTTTTTCAAGCAAAAATCCAAGCTCAAACCGTTTGTCAAATAGTACCGACTTCTCAAATTTCTTCTATCGATCAGGCTAAATGTTTATTACGTCAACCCAAGATTTTTGGGAATGTGGGTCCAACTTTAACCAGTTTACCTGTTCCGTTCGATCAACTCTTAACTAGACCCACCATTGATATCAGTAAAGAGCAATTAAGACGATATCTACAAGCTCAAGGAATTAACGAAGCAGACATTGGCGGTTCATTAGATAACCCTGTCTCACGAACTAATAATAATAATCCCAGTGCAGAATTGGCTCGTTATTTTATTATTCATGATACCAGTACCCCTAATTTGGGAAATGCCAACTTTCCTAACAATATTAATCAATCTAGTTGGGAATTTAATAATTTTAATAAATATGGTAGTGGCGAAAAATCCCCTGCTCATATTATTATTAATCGAGTAGGAGAGTCCGTCACTCGTAAGGATTTTAATATCCCTTGGCGTTCTACAAAACGAGAATCGGATCAATTTTGTGGGGTGAATAAATGTAAGGGTTTATTTTTGGCAGTTGAATTAGTTCAACCCCGAAAATGTCAACCTAACTCTGGTCAAACACAATGTTCTCCCCCTACAAAAAATGATGCTAAATCGCCCGATCCCGGGTTTACCAAAGCACAATTAGATCGCCTAGCAGTTGTTTATATTGCCGCCAGTGTACGGCGCGGAAAATGGTTAATTCCCGCTTTTCATGTCGTTCTTGATCAAATCGTACCGGGTGGACATGATGACCCTCAGAATTTTAATCTAGACCAGTGGTCAAACCAACTTAATGACATTTTAACTGCAATTCGTTCTTAGGAGCTAATCATGAATCAATATTTGCGACACTTACTATTAATTATCGCAGGAATTTATCTAATTCTTATGAGCAGCTTTGTCTCTCCTGCATTCGCACAAGTTAGCTATACTCCCCCCGCTCAATCGGCGAGTGTTCTACAAGATATTCCATTTAATCAAGCTGTTCCAGTCGATGAATCCTATCGCAAAGAATTTGAAAACTGCGATAAAAATAATACTTTTCGAGGATTTTCTTTACCCGTCATTAGAAGATGTAAAAATGATCCAAACAATGTTAAAGCATTGCTAAAATTTACTGACGGAACAATTTTTATCGAATCTAAACTTAGTTTAGATATTGATGGTTCATGGTTAGCGTGTAAAGGAAAAGGCGCACCAACTTCTCAATGTCCAACATCTTTTTCTTGGCCAACGGAAACCCAAGAACCTAATAAATTTGTTGATCCTGATAACTTTGCCTACATCGTCAATCCAGTATCTAATTTTCAAAAAAGTAATGATCCTAGTGGAAATCAATTATTTGAAAAGAAAACAGGGGTTAAGTTAGGAGATTTAGGAGTAGTTGTTTACAAAAATAAGGTGGTTCCTGTATTCGTCGCTGATAGCGGCCCTTATAATAAATTAGGCGAAGGTTCATCCTTACTTCATCAATTGATTGGTGAAGATAAATGTAAACCGGGTAAACGAAGAACGGACGGAAAAACTCGCACTGATAAGCGATGGACAAGTGATGTTTATTGTACTGAATACAAGAATGTTAGTGTGGAAGATAAAGTTCTCTTTTTTATCTTTCCCAACTCTAAAATTCCGAATTTGAGTCCTGCGAATGCCACGAACAAAATCAATACAGAAGCTCTAAAACGCTTTGAAAACCTCAAGGATAATCGTCAAGGGGTGATTCAACTCAATCAACCTCAATCAGGACAAAGTTTTGCTGTTAATACTGCCGTGACATTTTCTGGTACTGCTAACCCAGAAGTTTCCCGAATTAAAGTCAGTATCGGTCCCGGAGGTCTCTTTGAAATTGCCGACCTCAAAAATGTTAAAAAAAACTGGACTTTTGAGCAAGTTTTTAACACAAAAGGGATCAATAGACCTGTGACTATTCAACCTTTCAATGCTACAGATAACCCGCTTAAACCTCTGAATTTTACGATTACCATTCAATAGTTCATTCTGTTCTTTTGTATTGACTTTCAGGAGAATTAAACCCATGGCTAACAAAACTCTCAAAGCATTAACCAACACCGTTATTAAGTCTTTACCTCAAGATAGCATTAGCTTAAGTGATTCTCAGAAAATTACTTTACCTGAAAATGCTACTTTAGAAATATTGCAATATCGTTCTGCACCTAATAATCATTGGGAAATTCAATTATTAACTCCCCAAAATGGTATCGTCACTTGGTTTGCTTTTATCTCCCATGTCGAAATATTTTCTGATCCCAACTTCAAGAAAAATTTAGTAGAGATAGCTACTGGAGAATGGGACTTTTTTGAAAAAGGAAAGGGACAAGAAACCACAAATGGCTTTTGGCAAAGAGTGGTTAGATATTGGAAAGAGGGTGTTAATATACACCATATTGATACTCCCGATGAAGTAGGAGACGGTATAAAAAATCCTTGGTCAGCTGCCTTTATTTCTTGGATCATGAAAGAAGCTGGTGCAGGGGATAAATTTAAGCGAGATGATAGTCATTCAGTTTATATTCACGATGCCGTTCAAAAACGTAAAAATCGAGTGGTTAATGCTCCATTTGTTGCTTTTAAAGTTGATGAAGTCACTCCAGAGGTGGGGGACTTAGTTTGTGCGCCAAGGGCAAGTTCAGCAGATTTTGTTAAATATGACACACCCCCACATTATGCTTCTCACTGATTGATGATACAAAATTTGAGCAGTTAATGACTCTATTCTCAATAAACAAGGGATTTTACCTGGGTGAAACCCAAACATTGTAAAGTTTTATTGCAGGATTCAACACTTCTGCAAAAAGACCCAATGAAATTGATATGATTGGGGGCAATGTTAATAATTCTGTGAGTAAGACAACCATTGAATTAAATACGGAGGGAAAAGTAATTCCTAATGGAAAAATTTTGGTTAACGGAAATCCAGCTACAAAACGACCTTGGTTTGTAGTGATTAAAAACCTTCTCTAATTTTTTCTTCCTTTATTTACTTTAACTGTCAAGGACAAAATTATGGCTACCTTACAAGACATTATCAACGATAACACAACCCTAACCCGTTCTCAACTAAAAGAGGATCAAGGTTTAGTAAGAGAAATTCAAACCAAACTAGCTAACTTAGGGTTATACCCCGGTGGACAATGGATTGATGGTGATTTAGGCACTGGAGATACTTTTACTTGGCGAGGACTTAAAGAATTTTGTCAAGCCTTGGATTTATCTGGACTTCCTTCTGACACAGTGGCAATTAATCCTAATATTGCTACTAATTTACTTGATACAAAACAGCTACCCTTTATCTTAGATCAAGCCAAAAATACTCAATTTATACTTAACAAATTAACCACCATCCAAGATAATTCAATTGCACCAGTCAATATTGGAGTAACTCAGTCATTCGTCGCTAGAACACTGCGGAATTCACCTTTTGCGATGGAAGTAGATGACTATCCTGAACACTTAAAACAGAAACCGGACGGGACTAATTTAGTTTCCTACGGAACTAATTTTACCCTAGCAGAATCGGGGAAAACTATTACTTTTAGCGATTATCCTCAACGGGGAAATTTGCCCAATATTGACACAACAGGCTTAAATTTTCTAGCCAGTAACATCTCTCATGCTTGTGTGTGTGTGGGAAGTTTTGGTGATGGCAACAGTCCCATCAAAACCCATTGGTTAGGGAAAGATGCTCTTAATCCAGAACAATTACTCAGTGCCACTAAATTCATTGGAGTTCTTAACGCAATTGAACAAATTAATGGGAAATTCCCTACAGTTGATGTTGATAATTGTGTGATTGAACCAGCTAATTCTCCCAAACCTAAATTTTTTGATCTGGTGGTTGATATGGTTTCCTATAGGAAAGATGCCCATGGTTCTCTGGGACGCTCGAATCAAATTGGAGCCTTATTTAAACGTTTTACTAAACGATCAGATTTGGAAGCTTGGCTAAAAGCTCAAACGGGAAATACCAGTTGTAAATTTACTGGGGGATATTTTAATCCTTCTCTGATTAAAGATCCAATTATCAAAGATTTAAGTAGCAGTGCCACCGTCTTAAGATCACCAGCAGATAATACCACGGGAACCAATGATGTATCGACTTATGATTTAGTGCGTTTAATTACGATGTTAGGATGGCATCTGCATTTAACTACTAATACTCGTTTTACCGGTAGTCAATGGAATAGTTTAGAAACCGTTGTTCGTGCTATGGGAACCGATGCAGCACGATATATTGATGTCGCTTTAGAAACTTTAGGTGTGATAAATATGATTAGTCAACCTGTGGTAATTTCTAAAGTTGGCTTCGGACCTAGTTCCTTTGCTTATGTAGCTTTCGTCAAATTTGTTGATAATCGTGTGCAACCAGCTAAACTGAGAACTTTCTCCTTAGCTCTTCGTACTCCCAACGGTTCCGACAGGGAAAGAGATACTAATTTAGCCGCCGCTGTCACCGAAATTGTCCGCCGTATTTTAACTGAAGAATTGGCTTAATTTGCTTTGGTCATAACTAAAAACAAAAACTTGTAAAATCAATAGTGAGGTCTTAAAAATGAACCTAGGAACCCTTCTCGAAATTATTGTTGCTCTAATTTTTATCTACTTAACTTCCAGCCTTATTATCTCCGAATTACAGGAACAATTAGCCGCCTTGCTAGAATTTCGGGCTAGGAATTTAAAAAAAGCTCTTGAAATATTCTTGGGGAAAGAGACGGTCAAATCTTTGTACAATAATGGATCGTTATTATCAAGTTTAAATCAATACACTAATTTGGGGAAGTCAGCTGGTCCTTCCTATGTTGAACCAAAGGTTTTGGCAGAGTCTCTAATTAGTCTAGTTAATAGTCAACTTTTAGATAATGAAAAATTATTAAAAGCGGATTTTTTAGGAAATAATCTTGTTGAAGAAAAAACAGGAATCTTTAAGAAGTTAGCTAGTATTTCTAATTTCTCTAAAATAGACAAATTAGCGATTGACAGATTAATAGAAATAGGTTACAGTACCCAACTCAAACATGACAATCCAACTCTGGAGAAGTTTGTTGATGAAATAGCCAACACTTTTACTCAAATTATGGAGCGAACATCGGGAGTATATAAAAGAAATGCCAAGGGGGTATCTTTTGCTTTTGGTTTTTTAGCGGCTGCTTTGCTCAATATTGACAGCTTTTATGTCATTGAGCAACTATCCAAAAATTCCAATTTAAGACAGGGAATTAATCAGGTAGCGACAGAAGTTTTTCAGACTAATGTATCTTGTTTTAAAGATGCTCAAGGTGAGCCTACTAAAGAAGCTAAATGTACAGAAAAATTACAAGTTAGTATCAAAGATTTAGAAACAATTAGTCAACCTTTGCCGCTTGGTTGGGATGAGAAAGGATGGTTTAATGGTGAACAAATAAAAAAACAAAATGGCTGGTTACAAGCTATCTTTGGCTGGCTAATGACAGGAGTAGCTGTGGCGATGGGTGCGCCTTTTTGGTTTGATATTTTAGGGAAGCTTATCAATGTGCGTAATGCGGGTAAACCCATATCATCTAATCTTCAGAAATAAATAATTATCTTTGTCGCTTTACCGAGTTTCAATCAATCTTCAAGCCGATTATTTATCAAATGAACCCTCGTCATTTCCTCTCTTTTTTTCTTTTATCGCCTATAATTTTCCTCACTTTTATAATTAATAAGGAGAATACAATCATGCAATCTCTCAACTTTTCTATTATCCAAGAAATCAAACATCAAGGAATTTGTGATGCTTCTGCAGCTATTGCTTTAGGAGAAAATAAATTTGTTGTTGGTAATGATGAAACGGATACAGAATTAGGTAATTTACTCTGGATTTATTCCTCTCAAGAGTCGGGAAAAGCACTGGAAACCATTGACATTAATGGTTGGCTGAAAAACAATCCTAAAAATAGAGAAATTGACTTGGAGGGGGTAACTGTACTCAATGACATAATCTATTGGATTACTTCCCATGGTCGCAATAAAAATGCTGAACAAAAACTCCCTCGTCATCAATTTTTTGCTAGTAAAATTACCGATGATGGCTCTAGTATAGTTCCAGTGGGTGAGTCTTATACTCAGTTAGTCTTGCGCGATATTATCGAAGACTCTCAATTGGCTAAAATATTTGATTTCAAAACAGCAGAAACCAAAGCTCCCAAAGCTAAAGGTGGATTAAATATTGAAGGTTTAACTGCAACTCCAGACGGAAATATTTTAATTGGTTTTCGTAATCCTCTACCAAACGATAAAGCTCTTTTATTGACTCTAAAAAATCCTCAAAGTTTAGTTATTAATTCCACCAATGCTCTGGCCAAATTTGGTGATCCTATCTTGTTAGATTTGGGAGGATTAGGAATTCGTAGCATTGAATTTTGGCCAGCTTTAGAAGTATATTTAATTATTGCTGGAGAATTTCATGGAGGCGATCAATTTGTTTTCTATACTTGGTCAGGAAAAAAAGAAGATGCGCCAGAAAAGATAGAATCACTGCAATTCCCTGACGGTTTTCGTCCAGAAGCTTTGTTGTTTTATCCCCATTTCCCAGATCGCTTTCAGATTTTAAGCGATGATGGTACAATCGAGCGAGTTGGTAATACTCCCTGTAAAGATATTATCGATAAAAATAATCCCGAAAAATATTTCCGCAGTATTTGGGTAAAAGTTAATTAATACCAATTCTCACCCATCAAAACTATAGATCGAATTATCGAATTTAAGTTCCCATTTCCCCTTTTTCCCATTTTAAGGGAGACGAAGGCAGGGGGATCGAACTCTTGTAGCTGGATTTTGGAGAATTGATATAATTAGACATCCCTCTTAGTGGAACCTCAACAAAACCTAGAACAAAAATAGCTTTAAACCCATATAGGGATAAGCTTTAAGCTCAAAAAAACCGCTTCTCAATGGTTTTTTATCCTAGAAGCTCTATTAATCTTTTTCTCTTATCCAGAGGACTTCTGGGTTCGCAAAGGGACAAAAAAGTGTGGAGAATTCTCCCATAATCGCTACAATTTTTCTAGAGGCTAAGTATTGCCCTCATTTAAGTTCTTTTGTACTCATTAAAAACCATGAAAATTCTTCACGGTACTTGGATTCCCCAATCAACGGACGAATTTATTCAGAAGGGTAGCTTTTATCTTTGGGGAGAAACTAGCACCCCGAAAAAGAGTCGCACCACTGCTGATAATTATCATCCTTTTCAGTTAAGCAAAGAAGAATTAACTAGCTTTCTCACTGGAGAATTAGGAATAGTTCAATCGAATTATAATCCTCTTAGTCGGCACTTTGTCCCCCGCTACTTTCTTTTACCTAGTCACGAGAATCAACCTTTACCCTCCTTAGAATTACTGCGTTATCTAGAAAAAGAACCCCCAGAAAATAGCCAATGGCAATCTTGGCAAATTGATTGTTATCCCCTTAATCCTGTACTTAAACTGCTCAATGATCTGCACTTTATCTGTCTTTACAACTCCTCAGAGATTCAGTTAGGTGCAGATTTACTTTTTTGGTATCACTACAGTCAAGCTTTTAAAGAAATAATTCTCAAAGATAACTATATTCCTGCCTTTAAATATCGAGAATTAGCCACAAATAACAAGAAAACCGCTAACTTTGCCATCTACCCTCTTTGGGAAATTATATCAGCAACCTACGAAACCAATCTCGATCGCTATCTCGAATATCTTCCCCGCATTTGTCTTGCTGGTGCTGAAAATCCCCATGCTTCACCACAATTATACGATCCCAAAACCCTACTCCGGCACTTCTCCGAATGTCTCCTCAATGAAATTGTCACTAATACGGCAATTCCTGCCAGTTTTGATAAAAAAATTAGCGAGACAATTATAGGTGATTGCCTCTCTGTGACTAAAGCTGCTGGATTTCTGCAAACCGCTGCCGCTTTAGAAAAATATCAACAGTGGCAAACTTGGAGACAGCAATTACTAGGAGACCAAAATATATCTAGTTTTACCCTCGGTTTTAAACTAACAGAAGCACCAGAAGATAATATTGAACAGTGGCAAATTACTTTTATCCTCATCTCTAAACAAGACCCCTCCCTGCGATTAGAATTAGACGAATATTGGTATGCAGTACCCGAAACTAGAACAAGCATACAAGCGCATTTTGGTCAAGATTTAGACAAAAATATTTTACTAAGTTTGGGTTATGCTGCCCGTATTTATCCCCCCATTTGGCAAGGATTAGAAACGGATAAACCGACGGGATTTTCTCTCAACCTTACAGAAGCTTTTACTTTCTTAAAAGAAACTGCTTGGATTTTAGAAGATGCGGGATATAAGGTGATTATTCCCGCTTGGTGGACTCCCCAAGGTCGTCAACGCGCCAAAGTTCGGCTAAAAGCTACTTCTAAATCAGGCAAATCTACCCCCGTTAGTAAAGGAATTTTTAGCCTTGAAAACATCATTGAATATCAATATGAATTAGCCATCGGTGAAGAAACTATTACCCAAGAGGAATGGCAACAATTAATTAACACCAAAACACCCCTAGTTAAATTTCGAGGTCAATGGGTAGAATTAGAACAAAATAAAATGCAGCAAATGCTGGATTTTTGGCAGAAATATCAGCAGGAAAATCCTGAGATGAATCTGATTGAATTAATGAAAAAAGCTGCCGAATACCCAGAGGAAATTATTGTTGAAACCGATGATTTTTTAGGTTCTATGCTAGAGAAATTACAAAATCCTAGTCAACTAGAACCGATCGAAAATCCTCCCCAATTACAAGGAACGCTGCGGGAGTACCAAAAGCGCGGGGTTGCCTGGATTCAATACCTGGAACAATTGGGTTTAAATGGTTGTCTTGCTGACGATATGGGATTAGGAAAAACCCTACAGGTAATTGCTAGATTGATTGGGGAAAGAGAGGGAGATAATAAGGTTTTACCAACTCTGCTAGTTGCACCCACTTCCGTGGTGGGAAATTGGGCAAAAGAAATTGAAAAATTTGCCCCTCATCTTCAGGTTTTAATTCATCATGGTAGTAAGCGCTATCAAGATGAGAGCGAATTTCAGACAGTAGCTAGTCAAAAGGATATCGTCATTACTTCTTTTACCTTAGTTCGCAAGGATTTGAAATTATTTAACGCGCAATCTTGGCAACGTTTAGTAATTGATGAAGCACAAAATATCAAAAATCCTAAAGCGGCACAAACTAAAGCAATCTTGAGTTTATCTGCACAACATCGTCTCGCATTAACGGGAACTCCAGTAGAAAATAGACTGCTTGATTTATGGTCAATTTTTAACTTCCTTAACCCCGGTTATTTAGGTAAAGAAACTCAATTTCGTAAAGCGTTTGAAGTGCCAATCCAAAAACAAAATGATCGTCTCCAGTCCACGGTTCTCAAAAAATTAGTGGAACCTTTTATTCTGCGTCGGGTAAAAACCGATAAGCAGATAATTAAAGATTTGCCTGACAAAGTGGAAAACAAACAGTATTGTAATTTAACTAAAGAACAAGCTTCTCTCTATGAAGTTGTCATCAAAGAAGTGGAAAAACAATTAGAAGAAGCGGAGGGAATAAAACGCAAAGGATTAATTTTATCTACCCTGATGCGCTTGAAACAAATTTGTAATCACCCGCGTCAATTTTTACAGGATAACAGCGCTTTTACTCCTGAGCGATCGCATAAGTTAGAGCGTTTGGGAGAAATGCTAGAAGAAGTAATTTTAGAGGGAGATAGTTTGCTAATTTTCACTCAATTTACTGAAATCGGTGACTCCTTACAAAAGTACCTCAAACAAACTTTTCGCTATAATACTTATTATCTTCACGGGGGGACTTCTCAACCAAAACGAGAACAAATGATCGAAGAATTTCAACATCCCGAAACAGAACCTTCCGTATTTATTTTATCCCTAAAAGCTGGGGGGGTGGGGATTACTTTAACCAAAGCAAATCATGTTTTTCATTTTGATCGTTGGTGGAATCCTGCGGTAGAAAATCAAGCAACCGATCGCGCTTTTAGAATTGGTCAACAAAAAAATGTTTTCGTGCATAAATTTGTCACTTTGGGAACCTTAGAGGAAAGAATTGATGAAATGATCGAGGAAAAGAAAAAGGTAGCAAATGCTATTGTTAGTAATGATGAATCCTGGTTAACGGAATTAGATAACGAAAGTTTTCGTCAGTTAATCGCATTGAATAAACAGACAATTATTTAATCGAGGTAAATCTATGAATAAATTTAGTAAAACTTGGTGGGGACAACGCTTTATAGAAGCATTAGAGGAATTTACCGACTCAGCGCGTTTGAGTCGAGGACGTTCCTACGCAAAAAATGATAAAGTCAAGAATTATAAAATTGACGGTAATTTAATTACTGCTCAGGTGCGAGGTTCCATTAATCCCTACTTTGGAGTTTACAAAGAACCTTTGTATAGCGTGAGTATCGAGATTAAACCAATTACTAAAGCAGAGTGGTCACAAGCTTTATATAATCTTGGTTCAAGAGCGAGTATGATCTCTAAACTGCTGCTCAAAGAAGTTCCCGATAATATTGATGAAGCATTTAGCGATCTGAATCTGCACTTATTACCCCACAGTCAAAAGGATTTTATCACCAATTGTTCCTGTCCCGATTGGGAAAATCCCTGTAAACATATTGCTGGAGTTTATTACCTCGTTGCTTCCCAATTAGATCAGGATCCTTTCCTCTTATTTGAATTACGGGGTATCTCTCGTCAAAAATTACTGCAAGAGTTAGCAAAAACTCCCCTCGGTAAGCTTCTTTCCTCCTCCATCCAAGAGGAAAAAATTCCTCTTAACCCTGTCACTTCCTATCACACTAAACCCGAAACTATACCAGCAGCAGAAACAATTGATCTCAAAGAATTTTGGCACTCCCATCACCGTTTACCCGAAAATCCTCAGTTAGTTAAATCCGCAACTATTCCCGCAATTGTCATTAAAAAAGCCGGTGATTATCCTGCATTTTGGGATAAGGATACTTCCTTTATCGAAGTAATGGAAGAAATGTATCAACGGGTACGCAATAAAAATGCAGGGATACTTTAAAAAAATATAAGTTTTCCTTGTGGGGAGTCAGTCCCGATGCCAAATTAGCTTACACTTTATCTTGATGAGAAACGCTGTAGCTAAATTGCTGACTTTTTGACTTAGGTATCTATCCATAGGAGGGTAGATTAGAATAAACAGGTTAACAACTGTCAGTAATTGAAAATCTACCCCTAACCTGCTAGTATTGTTATGAGACTGGACATAAGAGAGATACAATGGAATCCTTGATTATTGAAAATTTTCTGATTGTTAAGTATGCGGAAATAGAGATTAAAAAAATTAATGTTATCATCGGTGAACAGTCCACTGGTAAAAGTATTATTGCTAAATTAGTTTTTTTATTTGAAACATTTTTGTTTTATCAAGTTAAATTATTAGTCACTAATCTTCAAGATCAGCAAGAACTCAAAAGGCACATACAGAAGCGATTTGAGGAATTATTTCCTAAATACGCATGGAAAGAGCAAGTATTTAAAATAGTTTATCGTTTGGATCACATTAACTTTTTGATTGAAAGATATAAGGACAAATCTGGCTATTTTAAACTACGATTTACCTATTCAGATAATTTTAAAAAGTTTTACAATACAACAATTAGACAAGTGAGTAAAATTGCCAAAAGCAATAACAATATAGTCACTCAAGATATTTATTCAGATATGAATAAATGTGTGGACAAAAATATTGCTGATTTTTTTCAAGGCAATGAAAAAAATTTTTCTACCAAGATTTTATTTGTACCAGCTAGTCGCACCCTTTTTGTTAAATACTTTACCAATAATATTTTTGCCTTTTTAGCTAATAATTTTGATCTTGATCCTCTGATTATCAACTTTGGCTATGATTATGAAAAGGCTCAACGCCTATACAGAATAATTAACGAATCAGAAAGTTTATTCAAAGATAAAGAAGATGATAAAAAACTTTATGATCAAATTAAATTAATTACCGAAAAAATTCTATCGGGTAGCTATGGAAGAGAGAAAGATCAAGATTGGCTTTATCATGCCGATGGTAGAAAGATAAACTTAATTGATGCTTCAAGCGGACAACAAGAAGCCTTACCAATGTTATTAATTCTCTTAGTTTTCCCCTTTTTTTTTCCTTACGAATCTAATCAATCTAATCAATTTTTTTCTCATCAATTCTTTATTGAGGAACCCGAAACCCATCTTTTTCCCTCCGCTCAAAGAGATATGGTAGAACTATTTACCTTACTTTATGCTAATAAAAATTGTCGTTTCTTTCTCACTACCCATAGTCCCTACATTCTCACAGCTTTGAATAATAAAATCATGGCGGCTAACGTTGAGCCTGTCAAAGCGGAAAAATCTTTAGGTTATAAAAATACTATTCAATTTCAAGATGTGTCAGCCTACACAATTAGTAACGGACAAACTCAAAGTATCTTAGATACAGAGGTGAACTTGATTGGTATCAATAACCTCGATGCTGTCTCCGATGAACTTAGTCAAGAGTTTGAAGAAATCTTAGAAAGAAAGGCTCAACAATAATGGATATTAGTCACTGTTCTGAATGCAATAATAATAAAATAGTCAAAGTTAAGGAAAATGGGAAAGAATTCATCGTCAATAATAATAGTCAGAAATTAATTACTAAGATAAAAATAGATAATTGTTTAATCATCGAGGGAAAAAGATGCGACTGGCTGTTAGAAATTGATAATCCCTGTAGCTTGGCTCTTTATATTGAACTCAAGGGTAAAAATATTGAACAAGCTTATGATCAATTATTGTCAACTCTAAATCATTCTTACTTACAAAAAAGACATAAAGAATCTAAAAAAGAATGCTATATTGTCGCTTCTAGAGTACCAAAAGCTGGAACCAATGTTCAGGTTTATCAAGCGAAATTAAAGCAGTCTCATCCCGAAGTTAGTTTAAAAGTCAAGTCGATGAAAGCTGAAATCACTATTTAGGTTTTTCCCTCAGAAAAAAGCTGAACCAATTGTTCTTGTACCGATTGGGAAAATCCCTGTAAACATATTGCTGGAGTTTATTACTTCGTTGCTTCCCAATTAAATTATGGAAGAAATGTATCAACGGGTACGCAATAAAAACGCTGGTATGTTATAATCAAGTGTGGGTTAAAAATTGTCTAATACTCCCCTTATTAAGAAGAGATTAAAATTGGATTAAGAGGGGATTAAAAGTCTGAAAAAGCATTCTATTTTTTAAGACAAGCAGAATCTATGAACCAAGAATCTCTCAGCTTTGTCCATGGGAATGTCAAGTTAGCCGATCGCTTTTTAGTTTGTGGATTGGGTAGTCTTGGACAACACTGCGTCAAGTCTTTAAAAGAGTTTGGGGTTAGCGTTGTCGGTATCGAACTAATACAGCCTCCCAGTTGGGAAATTAATGATTTTCCCGATTTATTAGAGGAAATAATTATCGGTGATTGTCGTCAAAAAAACATTTTAGCAAGAGCGGGAATCGAGCGCTGTCGGGCTGCTTTAATTGTCACCAGTGATGAGCGAATTAATGCCACCACTGCCCTAATTATTCGGCAATTAAATCCCCTTACCCGCTTAGTGGTGCGTTCTTCTAAAGATAATCTCAATCAGCTACTCAAGGAACGTTTAGGCAATTTTATCGCCTATGAACCCACCCAACTACCCGCCAATGCCTTTGCTTTAGCCACATTAGGCACAGAAACCCTCGGTTTTTTGCATCTTGACGGTCAGAAATTGCGGATTATCCAGAGACAAATTAGCCCCGAAGATGGTTTACTCGATCGCTTTTTAGGTGATTTAAATACCCCCACCCGTCGTCTGTTAGCACACACAGCCCCCGATGAACCTTTAAGGGCCGGATTTTATCAATGGTCCCCCACCACCACTATCGGGGCCGGTGATACCATTACCACCATCGAAACTACCTACCAAAACATCGATGCTGTCCGCCAGAAACCGTCAAATTATCGCCAGAAGTTGCGGTATTTTTGGCAAAAATTGCTCAAAGAAATCCAACAATTCTGGCAATTGAGTTTTCAGCAGCAAATTCACCGGGTGGCTTTCATGTCAGTATTTATCATTATCCTGCTGGTAATGATCGGGACTTTTCTTTTCCATCTCTACGCCCCGAGAGCTTCCTTTATTTCCGCTCTTTCAGGAACGGCGATTCTTTTATTAGGTGGTTATGGCGATGTTTTCGGTGCCTCTAACCCCGAAGATTTAAATGCAGTTCCCTGGTGGATGCAGCTATTTAGTCTCTTTTTAACCTTAGCTGGAACCGCTTTTATCGGGGTTCTCTATGCCATTTTGACAGAAACTTTATTATCATCAAGATTTCAATTTATCCCCAACCGTCCCCCAGTTCCCCAACAGAATCATATCGTTATTGTGGGCTTAGGTCGAGTCGGCAAAGAAGTGGCTAATTTATTACTAGAAATGCAACAGGCAATCGTTGGGGTCAGCTTAAATAGGGATTTTGATGCAACTATCCTGCCAAAAATGCCCCTGATGACGGGAAATATCGAAGAATCTTTAAAAAATGTCAATTTGGATAGGGCCAAAAGTATAGCGATTGTTACCGATGACGAAATCCTCAATTTAGAAGTGGCCCTAACAACCCGCAAACTCAACCCCCAAAGCTACTTAGTCATCCGCACCACCGACGACACCCTTAGTCAACAATTAAGTCAAATTCTGCCCCAATCTCACATTTTAGGAACCAACACCGTAGCGGCAGAAGCCTTTACGGGAGCGGCTTTCGGAGAAAATATCATCTATCTGTTCCGTTGGGCGCAAAAAACGATTCTGGTGACAGAATACGAGATCGAAGCCGGAGATACTCTCAATGGTAGCTCGATCGGGGATATTGCCTACGGTTATCGAGTCGTGCCGATCCTACACCAACGAGAACGGGAAACCACGAAATTAATGCCCGAAGATTATCTCAATTTACGCATCGGCGATCGCATTGTGGTGCTGGCCACCATCAACGGACTGCGACGGGTGGAACAGGGTCGTCGCACTCCCAAAACTTGGCGCGTGCGGGTGGAAAAAGCCTTTAACCGCAATATTGCCGCAGAAGCACCCACCGTAATCAGTCGTTTTTCTAATTGTCCCCTGAAAACCGCCAGCGATCTCATGGAAAATTTGCCGGCAACCCTGGGCGCTCCCCTCTACGAACAGCAGGCAATTCGATTAGTTTCCGAGTTGAAAAAAATTCAAGTTCAAGCGCTGGCTATTCCCATTAACCCGAAATCGGGGTAAATGGGAGTTATCCTTTTTTGTCAAACTAGAAGGCTCTCTCGGTCTTTTTTTATGCAGTTAAAGTGACAGTAGCCTTGGCAGTTTGTCCAGAATCAGAAGTGGCAGTAATAGTAATTTTATCCCCAGCCTTTCCTTGTGCAGGTGCAGTGTAGGTAAATTTGGCATCAGTGGTATTTTTATCAATTTTACCGCTTTCTGGCGGTGAGATTGTGATGGTGTAGTTACCCACGGGGTTAATGGTAAATTCTTGGCTTCCATTTAATGCTAAACTTTTGATAGGCGGAGCGATCAAAATCGTTGGAGGTAGTCCCTGTCCAGTGGAACTAGCCTCTACAGTCACTTTTTTCTCTACTTGACTAATTAAATCGGGAACAAGACGTTCGCTAAATCCAGCCACAAAAGCCATTGCCAAAAGTCCATATAAATAGGTGTCATCACCCGTACCTTTAGTGCTAGGCCGAATTTCTATGGGAAAAATGTTAGAGTTAAGAATTAGCAGAATAAAGAAAGCGAAACTTCCCCCTAAAATGGGCTTAGTTAGACCAATTATAAGTGGCAAGAGGTCATCGTCATATTTTTGGTTTTTGGGATCATCAAAATCTTGCAAACGAATTAGAAGACTAACTGCTCCCCCTAAAGTGCCTGTCATCAATATCAATATCAAGAGTTTAAAATTAAAATTTTCATCTTTGACCTCAGTAAGTACCTAGGCAAAATTAATTACATACTCGCCTCCAAAATTGTCCAGCACTTTTTTAACGTAAGCGAGGAGGCTCTTTCGGTCTTTATAGGCGCTAAATTCAATCCATTCAT
>VYMB01000111.1_pt1 | contig 36432 bp, 28 predicted proteins | sample 5115321 | NCBI WGS metagenome assembly VYMB01 (sample SAMN12291794, study PRJNA351875) | freshwater metagenome | isolation source: freshwater lake | place: USA: Michigan, Wintergreen Lake | collected 2011-08-02 | reverse complement strand
TCCCTCCACGGGATACCAGAGTAAATCACCGGCAACGAAAACATCGGCATTATTGGCAAATAACCAGTCTAAATTCGCTTTAATCGTCGTAATCCAGCGAAATTGTCTTGTATTGTCGGCCATCGGTTTACCATCGCTATCGGGATAGACGATTGTGGTTTTCGGGCTGTCGTCGAGTTGTCTAACCATTGCTTAACCCTAGAATTTCGTCTTTGCTTCCTTAATAGTATAACTTTACTATAAAAAATCAGAGCAAATCTTTAGGGACGGTGATGATTATCAGAGCTAATAATAAAATCAGCAACTCTGGAAAAGCGAAATATGGACAGTCCAGAATCTAGGCAGCCGCGCTGTAATAAGGCGAAGGCAGACTCGGATAAACTCGCTGGATGTGGCGGAAGACTTCTTCCGTTTTTTCTTCCACTTCTTCTTCCGTGTAGAGATCGACGGGTAAACCAGTATTATCGCTGTATAAAAAGTTGTGAATAGTAGTTTTAACCTCCGCCCGACTGGATTCTTTATCTAGCCAACGATCGATCTTTAGTTTCTCTTGTTTTAGGGTTTCCAAAAGCCGCGTGGCGATCTGTTTAATTTTTTCAATGTCTTGCGGTGATAGATTCTCTTTGGTTAAAAGGTCGAACAGGGCCAGGGATTCCTCGTCTAATCCCTCGCTAACCGCCCGTTGGGACTCTCGATCGAGTTCCTGAATAAATTCTAATAAGGCCTCGAAGGTCTGTTCGATCGCCACCCGATCCTTCTCGAAATTATAATCAGCGACGATCCGCTCGTAATGCTCTTGAAAGTTCGTCCGTTGCAGATTCTGCTCGAGCATTGTTCGGAGACGGTTTTCGATGGCGTTTTTGAGAGTTTGGACGGTGGTATTCTTACGATCGCTATTAGCGAATTCCTGTTTCAGACGCTCGAAGTTGATTTTACTGATGTTGTACAGTGGGGTATCATCGGCCCTCGCTTCGGTGGTTACATCGATCGCCCCGTCGATTACCGATCGCATTTCCAAGAGAATTTCCCCGATGTCTATTTTCTCCCGATCACCTTGAATGCATTTATAGATAAGTTTAATCGTGTCGTGAGCCGGACGGTAGTGATTAACCGATGGCTGATTAAGACAGGCCTTAAAAAGATGGAAGACCTCTTGAGAGAGGAGTCCAAAATTTTGTCGGGCCTGATCACTTCGATTGATCGCTTCTTTCGCGTCGTTAATAGCTTTATTGAAGGCAAAACTAGGTATTTTATATTCGAGGAGTGCGTCTAGGGATGCGTTACTTTCCCCCAAAAATTCTTTAACTGCCTCGATCGATCGGGCCAATTCATCCAGTAAATTTTCTTGCGGTTTCGTGGGGTCGAGACTAAGATGGTCTTCGCCGCGTCCCTGATCGGAAATTTGGGCGAGATCGGCGAGAGCTTGGCGGAGATTTCTGAGGATTCCGCAGTAATCCACGATTAAACCGTTGGTTTTGCCCTCGTTAACCCGGTTAGCACGAGCGATCGCTTGCATGAGCGTATGAGCTTTCAGGGGTTTATCGAGGTAGAGGGTGGAGAGGGAGGGAACATCGAAACCGGTCAACCACATGGCGCAGACGATGGCGATCCGAAAGGGGTGATCGGCTTGTTTAAAGGCATTTTCTGGGCTGATTCTTTTACCGTCCGCCAGTTGAAAGCCGTTTTTGATCACACTGCGATGGCTGGTAATATCTAACCCTTGTTTCTGGAATTTGTCGATCTCTCCCTGTTCCTCGCTGACGATCACGGCCGTTAGGGTTGCTTCCATCCATTGAATCTGACGCTGACGATAGTTTTCCTCTTGGTCATCGGTAATTTTTTTGAGGTCTTGTTTCAGTTGTTGGATTTTTTTGCTCCAGTAACGATCGATCAGATGATGCAGCTTGACACAGGTGAGCTTGTCGATACAAATCACCATAGCTTTGCCTGTTTCCCAAGCGGTGCTGTAATGTTCAACGAAATCACGGGCCAGCGCATCCAACCGCTTCGAGGCCGTCAGGATATAGTAATCCCTTCTTAATTCCCTTTCTAAACGGTCTTCTATCTCGACATTTTCGATCTCTAACTCTTCGATTTTGGCGGCGATCTGTTCGTTGAGGTCGTTGACGGCGATCGAGAGTTTATCACCCCTTGCATCATAGTAGAGGGGAACGGTGGCTTTATCCTCGACCGCTCTCTGGAAGTCGTAGGTGGAGACATAATCCCCGAAATAGCGTTTAGTGATCTCGTCGTTGCTGACTAGAGGGGTGCCGGTAAAACCGATAAAACCAGCACCCGGAAGTGCAGCCCGGAGGTTGCTGGCTAGGGTTCCGTACTGGGTTCGGTGGGCTTCGTCGCTGATAATGATGATATCGTTTCGGGAGTTGTAGGGTTGGTCGGGATTGACGGTTTGGTTGAATTTCTGGATGAGGGTGAAAATATAGGCTTTATGGTCTCCCAGAAGACTCTGTAAGTGTTCGTTACTGGAAGCTTGGCAGAGTTCTTGCTCGTTATTGGTCAATCCGGAACCGGCAAAGGTATAGTAGATCTGTTTATCTAGATCTTCGCGATCAGTACAGATAACAAAGGTATAGTTTGCGCCTAGTTTACGGCGAATTTTGCGGGTGAAAAAAACCATAGAGTAGCTCTTTCCGGAGCCTTGGGTATGCCAGAAAACCCCTAGTTTGTTATCTTTTATCCCACCCTCCCGCCATCTTTTCACAGAATCGATCGCTTGGTTAACCCCTAGAAACTGGTGATTTCGGGCGATAATCTTGCAGGTTTTGCCACTGGAGTTATCGAAAAGGACATAATTTTCCAACAGATCGATAAAGTTATTTTTATCGCAGACTCCTTTGAGCATGGTTTCCATATCGACAATGCCGGGGTCACTCTCGGCCAGGCGTTTCCATGGGTGAAAGTGTTCGTATTTGCCGCAGAAACTACCTATTTTCGCGTCTATGCCATTAACTAAAATCGCAAAGGCGTTATAGGCGAATAGATGGGGGATAGTATCAAGATAGTCCGATAAATTCTCGTCGTAGGCCGCTTTTAGGTCCCGGTTGAGGTTTTTCGCTTCTAGGAAGAGTAGGGGAATGCCGTTAACAAAACCTACCAAATCCGTGCGACGGAGGTAGATTTCCCCCTGTATCCACAGTTCTCGAACCGCTAGAAAATGGTTATTGCTGGGTTGGTCGAAATCAAGGATTTTTAGGGTTTGTCTAATTAGCTCTCCTTTGGCGTTGCGGTAGCTCACCTGTACTCCATCGAGAAGGAGTTGATTTTTCTCTTGATTGGTGGCCAGAAGGGTTTGACTGGAGTTGATTTCTTCGATTTGGAGAATGGCGGATTTATAGGCTTCTTCGGGAAGATTGGGGTTAAATTCTCGTAATTTCTGTTTTAGGTAGCGTTTGAGGATAACTTCTTTCTGATTTTGCCGTCCGAGCAGGCTGTTTTCACCGTAATCCTCTTGATTATAAGCATAGACACTCTGCCAACCAAGTTGATCTCGCAGACAGTTGGCGGTGAGTTGTTGTACTTTATCCTCGGTGGTCATAGGGTCGATTGTGCAGGGGAGTGGTTTATTTTATTAATATTGCCAATTTTCAGGGATTTTTACAGGTGCGATCGCTCTTTTTGCCTCTACACCTCGATCTCTCCATTCATAAGTTTCGGAAGTAGTATGTCACGCGCTTGTTTTAGTTTTTGATTTTGCTGTTCGAGAACATGAATATTATTTACGATAGATTTCACAATACCCGAAAAAATCAATAGTCTTTGATGATCTGGAATTAATATTTGATATTCGTAAATATGATCATTTTTTAAATTTAAAACAGTAACACTATTCGCTCGCGACAAGCAATGATTTTTGTATAAACTTGATCCAAAAGAACAATATAAATATAATTTTAAGTCTTCGGGAGCTTCTATTCTAGCCACTCTCTGATTTAAAACATAAAGATTGTTGTCATTTGGCACAAAGCCAACATTACCAATGATTCTTCCATCCCTAGTTACATCAGATAATACCATCAGTAAATCCCTAGGCTTTAATAAATATTTTTCATTGTAAGAATTTTCGATCAAATATTTGTTGTCTTTTTCTTCAAATTTTAATCCCCCTTCTTCCTTAAAATTTCCCATTCTAACGACAATGGTGTTAGTTTTTTGCTCGACAAACTGCTCACTTCTAAAAGCAAACCCATGAAAAATTTTTATAATGCTTTGTAATTTTACTTTCTCCCACCCTTCAGGAATACCATCAATAATCGGGGTGTGTTCGTGTCCGGGGAAGCGTAAACGGACGAACCATTCCTTGTAAAGTAAGCGGGCTGAACGTTCTAATAACTCGATGCGGCGGCGATTATTTTCGATTAAATCATCATATTTGGAGAGGATATCGGCGATTTTCTGTTGAATGGGAAGAGGTGGAATTTTAAATTTAAACAGTGTTAACATTTTTGCATTAGCATTACCTTGAGCCGAACCGCCTTTTATTGAATTAACAAATGATTTATAAATTTTTGATTCTATCAACCTACCTATATATTGAGGGTTGGCTATTAATGGATTAACTCTCAGACGGATCAAATATGATGCGAATACAGCATCTACATCATCCCTTATTAATTTTGCGTATCCAGTAGTGTTTCCTGTTCTTGCAATTACAATATCTCCCTTCTCTAATTTGTATTTTTTAATGTCTTCCTCGTCAATTGCACAGTAAGGAACAGATAGCCAATTAATTGTTTCAGGGACAATATCAGTGATTCTTAAGAACTTTAGCCCGACGTTTTGCTCTTCTGCTGATGCCGTATATCCATACTGGCTAGTACATATTTCGTTTAAAATCACTTCTCGCCATTTCATATTCCCAACCCTTCAAAATTCTTAGCAATTTCATCAGCTAAACGAATCGCCCGCAGATGTAACCTTTTCTAACTTACCAAATTTGGGAATCACTGGTGGGAAGCGGGACTTTTTATCCCCCTAAATCCCCCTTTTCAAGGGGGACTTACGCAGCCATAGCGCCCGTCTCACCACCAGCACCCCTACCGCGCTCCGATTCCGGTTCCGGTTCCCCCCTTGAAAAGGGGGGCTAGGGGGGATAGCCTTGAAAAGGGGGGCTAGGGGGGATAGCCTTGAAAAGGGGGGCTAGGGGGGATAGCCTTGAAAAGGGGGGCTAGGGGGGATAACCTTTCAAGGGGGGCTAGGGGGGATAACCTTTCAAGGAGGACTAAGGAGGATCATCAACCTCCGTACAGACGGGAAGCGAAGAGATAAACCCCGATATTTTCTCACAAACCGCCTCGAAATCGTATTTAACCTCATCATTCGTGAAACGGATCACCGTTAATCCGTATCCCTCTAAAACCTTCGTTCTTCTAGCATCATAAGCCATTGCCTCCGGAGTAAGATGAACCTCCCCATCCACCTCGATCACTAATTTCAACTTCGGACAATAGAAATCAACGATAAAATGATCGATCGGTCGCTGTCGCCACATTTTTAAAGGAAATTGTCGGAGAAAAGCCCATAACTTTTTTTCTGTCGGTGTGGGATTTTTTCGCATTTCCTTGGCTCTAGGGACTAAATCGGGATTGTAGGGTAGAAAATAAACACCGTATTTTAATTTAGACACGATCGCTATCTCCATCGGTCTCCTTTAAGGAAATATACCGAAGTTCTTTTTTAAATTCCCAACCCTTCAAAATTCTTCGCAATTTCATCAGCTAAACGAATCGCCTCGGAGTTGAGATCATTTAACTCCAGATGAATTTCGCGTAACGTTTCCTCGAAATCGAAATCCTCATCTTCCTCCTCTGGGGAAACGCCGACATAGCGTCCGGGGGTTAAACTCCAATCATTCGCCTGTAACTCCTCGCGATCGACCACTTTAACCAACCCTTCCACATCCCGCAGCTTGGCATCGGGGAACCTTTCTAATAACCAGTGAGCGTGACGGTAGAAACCACGAACCGATTTAAGCTGTTCGATCGCATTCTGACGGTTTGTATCGGCTTCTTTGCGTAAGATATTGAGTTCGCGGGAATTCCACCACAGTTTACTATCTCTTGCTCCCAGATCCTTCTCGGCACGCTCGATCGCTCGACCTAATAACTTATTCACCAGATCCGCCTGTTTGCCCAGATCCCGGCTAAATTCGCAGTATTCGTGATAACAGCGGACAGCCTCGTGTAAAGTCTCTAAATCATCAGCGTTATAGGAAATCGGAGCGAAACCGGCGTATTTATCCATGTCATCTTTGAAAAGCTCAGATGCTGTTCGGAGTTCTAGCCATGTTCCGTCTTTTTCATCGATGAGATTATAAAATTTCTCTAGGGCCTCGGTTAACTTGTCCAGATGCTCGCGATAGTTTTGTAAAAGAGCGATCGATCCCTGATACTCTCGATCGATACTCTGGCAATAACCGACAACCAAATCGATAAAACGCTTCGATTCGCTCCGATAGAGCCAGACAATCGAGAGAATATTCTGTAACTGCTCTGGGCTAAAATCGTTGATCGTCCGGTTTACTTTCCGGTAAATATTGCGGGCATCGATCATTAATATCTTATCTTGAAGCTCGGCGGGTTTCCCTCGATTGAGAAACCACAACTCGCAGGGTACGGAGCGGGTATAGAAAAAGTTGGAGCGGATCGCGATCATTATGTCCACCGTTCCCGTCTCGATTAACTTCTGTCTTACCTTGCCTTCGTCTCTCCCGGCGCTGGAAGCTTGGGAAGACATGACAAAACCGGCTTTTCCTCGATCATTGAGATAGCTGTAGAAGTAACTGATCCATAGATAGTTACCGTTGGAAACTTTGTTACTTTTATTAACCCCCGGCAATCCGAAGGGTAAGCGCTCATCACCATCTACCTTACTATCCACCTCGTCCACGTTGAAGGGAGGATTGGCCATCACATAATCCACTTTCCCGGCCAATGCCAGCGGATCCTCGTAGTAGGTGATCGCTTTTTGGATATCCCCTTCTAAACCGTGAACCGCGAGATTCATCTTGGCTAAACGAATTGTGGTCGGATTCTTCTCTAACCCTTTAAAAGTTAACATCTGGGGATTGATGCGCTGTCTCTCAACGAAATGTGCGCTCTGGACAAACATTCCCCCCGAACCACAGGCAGGATCGAAAACCAATCCGTGATCGGGTTCTAAAACATTGGCGATCAAAGATACTAGAGAAACGGGAGTAAAAAACTCTCCGTTATCGTGAGCCTTGAGATTAGCGAATTGTGTTAGGAAATATTCATAAATTCGCCCGAAAATATCCCCATCGGCTTTTTTTAACTCTTCTGGGTTTAAAATCCGTAGTAAATTCCCTAATACCACGTTATCTAGTTCTTGGTACTCCGTTTTCGGTAAAATACCCCCTAAAGGTGGATAATCCCCCTCGATCGATAGCATTGCTTCCATTAAGGAGGTCGATCGATTGACGCTATCGGGGAGCGCCACCAGAAAATCGAACTGAGCTTTTTCTTGGAGATAGATCGCTCCTTTGCACAAGAAATCTTCTTTGGTTAAGGAGCGTGTTTTACCCCCTCGCTTCGGTAAATCCGCCTCTACCTCCCTCTTAACCTTGAGAAAACGACTGTAGGCATGACGGAGGAAAATCAAGCCCATAACGGGCAGAAAATACTCGTTACTGGCATAGTTAGAATTAGCGCGCAGAGTGTCGGCCGCTTTCCAGAGCTTTTTTTCGATCGCTTCGATGTTGTCCAGTTGGGCCATGAAATTTTACTCAAGAATTAGGTAGATGGTCGAGCCTGAAGGGAAAATTAAGGGGTTTGGTATAGTATCTATTTTCACAAGTAATGGCAGCGATGGTTAATTGCCCTAACTCCTAACTCCTCTCCCAGAACAAACGGCAGCGGTCTTTCGATAGACTAGAGTTATGGCCCCAGAGTAAGGAGCTAGGGGCAAGAAAAGCTTAATATTTGAGATGAACCGATCGAGCGAGAATATCGTCTAGAATTAATTAACTCAAAAAATCCTGACTGAATCTACCTTTAAGCGAACTTTTCTAAAAATGATGGCTGAATTACTGAGTCTAGTTCCTGCCAAGTCCCTCGAAACTGATGTAGTGGTAGGGGAAGCGTCGGCAGTATGTCCCCTTCCTCCAGTCACGGTTAGTAATGATACCCTACTTATTTCCCTGATCGATCGCCTGCGACGTACTTTGGAAAATCACCGCGGCGAAAATCAAATTGTGGTGATGCAGGATTTCCCAGATCCCGATGCTCTTTCTAGTGCCTGGGCCTATCAAATTATCGCCGAACAGTACGATATTCACTGTGATATAGTCTATGCGGGGACTCTCTCCCATCAGGAAAATGTCGCTTTGGTAAAACTAACGGGTTTACCGGCTAAACGTTGGGGAGTCCATACCCTCAAGGATAGAGACCTTTCGGTTTATCAGGGTTGTGTTTTTGTCGATGGTCAGGGAACCAATAGTCAGTTAACCACTCTGGTTAAACAGGCAAAAATTCCCATTATTGTCGTGATTGATCATCATACTCGCCAAGGGGAGCTAGAGGCGGAATTTGTCGATATTCGTCCCCAAATCCGGGCAACAGCGACGATATTAACCCAATATATCCAAAAAGGGTTACTGAATTTTAATAGTAGCGATACCGTCCATGTTAAGTGTGCCACAGCTTTGATGCACGGATTGCGATCGGATACGAATAATTTAATGCAAGCGCAAGAGTGTGAATTTATTGCTGCTGGTTATCTCAGTCGTTTCTACGATGCACAATTATTAAACGCTGTCCTGCAATCGGCCAGATCCCGACGGGTGATGGATGTGATTGAACGGGCCTTAAAAAACCGTATTATTAAAAATAATTATTCGATCGCCGGGGTCGGTTATTTGCGTTATGATGACCGGGATGCGATTCCCCAAGCTGCCGATTTTTTGGTGACAGAAGAAAATGTTCACACGGCTTTAGTTTATGGTATCGTTCACGATGAAGATGAGGAGATCGAGTTAGTCATCGGTTCTATGCGTACCAGTAAAATTACCCTAGATCCCGATGAATTTCTCAAGGAAGCTTTCGGACAGGATAACCAAGGTCGCTTTTTTGGTGGTGGTCGTTATATGGCCGGAGGTTTTGAAATTCCTATCGGTTTTCTCGGTGGTTTTAATAATAATGCCGAATATGCAAAACTTAAGTGGGAACTGTATGACACCCAAATTAAACAGAAACTTTCCCATCTAGTTAACCCTGATGAAAAGGTAATTCGCACCTAGGTATTAAATCTCAGCTATTTATTATCATCGCCAAGACCGACCCGACACTGATATGAAACTTTATTTTGTGCGTCATGGATTAGCAGGACAATCGGGGGATTATCTCAACGATAGGGAACGTCCTTTAACCGAGGAAGGTAGGGCCAAAACTGCTAAAGTTGCCCAAAGATTAGGACAGTTGGGGGTGAAATTTGACCTGATTTTGACTTCTCCCCTGGTGCGTGCCGTGCAAACCGCCGAAATTTTGCAAAAAGCGGGTTTAAGCCGTAAAATTGAGCAATTTAATCCCCTATCGCCCAATGGCAATCTTCAAGATTGGCTGCAGTGGTGGCAAAAGTCCGACTATCAGCGAGAGGAAAATGCGATCGCACTGGTGGGACACGAACCGGATTTAGGCTATTGGACGGAAATGCTAGTTTGGGGCAAGTTTCAAGGAAAATTATCGGTCAAAAAAGCGGGAATAATTGGTCTAGAGGTTCCCCATCAACAAAATCCCCTCGGTAAATGCCAGTTATTTCTCTTAACTGCCCCAAAATGGTTATTGTAGGCCTAAAGCTTGCCTCGATTATTGGTGAACTATCCTAGCCACGTCTGTTAAACTTTTGCTAGGAAAGAATCGCAGGCCTTAGTTGGAATTTGTCAGCTAAGACGCATTTTAACCGACCATCCTTAGATTAGCTCTTGCAAAAATCAAAAATCTCCCGTTAGGTGAGGAGTCTCCGAGCCAGTAGTCAGGAGAATTAAGAATGAGCATTAATCAATTAAATGCTCTATTTAGGGATTTTAGGCAATTTTATGCCTATTTTTCTCATTTTTGAATATCAAAAATTAATTATGCAAGAACTCTATAGTCTAAAATTAGAGGAAAAGGATAGGATGGGTTGAAACCCGTCGAGTCGCATTTCATCCATTGCTTAAAAAGACAATGGCTTTCATGCTCCCGTGTTATTTTGGTAAAAAAATCAACCGTGACTAAGATCCCATCGCTTGAGGAAACTCATTACAATCAGGCCAAAGCTAGTTTACAACAGGCCTTAACCTGGTATGCCAGTTTTCGCCGCCATTGGAATTATCCCCCCGATCCCCAACTTCAGGCCGCCGTTAAACAGGATTTACAGTCCCTCAAATCGGCCTTGGCTAAACTGGATGAAACGGTGATTCGGGTGGCGGCCTTCGGGTTAGTCAGTCGCGGTAAATCCTCGGTGGTAAATGCTTTAGTCGGTCAAAAAGTCCTGGCAACCGGCCCGCTGCACGGGGTGACACGCTGGCCGCGATCGGTGCGTTGGACACCAGCCACGGGTAAAATTCAGATAGAATTAATCGATACCCCTGGATTGGATGAGATTGAGGGAGAAGCACGGGCGAATATGGCCAGAGAAGTCGCTAAAAGTGCCGATTTGATTTTATTTATCGTCGCGGGGGATATTACCCGGACTGAATACGAAGCCCTGGCAGAATTGCGCCAGGCGAAAAAACCGATTATTTTGGTGTTTAATAAGATTGATCTCTATCCGGAGGCCGATCGCCGTCAGATTTTTCAGCAGTTACAGCGATTAGGAACCAATCGGGACGAAAAAACGTTAGAAGATTTGTTAACTAGCGATGAGATAGTTATGGTAGCCGCCGAACCGCAACCGATTCCCGTCCGGGTGGAATACCCCGATGGGCGCGTGGTGACTGAGTGGGAAACCCCTCCCCCCGAAATTGAGGAGCTGCAAGATAAACTCTTAACGATTTTAAATCGGGAAGGGCGATCGCTGCTGTCCCTAAATGCTTTAGTGCAAGGCCAAGAAGCGGAGGAAAATATCGCTAGAAAAACCCTGGAACTACGGGACAGTCAAGCGGAGGAAATTATCTGGCAATACGCGAAATATAAGGCTTTAGCGATTGCGGCTAATCCGATCGCTATTTTAGACCTCCTAGGGGCTTCAATCGTCGATTTGACTCTAGTTCGGGCTTTAGCTCGTTTGTACGGCTTGCCGATTACCAGTCACCAAGCTGGTCAACTCTGGCGGACTCTACTTTTCAGTAGTGCGGGGTTGCTGGTGGGGGAAATCCTCAGCACTGTGATTATCGGTTTGGGCAAAACGGCAGCGGCAGCGGCGAGTATTTTTGAAAATCCCACTTCTTTAACCCTCTACGGTAGCACCGCTCTCCTACAGGGGGCAATTGCTGCTTATGGAACCTATATCATCGGGAAAGCCGCTAAAATCTATCTAGAACGCGGTTGTAGTTGGGGGGCATCTGGACCGAGTACGGTGATTAATCAAATTCTCGCTCAAGTTCATCCGCAAACTATTTTATATCGTTTACGTCTAGAACTAGAACAGTGATTTTAAGGTAAAAAGGAAAAAAGGCAACAGTGATCAATTAAATATTTCCTACTGACTACTGATGACCGACTCCTAATTTTAGAAACTTAATTTTTGACAACGACCACTAGCTAGAAATATTGAGAGAAAATCATGTCTGCTGCCCATAAGTCTTATATTCCTGTTCCCGTTTCTCGCCAAAAAAGCCAGGGGAGTCAACGCCGTCCCCAATCACCAGTAAATCAGGCGACCCCAATGGTCAAACCGACGACTAAATCGGTGGCGAGAGTTCCCGTGGCCCCGACAGAAAAACAAGTGGCCTCGCGTCAATTACGTTCCCTTTGCCTCCTAGAAAGAATAGTGGCCGTGATTACTTTTTGTCTGTTGGGTTCGACTCTGGGAATGTATGCTTGGACGGTATATATTCCCAAGGTTTGGGACAAAGAATTTGGTAAACTAGAAACACTGCAACGTCACGAGCGCCATCTTTTAGCCACCAATGAAACCCTCAAACATCAACTAGCTCAACAAGCAGAAAAACCCGAAACTGGATTAACTCATCCCCAACCCTTCCAAACTATCTTTTTACAGCGTCAATCTGCTCCTAACCTAAAACCGTCCCCTGCTCCTCAACCCCAATCTACCGTCAATTCTCGACCGAGAAGTGCCTATTAACAGTTATCAGTTATCAGTTATCAGTGGGTAAGTTAACAGTTATCAGTTATCAGTGGGTAAGTTAAAAGTTAGCATTTTTCAGTCTGCTGAGGTACAAAAGTTATGGGTTTTAGGCACTCATGCAAGAGGCAAAAGGCAAAAAGGAAGAAAAATAGGTGTACCTCACTAGCTTAGGAAACGCTATAGAAGTTTCCTACTGTCTGTTTACTGATTACTGTTTACTGATCACTGATCACTGATTACTGATTACTGATCACTGATTACTGTTTACTGATAACTGAAAGATACTGCTCATGACTGACACAAAAAGACCCAGATTTAGAGGTAAAGAAACTCGATCGCCCTCCGGCAGGATCCGGGACAGAAAGTCCTATTTAACCGCCAAAAAACGGCAAAAACAGTTAAAAAATTTGCCTGTGAGTAACGGGCGATTGGTGGCGGTGTGGTTGGTTTTAGTCATGGGTATTTTGGGTTTAGCTTGGCGATTGTACCAATTGCAAATAGTACAGACGCAGGAATTACAAAAAAGAGCCAGACAACAGCAAACTACAAGTATTAGACCCTATATTCCCCGGCGGGCGATCGTCGATAGTAATGGTAATGTTTTGGCGACCGATCGCTTAATTTATACTCTTTATGTACACCCAAAACTGTTTGCTATTCCCCCAGCAGAAGTGGCTGATAAATTAGCTCCTTTATTAAATATTCCCACTAATCAACTCATTCAAAAATTTAAAGAAAAAGAAACAGGAATTCGTTTAGCCAATCAATTAACTGAATCCGTGGCTAGGGGCTTAAAACAATTATCTCTTGACGGTGTAGAATTAGAGGAAAAATACGCTCGTTATTATCCCCAAGACGATGTGGCAGCCGACGTGATTGGCTATGTAGATAAAGAACATCGTGGCCAAGCAGGATTAGAACGAGGTTCCAGTCAGTTATTAGAAAGATCTCCTTTTTCTGTCAATACAAGACGTATGGGAGACGGGCGAATTTTACCAGCTTTTGTTCCCGATGGTATCTTTCAATTTGATGAATTACAGTTAGAAGTAACCCTCGATTTAAAACTACAAAGAGCCGCCCGGACGGCCCTACGAGAACAGCTAAAAAAATTTAATGCTAAACGGGGGGCTGTCATCGTTATGGACTCCCTTGATGGTTCTCTTTTAGCCCTAGTTTGTGAGCCAACTTTTAACCCCAATGAATATTATAAAGCCAATGTGGCTCTATTTAAAAATTGGACCGTAGCCGATCAGTACGAACCGGGGTCAACTTTTAAACCAATTATTATCGCCATGGCCATGGAAGCAGGGGCAATTAAAGCTAGTACAGTAGTCAATGATCCGGGGGCAATTACTGTCGGTCCCTGGACGATTAAAAATGCCTCTAAACAGGGTTATGGGGCGCTAGATATGGCCCGAGTCCTGCAAACCTCTAGTAACGTGGCCATGGTGCAAATTGCCCAAAAAATGGGGCGAGTTGATTTCTATAAAAGTTTATTAGGATTGGACATAAATCAAAGAGTTGGTGTAGATTTACCCGGAGAAGTATCAGGATATCTCAAACCCGAACAACAATTTCTGGATAATGCCATTGAATCGGCCACCGCTTCCTTTGGTCAAGGTTTATCCCTAACGCCTTTAAAATTAGTACAATTGCACGGTGCGCTGGCCAATGGTGGCACTTTGGTAACTCCCCATGTGATCAAAGGATTAGCCGACGACCGCGGCCGTTTGCACTGGCAGCCCGATTATCCCAGCAAAAAAGTCTTTTCTCCCACCGTAGCCCGACAAGTGGTGGAAATGATGGAAACCGTTGTCAGCAAGGGGACGGGGGTAGCAGCCCAAATCCCCGGTTATCGCATCGGAGGCAAAACGGGAACCGCACAAAAAGCTAGTCCGACGGGGGGTTATCTACCTAACGCTAAAATTACCAGTTTTGTGGCGATTTTACCGATCGAATCGCCCCGTTATGTGGTTTTGGTGGTGGTGGATGAACCCAAGGGGGCGAATACTTTTGGCTCCACTGTTGCCGCTCCTGTGGCAAAAACGGTGATGAATACGCTCATTTCCCTCAAGGGTATCCCCCCCACCTCCAAGGTCGTTCCGGCGGGTTCTGCGACCAATAAACCCCCGCGGCACGATTAATTTAAGTCTTTTTGCAAGAGGTTTTATCTAACAAAGCACAGAGAAATATTATGGGGCTGTCATTCCCATTTCGATCCATAGTTCTCTCAAATCTCGTATAACTCCTGTAACCATCTCAAAAATTTTGCCGATTGGGGATGGGATTGATTAAGTATTCTTTGTTTGACTGCATCGTGAAGTTGTTTCCCCGGCGGATATTGCCAAGCTAAATAGGTATGAATATTAGCCTTATCTAGATGATAATCCCTATAGGTTGCCCCTTGTTGTTTTGCCTCTATCACCTTGTTTTGTGTATATTGCCAAAGATTATTATCGGGAACTAAATAGGCTAAAAAAGTCTCTAACATCCCTCTAGATTGATTATCTGGCATCATCCACACACCGAATTTTATCCCCGATTCTAGAGTTATAATTAATCCCGCTGCTGGTAAATTTTGAGGTAAGTTAGGGAGATTTGGTAAACAGACATTATATAAACTTTTCCAACGATTATCAGGTTCTTCGTCCGCATCTATGACAATTCCTAAATGAGTTAGTCCGTTAGGAGTTTTTAGTTGTGCAGAGATGTATTTAGGTTTTAGTAAATTTTCAACACCATCACAATTTATGATATTCAGTGGCTCTTCCCCTCTATTCCAAGTAACTCCATTTGCTTCCATTAATTGGGGAATAACTCTCAATTCCTCTGCACCTTCCACTAATAACTTTTTTGTCTCTATTTTAGGCATTGTTACCGCACCTCAAGATTACTTGTAGCGGCAATAACAATTTCTTCTGGATCAAAGATTACAGATTGGCTTTTTTCCCTATCTATCCTTTGAATAGTAATCTCATTATCAGCAATTTTTTCTTCGGTAATTAATTCGGCTAAACTTTGCCAACAATCGCGGCTGTGAGTGGTGGCGAATACCTGAATATTGAGTTTTTTGGCGGTTTCCCAGACGACTTTCCACATATCAGTCATGACAGTAAAGTGCAATCCGCTATCAATTTCATCAACTAATAAAATTCCATTTTCAAGATTAACCATCGCTAAAACTAATCCTAACATTCGCCAAAATCCATCACCTAAACTGCCAATAGGTATAGGTTGATCATGATTTTTAATTTTGATTAAAAACCCACCTCTAACACCTAGATTATTTGAAGTTAAATACTTGCCAGAACCAACACTGGCTATCCTTTCAATTTTTGGCTCAATAATTTTCAAAGATTCAATAATTAAATCTTCTAAAGGAGAGAGAACAATGTTATCAAAAAGTGCTGCCATATCAGAACTTGTTAGAGAAAATGGTGTTAAGAACCTCAATTCAATTTTATTATCAATACCTATTTTATGGGAAATTCTGCTTAAACTAGCCATTCTTCTTATGGAATCTCTGGCAAGAGTACCGTTGGCAAGAAGTTCCAGTTCAATAGGTTTTTGTGATTGACTCCATCTAATACTTAAAAGAAGTTTATTCCATTCCTCATCGTCGAAAATATTATCATTATTTAAATCATCATTTTTGTCTGAAAATAGAGATAGTTGTATAGGAATACTTTTAACAGAAATAGTAACACTTTCCTGATGTGATTCCCTAGATCCAATGATAATAATTTCCTTACTTGGGATGATTTCATGCCCAGGAAATAAATGACAAATTTCAAAAACTTTAGTGCGATTACTTTCTGACCAACTAAACTCGCCTCTATAGCTAATAGTTTCAAGAAATATATCCATATTTTGGACATACAAAAACTGAATTGCTTCTAAAATAGAAGTTTTACCGCTATTATTTTTACCTACTAAGAGATTAATTCGACCAAGATTGGCCATCTCAAAACTTTGAAAACCGCGAAAGCCTTCAATTTTTAGGGATTGTAACATAAGTGATTACCCCGAATTTTAGTTATTAAATCTAGTTTATCTAAACCCCAGAAAACACCTCAATTAACGACAGAGCATCACGATGGCGATACCGATACCTAAACTTAAACCGACCAGCACTTGAAAAGGAGTATGACCAATTAATTCCTTTAAACGTTCCTCGTTAAATTCCTTGCCCCCTTGGAACATTTCATCGATAATTTGATTGAGAATCCGGGCCTGTTTTCCCGCTGCCTGACGCACTCCAGCCGCATCATACATAACAATAACCGCAAAAAGCGCAGCGATGGCAAATTCGGCACTAGACCAACCCATCTGTAATCCTACCCCAGTAGCCAAGGCCCCCACCAGCGCCGAGTGAGCGCTAGGCATTCCCCCCGACGAGACTAGATAGCGCAGACTCACCTTACCATCACGGATTAACTCAATCAGCGCTTTTAGTCCCTGGGCAGTGAAACAAGCTAAAAGAGAGATTAGCAGTATTTGATTGTGTAACACCTGCTGGAAGTCCTGCATAATCTCACTCGTTTAATTTAATTTTTACGATTAACAATATACTCAGCGATGGCCCGTAAAGGTTCAGCGGCCTCATCGTAGCCACTCAATTCATTGATGGCACTATCTATTAACTGTTGAGCTTGCTGGCGGGACCCTTCTATCCCCCAGAGACTGGGATAGGTAGCTTTTTGTGCCTGTAGATCCTTGCCGGCGGTTTTGCCTAATTCCTCCTTTGTCGCCGTGATATCGAGAACATCATCGATAATTTGGAAAGCCAAGCCAATATTTTGAGCGTAACGGGCTAATTTAGCTATATCTTCCGCTTTTGCCCCCGCTAAAACTGCCCCCGACACCACAGAAGTCTCCAACAGGGATCCGGTTTTCTGAGTATGGATAAAACCGAGAGTTTCTGCCGAAATATCGGGTTTTCCTGCGGATTCCAAGTCTAAAACCTGACCCCCCACCAAACCCGCTGCCCCGACCGTGCGACCTAAACGGGCAATTACCTCTAAAATCTGTAGGGGAGGTACATTACGAGTCTGGGTAGCCACATACTCGAAAGCGTAGGCCAGGAGACCATCCCCGGCTAAAATAGCGATATCTTCGCCAAAAACCTTATGATTGGTTAATTTCCCCCGTCGGTAATCATCGTTATCCATGGCGGGTAAATCGTCATGAATTAATGACATAGTGTGAATCATTTCCAGGGCGCAAGCGGTGGGTAAAGCCATCTCTAGGGAACCCCCCATCAATTCACAGGTAGCCAGACATAAAATCGGCCGCAGACGTTTGCCACCGGCGAGGAGAGAATAGCGCATCGCCTCGTAGATTTTGGCAGGATTGCCGATAACTAAAGAGCTATCCAAAGCTGACTCGACAATTAACCGCTTTTCCTCCAGATAGGAAGCCAGAGAAAAGCTCTCGTTTTTCCTCACTTCTACTCCTCGTTCGCCCCTAGTAACCATGTCTTTTTGTCTTGAACCGACTGCTTTTAAAACTATATCAGGAAACTCCACCTCGATCGGAATTAAACTGGCTGCTCCCTTGTACCCTCAGCTGTTGACTATCTAAATTACTCCTTCAGACTGCATGGCAGCGCCGCAGTTGCTATTCTGAACATTTGTACTAAAACTTTCCAGACCGAGAGAGGTCATTTTTTTTTCTGATGCCTATTTTCTCTTTTAACCCATAACCTCTTGCATAATTAATTTTTCAGGGTTCAAAAACGGCAAAAATAAGGATTAAATGGCATAAAATCTGTAAATAGACAATTTAATTGATTATTATTCATTCTTAATTCTCCTGACTACTGACTACTGACTCCTAACCCTAACAACAATTGTTGATTTTTACAAGAGGTCTCCTGAAAAAATACCTCCCTCAGTCCAGTCCGAGGATTAGCGAAAAACGGGCGATATAATTGAATTTCGCCGCAGTTATCATCGGAGATGCCAAAGTTTTGATGATTCGGTCAAACTTCCGTTTTCTTAGCTTGCAGTTTAGAAATTTCTCGATTAGCCTAGAAGTAGGATTATCCTAGGAATATATTCTATGCTGCCAGGGCAAATTTTAGGCGATCGATACCAAATTCAAAGTCAGTTAGGTAAACAAACCGGAAGACGCACGTTTCTGTCCCAAGATCTAAAAACTGGCGCTACTGTTGTTGTCAAATTATTAATCTTCAGTCCCGATTTTGAATGGACAGATTTAAAACTTTTTGAACGGGAAGCTGAAACTCTTAAACATCTAGATTGTCGCTCGATTCCTGAATATATCGACTATTTTGAAGTTCACACCGATACCTATCAAGGTTTTGCCCTTGTTCAGAGTTATATCGAGGCTAAATCTCTCAAGGAACAGATAGAAAACGGTCGCAAATTTAGTGAAGCATATCTGCAAGAATTAGCTAAATCTATCCTAGGTATTTTAATTTATCTCCATGGACTTAACCCGCCAATTATCCACCGGGATTTGAAACCTAGTAATATCCTACTAAAAGATCGATCTGGCCATAGTATCGGTAATGTTTATTTAATTGATTTTGGTTCTGTCCAGACTGTTGCCCAACAGGAACAGGCCACTTTAACTATCGTCGGAACCTACGGTTATATGCCCCCAGAACAATTCGGTGGTCGCACCGTTGCTGCTTCTGATTTATACAGTTTAGGGGCTACTTTAATCTATCTAGCTACAGGCATTCATCCCGCCGATTTACCCCAAAAAGATGGGAAGATTCAATTAAATAATTTAGCCAATTTAAGCCCTGCTTTTGTTCATTGGTTAGTGCAATTAATCGAACCTAGTCTCGAGAAAAGGTTTATTTCAGCACAGGCGGCAAATCAAGCTTTAAATACTCTCCACGAAATGCAATTAACTTCCTCGAACCTTGAAAAACCCGCCGGGAGTCGGGTACAGTTGCAAAAAAGTGAGGAGAAAATTAGAATATTTTTACCTCCCGAAGGTTTTACCCCTAAATTAATTTTTCCCGGAACCTTTGCCATTGCTTGGAACGCTTTTTTATTAGTATGGACAGGAGGAGCCGTTTCCATTCCTCTGTGGATAAGTTGGTTTTTTCTGCTCTTTTCCTTGCCTTTTTGGTTCGTGGGTTTAGGAATGCTTGGCGGGATTATTTATTGTCTCAAAGGGGAGGAAATTATCACTATTGATAGTCAAGAAATTGTTGCCTATCAGCGAATTTGGGGTTTGACACTTCCGGGTAAAAAGAAAATGGCACGGCAACATATTAATAAACTGGTCAAAGCTGATAGTTATCAGACAAAAGATGATGACGGTGATCGAGTTTATATGCCGATGGCTTTAACTATTTGGGCGGGGACTAAAGAATATACTATTAGCAGTAAGACAAAAGAATATCTGAGTCAACCCGAAATTGAATGGTTAGCAGCGGAATTAAGCCAATGGTTAGGAATACCAATTACTAATAAGTAGCCGGTTACAATCAGCTTTTTTCTCCCCCTCTCCCTTCTCCCTTCTCCCTTTTCCCCTCTCCCCCACTGATTACTGCTTACTGAAAAAGTTTCCTACTTCCCACCCCCTGATATGGACGAACTGTCTGTGATCAGTGTAAAATTTTATGAAGGGTCTGGGTTTTTTTGCCCCAGAGCCAGTGACTAAGATCAAAATTGTGCATCCCATCGATAATTAAGTTTATGAGCGCCACTATTACCGTAGAAAAACGCAAATTAGAAAAACCCCCTTTAGAACTGCATTATCTCGGCGATCGAGTCTTGCGTCAACCGGCCAAGCGGATTGCTAAAGTCGATGACAGCATTCGTCAATTAGCCAGAGAAATGCTGCAAACTATGTATAGTGCCAATGGTATCGGATTAGCGGCTCCCCAAGTGGCAGTTAATAAACAATTGATTGTCATCGATTGTGAACCCGATAAACCCGAAAATACGCCCCTAATTCTGATTAATCCCCAAATTATCGGTTATAGTCGGGAATTGTGCAAAGCGGAAGAGGGTTGTTTGAGTATTCCCGATGTGTTTTTAGATGTCATCCGTCCCCAATCGATCGAAGTGAGTTATAAAGATGAACAGGGCAAACCGCGAAAACTGCAAGCTAACGGTTTACTAGCGCGGGTAATTCAACACGAAATGGACCATCTTAATGGTGTCATGTTCGTGGATAGAGTAGATAACGATTTGGCACTCAATGAAGAATTAAAAAAACACGGTTTTTCCGTGCAAGCGGTGAAACCCGTCGAGAAAGTGACAAAATAAAGGCATTAGTTAATTGAGGCGAGGAGTGAAGATGACCCCAAAAAGCGGCGTTTTATTGTTATTATCCTGTATTGCAGCGATCGCTGGTGTGGGTTGTGTCTTTGAAATTAGTTCGGGAGAACCGGATTTAGGCAATACCACCACTGGCCTAATTCTAGCGGCAAGTGTGCCACTAACAGCCCTATTTTTTTGGGCGGCGGTTAAAGACACGAGAGCCAATTACAAATAGAATAAATTCCCCTCGGTTATCTAAAAATTGGCATAATTTTCATGAGCAGAAGAGAGAAGTAAATTCTCTCTTTTGTTCGTTTTGATTACAGGGCAAATTGCCAGAAAAAGTTACTACTTTTGAGGATTTTATCATCTTTTATGACAATCAATTATATGCCGACCGGTGAAAATCTGATTAGGTAAAGATTTCCCCCCTGTCTCCTCCTATTTCATCTATAATTCCGGCTACCAATCCTAGATGGTCTAGATTCTGAACTTCAATTTCTGTTGATTGAGTCATGGCACAACAACGCCCGCCGCGAGAGGGGTCAAACAATTCCTATTTTCTCCTAATTAGGGCTCTCAATACCCCCTTGCGGGTACCCAAAAAAGCCTCACTCTCTAAGTATTTTTACTCAAGCCTCTGGAGCGGGACAGCTTATGTGACAGTTGAGGGTGCGGAATGTGGGTTTCAAGCTTGGCTCGATTTGCACTGGTTTGGAGCGTTAGGCTAGGGTGAACCATTGGGATTTGTCCACCTCGACACTCGGAACGGTAAAGGATGGCGAAGCGGTGGCGAAAAAGGGCGAAGATGGAATTATTAGGGTTTAGGCGCTCGTTTTTTGTTTGGGGTATCTATGATAAGAAATTATTCAATCGATCGGGTGACATTCTAGGCTATGATTTCCCTGACTATAGTTATTTCTCTACATTAAGGAAAATCTACGATGACAACCTTTCCCATCGATTTGAGTGCCTATAAACCCATCAGTCTCGACCCCAGTAACCCCACCCTCACCGACGACCAAAGAAGCGCCCTAAAAGCCAATATTCAACTCTGTCGCGATGCTATCATCTTTTTTACTGCCACGGGTGCGGCCCGGGGTGTGGGTGGACACACCGGCGGCCCCTACGATACCGTCCCGGAAGTGGTGATTCTCGATGCTCTTTTCCGCAGTCAACCTAGTCAATTTGTACCAATTTTCTTCGATGAAGCGGGACACCGCGTCGGTACTCAATATCTCATGTCTGCGTTAGAAGGTTCTTTACCCCCAGAACAATTAATGCACTACCGCGAGGCTAATTCTAAACTCCCCGGACACCCGGAATTAGGATTAACCCCCGGCGTAAAATTTAGTTCTGGCCGTTTAGGACATATGTGGCCCTACGTTAACGGTGTCGCTTTAGCTAACCCCGGAAAAACCGTTTTTTGTTTAGGTTCCGATGGTTCTCAACAGGAAGGCAATGACGCGGAAGCTGCCCGTTTAGCCGTGGCTCAACACATCAATGTTAAGCTGATTATTGATGATAATGATGTGACGATTGCTGGTAATCCTTCCAAATATTTACCTGGTTATGATGTGGCTAAAACTCTCGCCGGCCATGGCGTAAAAGTGTTAGTGGGAGATGGGGAAGATATCGATAGTTTGTATCGCAATATCTGTGAAGCAATTAATACTCCTGGCCCGATTGCGATTATTAATAAACGTCCCATGTGTCCCGGAATTGAAGGTTTAGAAGGTTCTAACCACGGTCATGATGTGATTTCTGTACCCTTGGCTTTGAAATATTTAGAGGCAAAAGGACACAGTGCCGCCCTGGAATATCTCAACAGTATTAAGAAGCCTTCTAATGACTATAAATTCCTCGGTTCTGGGGATAAATGGGGTTCTAACCGCAACGTTTTCGGCGAAGCGGTAGTCAGTCTTTTAGGCAAAATGAGCGAAGAAGAACGCAAGGCTAAGGTATTAGTAGTGGATAGCGATTTAGAAGGTTCCTGCGGCCTGAAAATTATCCACGATAAACATCCCGAAGTGTTTATTCCTTCTGGTATTATGGAACGGGGCAATCTTTCGGCGGCCGCCGGTTTTGGTATGGAAAAAGGTAAACAGGGAATTTTCGCCACCTTTGCCGCTTTTCTAGAAATGTGTATTTCTGAAATCACCATGGCGCGTTTGAATTATTCTAATCTTTTATGTCATTTTTCCCATTCCGGTATCGATGACATGGCAGATAATACCTGTCACTTTGGTTTGAATAATTTCTTTGCCGATAATGGACTAGATGACGGTTACGAAACCCGTCTTTATTTTCCGGCCGATGCGGCACAAATGACCGCTTGTGTCGAGGCAACTTTCCATCAACCCGGTTTACGTTTTATCTTCTCGACTCGTTCTAAAACTCCCAATATTCTTGATACTAACGGTCATAATTTCTTTGGCGATGGTTATACCTTTGTCCCTGGAAAAGATGAAGTAATTCGGGAAGGCACTGCCGGTTATATCATCAGCTTTGGCGATGGTTTATACCGCGCTTTAGATGCAGTGGAACGTCTAAAACAAGAAGGGATCGACGTGGGTTTAATTAATAAATCTACTCTCAATGTAGTGGATGAAGAAATTATCGCTAAAGTTGGTAGTTCTCCCTTTGTTTTAGTGGTAGAAGCATTTAACCGTCGCACGGGTTTAGGTAGCCGTTATGGTTCTTGGTTACTCGAACGCGGTTTAACTCCTAAATACGCCTACATCGGTACTCACCATGAAGGTTGTGGCGGTTTATGGGAACAATTCCCTCATCAAGGTATCGACCCAGTTGGTATCATTAGTAAAGTTAAATCTTTAATCGCTTAGATAGTATTTTAGGGGGGAATTAATCAGTTATCAGTTATCAGTTATCAGTTATCAGTCATCAGTTATCAGTTATCAGTTATCAGTGAACAGTAATCAGTGAGTAGTAATCATACCAAATCCGTTGAGTAACGCACAGAAAACGGGTTTCTTTGAGAAACCCGTTTTCTACTCATGCAAAAGGCAAAACGGAGAATAAATAATCAGTTTTTAATAACTGGATTTAGTATCAGTCATCAGTGAGCAGTCATCAGTCATCAGTAATCAGTGAACATCTTTAATAATTAAGATTTTAGCTTGGTTGAGAGTTTGAACATTTGTACTAAAATTTCCCAGACGCAGTTTAAATCCCTGACAGCTTATAAACTTTAGCCGCTTAAATCGCACCATTGAGGGGAAATCCCCCTGAACTAGGTACGGTAAGCCCCTAGAAGCCAACAAACCGGTCAATCTAGAATAGTCTCAAGGGTATAAAAGTAATCTCTTATAGAAAATGCAGCCAACCAATCCACAACAATTTACAGAAAAAGCTTGGGAGGCAATCGTCAAAACGCCGGACATTGCCAAACAGAACAGCCAGCAACAAATCGAAAGCGAACATCTAATGAAAGCCCTTCTTGAACAGGAGGGATTAGCGGGCAGTGTCTTTAGTAAAGCTAATATTAGTCTAGCCCGTTTGCGGGATCGAACCGATGATTTTATCCGTCGTCAACCGAAAATATCTAACCCTGGCGACTCGATTTATTTAGGTCGTAGTTTAGATAGTTTACTCGATCGAGCGGAAAATTATCGCCGAGAATTTGGAGATGACTTTATCTCGATCGAGCATTTAATTTTAGGTTACGCTAAAGATGATCGCTTCGGTAAAAATATTTTTCAAGAATTCGGACTTACCGAAAACAAACTCAAAGAAATTATTCAACAAATCAGAGGTAGTCAAAAAGTGACCGATCAGAATCCAGAAGGCAAATATGAGGCCCTAGAAAAATACGGGCGAGATCTCACCCAATTGGCACGGGAAGGTAAATTAGACCCCGTAATTGGACGGGATGACGAAATCCGTCGCACGATTCAAATTCTCTCTCGCAGAACTAAAAATAACCCAGTTTTAATCGGGGAACCGGGAGTAGGAAAAACCGCCATTGTCGAAGGATTAGCCCAGCGGATTATTAACCGCGATGTACCAGAATCTCTGTTAGATCGTACTCTTATTTCTCTCGATTTAGGCGGCTTAATTGCGGGAGCAAAATATCGCGGGGAATTTGAGGAAAGATTAAAAGCTGTCCTCAAAGAAGTCACCGAGTCCCAAGGCAATATCATCATGTTTATTGATGAAATTCATACCGTTGTCGGTGCGGGAGCCACTCAAGGGGCAATGGATGCGGGCAATTTATTAAAACCAATGTTAGCCCGGGGTGAATTGCGTTGTATCGGAGCTACTACCCTCGATGAGTACCGCAAATATATCGAAAAAGATGCGGCGTTAGAAAGACGCTTCCAAGAGGTTTTAGTAGATGAACCAAATGTGGTCGATACTATTTCGATTCTTCGCGGTCTTAAAGAACGTTATGAGGTGCATCATGGGGTAAAAATTGCCGATAATGCTTTAGTGGCAGCGGCACTGCTTTCTAATCGTTATATTAGCGATCGCTTTTTGCCCGATAAGGCCATTGATTTAGTTGATGAAGCGGCAGCCAAATTGAAGATGGAAATCACCTCTAAACCGGAAGAACTCGATGAAATTGATCGCAAAATTCTCCAGTTAGAAATGGAAAAACTTTCCCTGCAACGGGAATATGATCCAGCTTCGCGAGAACGGTTAGAAAAGTTAGAAAAAGAACTGGCTAACTTCAAGGAAGAACAATCGGGATTAAATGCCCAATGGCAAGGAGAAAAAGAGATTATCGATAAAGTTCGTGGGGTTAAAAAATCGATTGAACAGGTTAATCTCAAAATTCAGCAGTTAGAACGAGATCCTAACATAGATTTAGGTAAAATGGGTGAGTTGCGCTATGGTAAAATTCCCGAACTTCAGAATCAACTCAAAGAACTCGAAAGTCAATTAGCCGACAAACAAACCACCGGTAAAAGTTTATTAAGGGAAGAAGTTCTCGAATCGGATATCGCCGAAATTATCTCGAAATGGACGGGAATTCCTCTCAATAAATTAATCGAATCGGAAAAAGAAAAACTCCTCAATCTTGAAGACGAATTACACGAAAGTGTCATCGGCCAAGAGGAAGCAGTCACAGCCGTAGCCGAAGCGATTCAACGTTCCCGCGCCGGTTTATCGGATCCCAACCGTCCCACGGCCAGCTTTATTTTCCTCGGTCCGACGGGTGTTGGTAAGACAGAATTGGCGAAAGCTTTAGCACGCAATCTCTTTGACACGGAAGAGGCTCTAGTTCGCATCGATATGTCGGAATATATGGAAAAACACAGCGTTTCCCGTCTCATGGGCGCGCCTCCGGGATACGTCGGCTACGATGAAGGGGGACAATTAACCGAGGCAATCCGGCGTCGTCCCTACTCTGTCATCCTCTTTGATGAGATTGAAAAAGCCCATCCCGACGTTTTTAACGTTATGTTACAAATCCTTGACGATGGGCGCTTAACCGACTCTCAAGGTCATCTGGTTGATTTCAAAAATACAATCATTATTATGACCAGTAATATCGGTTCTCAATACATTTTAGACGTGGCTGGTGATGAGTCTCGTTATGAGGAAATGCAGGCCCGGGTGATGGAAGCAATGCGGAATAGTTTCCGTCCCGAATTCCTCAATCGTATCGATGAAACGATCATTTTCCACAGCCTACAAAAAGCGCAACTGCGATCGATTGTCAAACTACAGTTAGCCAATCTCAGCGACCGCTTGATGGAACAAAAATTAGCCCTGAAATTTGCCGATATTGCCCTCGATTATCTGGCAGAAATTGGTTATGATCCAGTCTATGGTGCGCGACCCTTAAAACGGGCAGTACAAAGATATGTAGAAACTCCGATCGCTAAGGCAATTCTGCGCGGCGAATTCAAAGGGGGAGACACGATTTTTGTCGATGTGGCCGATGAAAGATTGACCTTTAAACGGTTAGCTTCCCCGGTAGTAACTGCTTAATTAAGTAAGGGTGGGCAATGCTCACCCTTTGATTATTATGGAAGCATGGGATTTTTGCTTGAATCTGTGACTGTAACACTGTTTGCACCACGTCAAAGACCCGAAGGTCAATGCGGATGGAGGGACTCGAACCCACACATCAAAGACACTAGAACCTAAATCTAGCGCGTCTACCAATTCCGCCACATCCGCAAATATGTCACAGTATTCTATCATAGCATAAGATACTATAGGAAAGATAAAATTTTTTATTCTTAATAATTTTATGCTCTTAGGTTTTGTCTTTCAGTCTCCTGGCCCCGTCCTCTGGGAAATCGGACCAATTTCGGTGCGCTGGTATGGATTTCTCATCGCTATGGCGGTGTTATTGGGTGTCACCCTCTCCCAGTACCTCGCCCAAAAAAGAGCGATCAATCCCGATTTAATCGCTGATTTGGCCATTTGGTTGGTAGTGGGGGCTATACCTGCAGCCCGTCTGTACTATGTTCTCTTTCAGTGGCAAGAATACGCACAAAATCCCGCTGATATTATCGCCATTTGGAAGGGAGGTATCGCCATTCACGGGGCAATTATCGGGGGTTTGCTGGCAGCCCTAATCTTTGCCCGCATTAATCGGGTTTCTCTTTGGCAATTACTCGATCTAGTCGCACCTTCAGTTATTCTCGGTCAAGCGATCGGACGTTGGGGTAACTTTTTTAATTCGGAAGCTTTTGGCAGTCCGACTAATTTACCTTGGAAGTTGTTTATTCCTCCCGCTAGTCGTCCTTTAGAATATATCACCGTCGATTATTTTCACCCCACCTTTCTCTACGAATCTCTTTGGAATCTGGCAGTTTTTGCCCTACTCATCTATCTATTTTTCTGGGGTTTAAAACACCCCAGTAAATTAAAAATTGGCACCCTTACCCTAGTCTATTTTATCGCCTACAGTCTAGGTAGATTCTGGATCGAGGGACTACGCACCGATAGTTTAATGTTTGGGCCTCTGAAAATGGCACAAATAATTAGTTTAGGAGCGATCGCTGTCGGTCTTTTCGGTTTATTCTGGTTATATAAACTGCAGCGTCCTTTACCGGATGTGGTGGCGACCGTCAGTTATAATCAAAAGTTACCCTAGCTAACCCTGACAATGGATCTAGTAACGATTTTTCAACAGGTTTTAAACGGTTTATCGATCGGTAGTGTCTATGCTATTTTTGCCCTCGGTTACACTTTGATTTTTTCCATTTTAGGGATTATCAATTTTGCCCATGGCGCAATTTTTACCCTCGGTGCCTATTTTACCTATGCTCTAGCGGGGGGAGTTTTCGGTTTTAATGGTTTATTAGCTAATGCCAAATTACCCTTTTCCTTACCCTTTTTTTTGGCACTTTTGCTAGGCTGTATCCTTTCAGGTTTCACCTCGGTTCTTCTGGAAAGATTAGCCTTTAAACCCCTCCGGGTAAGGGGTTCCGATTCTCTCTTAACTCTGGTTTCTAGCCTAGGGGCAGCCGTGGTGATTGTCAATGTTATTCAATACTTATTCGGGGCAGAAATTTATACTTTTCCCGATGATATTTATGGCAATCTTCCCCCCGCAATCAATTTTGGTACAGCCGATCGCCCGGTGGCAATTCGTACAATTCAGATTATTATTTTTCTGGTTTCAGCAGTTATGGTAGCTTTACTGACTTATTGGGTTAATTTTACCAAAATGGGCAAAGCTTTACAAGCGGTAGCTGAAGATGTTACCACTGCCAGTTTGTTGGGGATCAATCCCGAAAAATTTATCGTGATTACCTTTTTTATTAGTGGTGCCTTGGCAGGTTTAGCAGGAACTTTAGTCGGTTCTAGTGTTAGTATCGCTGGCCCCTATTTCGGTATTGCTTTCGGATTAAAAGGTTTAGGAGTGATTGTTTTAGGAGGATTGGGAAGTATCCCCGGAGCGGTAATCGGTGGTTTATTATTGGGTATTGCCGAAGCTTTTGTTCCCGCAGAATATTCCGGTTATCGAGAGGCGATCGCTTTTGCTATTCTCTTTATTATGTTGTTAGTTCGTCCCCAAGGTTTACTAGGAAGAAAGTTAATTCAAAAAGTCTAAGTCGGTTTAATTAGCCCCCAGAAAAACTGTTTTTCCCGACAAAGAAGATTGATAGGCAGCGTAGGCCACTTCTAGGGCATAAAGACTGGCTTGGGGAGTAACATAAAGGGGAATCCGATCGAACAGATAATCTAGCACCATGGCGGTATCTTTGGCAAAAAGACCGCGACGGGTTTCCACTTCTAAAGCTTGGCTACCTTCACTATTAATTAACTGCCCTTTTTCCCCTTCAAAAATTAAGCTGCCCGTCTCGCCATGAATAGTGAAAGTTCGCTCATTTTGCCAAAAAACTTCGCCTTTGCCGTAGGTAACTTCGGCAATTAAGCCATTTTTAAATAATAACTGCGCCTCACACAAACAGGCCAGAAAATAATCGGATTCCGGGGCATTCCAATAACGACAATGACAGGATACGGACTCCACTTCCCCAAATAAATTAGTAAAGCGATGGATACGAGAAAGGGCAGCGATCAAAGGAAAACCGAATAAATCCCGATGAAATGTCCAGCGCCGGGGTGCTGGTCTGCCAGGGGCGATTGTGGTATAACGGGCTAGGTGGATATTGCCGAGGCTGGCTAAATACTGCTGTTGGGTTTGATGGAGTCCCCCCAACAGTTCAATATGTTCGACGTGCAGTAATTTGTTCTCGGTTTCGGCTAGGGTGATTAATTCTGCTGCCTCTTTCGGGTGGAAAGCTAGGGGATACTCGACGATAACGTGCTTACCAGATTTTAAGGCAGTACGGGCGATCGAGGCATGGGCCTGATTAACATTGGCAATGACAATCAGATCGAGATCAGGATGACTGGCCAGGCTTAGTGCCGAATCTAGGGCAGAAATTTGGTATTTTTGCGAGAAATTAGCGATCGATTCGGCACTATTACCGCTAACATACAAAAGCTGGGCGCGATTATCGGCTTGCCAGCTTTCAGCGCGACGTTGAGCGGCGAACCCTGTGCCAACTATACCAATTTTTAAGGGACGATGAGAAGTCATCAGGGGCATTCTGGCGACATTAATTATCGGGAAGTGGGCTGTGGGGTGCGGGGTGCGGGGAGATGGGGTGCAGGGTGTGGGGTGTGGGGTGTGGGGTGTGGGGAGATAGGGGAATTTCAACTAATACCCCAAAACCCTAAAACCCCAACTCCCTAAAACCCCAACTCTCAACTCCTGAATACTTTCTCCTGAATACTTTCTCCTGAATTCTGCCTTTCCCCGCTTTATCTTGGCAATTAACCTATCTATTATCTCAAAAATAGCGCCCTAAAAGATGTGGGAGGGTGAATTCGTATTTTTAATGGGCAACGCCAATTTTTTGCTCCTGTTTAGGCCCTAGATATTCTAAACCGCGATCGGTTGTCGGGGAGCATGACGACTAGGGGAAACCACCACGGGAGTTGGCGACACTGTACAGGTTAATTCTAGAGACTGTTCTAAACTAACCACCCGATTGAGTTGTTGCCATTCAGTGCCAAAAGGAGGCATCGCTAGAGCGCAGGCTTTCCAATGAGCTTCGACGGGAACATCTAGTTGTTGACAAGTGCCACCGCGCCGACCTTGGGTTTGATAGTATCGGCAGTATCGACAGGAAGAAGTAAGAAAGTTTGCGGCTTGCATGGGTTGGCTTTAAAAGGAAGATGATTATAAGGAACTCAAGGGATGACTCTCTTTTCGCTCTGTGTAATATTGTCCTACCCCGTGCCAAGGGTATTTTCCTGACTAGCATAGCTACAACTGATATGCCATATAGTTTCTAGTGATCCCCAAAAAAAATTTTATTTTTAGAATCTTTTAATAGTTACTTTGCAAAAAGCAGCACTGTCGCAAAACTGAAGAGTTTAACTCAGTTGTGTCTGAGGTTATTGGGTCTAGTATCGGCGATAACAAAGCGGGGATCAAGCCTTAGCTCGATAGAATTGATGAATACAGGTTCAATTAAGACAGAAAAGATAGTCCTATTGATTCCTGACTCAAAACCACTCTTTCCACAATAGTATTAAAAAATTGAATCTTTTACCCCGCCCGACTGGGCAAAACAAAAAGCACAACATTGCCAACGCTCAAGCTCTCCAGAGGGACTGGGAGACTGACAACGAGGACAAATCGGCCAGGATCGAGTTCTATGACGTATTTTCTGGCTCCAACTCTCTAAAGCGTCCGGTTGCTGGGGATTTTCTGGCGGTTTTTCTGGGACAACATAACTAGGATGATCTCTGAGGGAATTAGGGGCGATCGCTTCTAGGGGAATTAACTGACTATCTTGCTGCCAACGGGCAGCAGAAAAGCGGATATCGCTCAAGGGAGTCTCTAACTGACTATTAAGCCGTTTTAATAAGCTATAGCGTTGTAAAGACAATTCCTGCGCTAAAGCGGCGCTACTGGTAGCCACCGATAAAACCCCGCGATTGAGGGAAAAAGGCCGGGTTTGCTCAAGCAGACGGGGATTAATAATTTTTGGCCATAATTGCAGCACTTGATCATAGTGGCGATATTCTTCCCAACCCGCCTGTTGAGTAATAGTCGCCAAAATTTTGGCAAGAGAATGTAAAGACATAGAGAAAATCTAGGGAATACCACGATACACTAGGACGAAAAAACCTGCTAACTTTTCAGCATAACCTTTAATATCCTTGCCCTAGATATCCGCCATGAAATCCGATCAATCCCCATCCCCCCAAGATTCCCCTCTCTCGATCGTCCATCAACCCAGTTCAGCCATTGATCCCACTCAGGAACCAGAACAGCTGGAAGCCGCTATTATTAACGTCTATCCCCCAGCTAAAGATGTCTTTTTTACCCCTTGGGGTATCGGGGCAATGGCGATCTTTTTAATTGCTAATATTCTCCTCAGTCTCAATCAATGGTTAACCACCACCCCCCCCACCCCGAGGAAAGCTGAGAATTCCCTGCTGGGGCAGCGCAAAAATAACTCCCGCCACCTCGATCGATTGATAGCGATCGCTCGTCCAGTGCAGAAAACTCCTCAAACCAGTCCGATCGCTAATATTCCCGCTGCTCCCGTTAAAACTAGCCCGATCGCTAACATTCCCGCCCCAGCAGTGGTTCAGAGTCCCCCCAGCGCTAGAAATCTGACTAATGCCCTCTTACCGCCGAATCCGCCACCGTCCCCAATGCCGGCCCATCAATTATCCGTCAGTAAACTCAAGCAATCTTTACCCGTCGCCCCCCCGGACCCCGGCACTCCGCCAGTATCTTCCCTAGTTTCCGCACCACCGCCCCCCCCGCCCCAAGTCACCCCTGCACCCTCGACCGCGATCATTAACGAACGAATGTTAGAGGAATTACGCCAAAGAGAAGAATCACCCGCTAATTTACCGTTTTTTCAACGGGAAAAAGCCCGTCGTCTGGCTAATCAAAACCCACGGGATGCCACGGAGTTAATGAAACAGTTACCGCCAGAATTACAAGTATCCCCTTCTCCCTCTCCCAGTAGTCCGGCACCTTCAGAAACAGCCAATCCGTCCCAGTCCCCCGTCCCTAGTTCTATCATTATTGATAGGAGCGGCACTTCGGTAAACTATTAGGGTTGGTATCGGGAGGACGGTAATGGGTTTGTTTGAGCGCATGGGCCAAGCAATTCGCGCCCAAGTCAATAGTCTGATTCAGGAAAATCAAGATCCAGAGAAACTACTGGAAAAGGCGATCTTGGAGATGGAAGGGGAATTGATACAAATGCGACAAGCCCTGGCGGCAGCCGTCGCTACCCAGAAACGCACCGAGCGCCAACGACAACAACAGGAAAAAGCCGCTCAAACTTGGCACGAACGCGCCCAATTAGCCCTACATCACGGTAACGAGGAACTCGCCCGCCAGGCTCTCAGCCAATGGCAAACCTATCAAAGTCAGATCGCCCCCCTACAAACCTCCCTGCAACAACAAACGGCTATTATACAAAAGTTAAAGAAAGAACTCTTGACAATTGAAGGCAAATATGCTGACATGAAAGCACAGAAAAGCCTTTATCTGGCCAGATTGCGATCGGCGAGTGCCAGTCAAAAAGCCCAAGAAATTATGGGCAGTTTGAACAGCAGTCAGATGGGGACTATTTTCGAGAAATTAGAAGCAAAAGTCCTAGAAGCCGAATCCCAAGCCGATTTAATCCACTATAAAGACCCCTTAGAGCGACAATTCCAAGATTTAGAGGGACAAAAACAAATTGAAGCGGAATTACTCAAGTTAAAACAAGAAAACTTGGATGAGTGATGTGGGAAGTGGGGTGTAGGGTGTGGGGTGTGGGGTGTAGGGTGTAGGGTGTGGGGTGTGGGGAAGGAAACTCCTAACACCTAACTCCTATCCCCTAACCTAGCTCTCGTGGTTTATATTGGAAAATAAGCCGTTAGGCAACATGGGAAATTTTAAGAACAGTTAACTGATTTAGTACACACCGAGAGGAACAAGAGCGTCATGGGTTTATTCGATCGCCTTAGCCGAGTTGTCCGAGCTAACCTCAATGATATGGTGAGCAAGGCTGAAGATCCAGAAAAAATGCTGGAACAAGCTGTCAGTGATATGCAAGAGGATCTAGTACAGGTACGTCAAGCGGTCGCTAGAGCGATCGCCGAACAACGACAAACGGAACAAAAATACAGCAAAGACCAGTCAGAAGCCAATAAATGGGAACAAAGAGCCAAATTAGCCCTTTCTAAAGGGGATGAAAACCTCGCCCGGGAAGCTCTTAAACGCAAGAAAGATTTCACGGAAACCGCCGCCATTCTCAAAAATCAACTGGATCAGCAAACGGTACAGGTAGAAAGTCTAAGAAAAAACTTGATTGCACTCGAAAGTAAGATTTCTGAGGCAAAAACCAAGAAAAATATGTTAGTAGCTCGCTCCAGAGCCGCAAAAGCTAACGAAGAAATCCAAAAAACCCTCGGCAGTATCGATACCAGTAGTTCCATGTCCGCTTTTGAGCGCATGGAAGAAAAAGTTATGCAGATAGAAGCCCGTAGTCAAGCGATCGGTGAAATCACTGGTAGCGACATGGAACGTCAATTCGCTGCACTAGAATCGGGCAGCGATGTGGATGATGAATTAGCACTGCTAAAAGCACAAATGTCCGGGGGAGCATTACCCGGTACAACTTCTAGTCAACCCACTTTACCCCAAGCAACCACCGTCAGAGATTCGGCAGTGGATGCGGAATTAGAGGAATTGCGATCGAAGTTAAAAGAACTGTAAAACTTTGAGAGCGTCGAGACGTACTATCTATGGTACGTCTCTATTTATTAATTTTGTCGTTGAGATAGGGAATATTAATTGCTAGTCATAATTAACCATCACTATTAGGCGGGATGATTTATCTAATTTACGTTCCTCAATTATCGAAGTAATTGCCTTACAAAAAAGAGCCGAACAACAGTACAAACAAGCACAAGCTGAGGTTTTAAAATGGGAAGAAAGAGTTAAACTCGCTCTAGATAAAGGTGATGAGTCTTTGGCACAAGAAGCTAATATAAGGAAAAAACATCACATTAATACCGCAAATATTATTAAAAATCAACTGGAAAAACTGAATATCCAAGTTGATAAACTGAAAGAAAAATTGCCAATTTTAGAAAGGAAGATTAACGAAAAAAGTATCGGCAGTATAGATACTATCATTGACAAGGCAGTTTTTGAAGTCCCAGAGGAAAAAGTTATACAATGGCAATATCCTAGTCAAATTTATGACGAATTGGACGGGATAGCAATCGAAAAGAAATTACCAAGATTAGACATGGCCGAAATAATCACTTTACAAAAAAGAGCCGAACAACAATACAATAAAGAACTAGCGGAAATTTTAAAATGGGATAGGAGAGCTAAATTAGCTAGATATGAAGTAGATTATTCCCTTGTTAGAGAGGCTTTTAGACAAAAAGAGAATCATATTAATATCGCCAATATTATCAAAAGTCAGATCGAACAAATTAAAACTCAAGTCGATACTTTACAAAAAAACTTAACTATTTTTGAGAATGGGAACAATAGTATTTACAATTCAGCTTTTGAGCGCATGGAAGCAAAATTTATGCAGTCAGAAGCCAGTAGTCAAGCTGACGGTGAATTGGTTGACATCGATCCACTAGAAGCGGGTAGCGATGTGGATGATGAATTAGCACTGCTAAAAGCACAAATGTCCGGGGGAATATTACCCAGTACAACTTCTAATCAACGCGATTTACCCCCAGCAAATACCGTCAGGGATTCGGTAGTAGATGCAGAATTAGAGCAATTGCGATCGAAGTTAAAAGAACTGTAAAACTTTGAGATTGTCGAGATGTATTACAGCCCTTCTCATCAATATGAAGTATAGCCTAATCTGGTATCTAAGGACGAAGATCGGCTAATGTTAACCGTTTCGACGTTTCCCAGAACGAAAACATTGTACCTCATCATTAGGAAAAAATCCTAAACAATGGCGCTCCAAACCCTTTAATTCTGAAGATAATCCTAAGATTTACCCCGAAAAAGAGCCAGAAAGGTGAGGATAGCTAGGATGGAAGTGAAAAGCAATTTTGACTCGAAATTATCCCAAGGGATCGATCGCATTTAACGAAACCCTTACCCTAACAGCATAAGACAAGAGAAGGACTTATTAAGGAGAAACCCAGCCATGAAAATCGGCGTAATCAAAGAAAGTGACCAAGGCGAGGCGCGGGTGGCGCTAGTGCCGGATACCGTCGCCCGTTTAGTCAAGGCGGGATTTGAGGTAATTGTCGAAAATGGGGCGGGAATTAGTGCCAACTTTGCCGATAGTGCCTATAGTGCCGTGGGAGCCGCCCTGAGCGAAAACAGCGAATATATCTATGAAACTGCCGATGTTATTCTCAAAGTCGTCCCTCCTAGCGATAGCGAGATCGATCGCCTGAAAAGTGGAGGTATCCTCATCGGCTTTCTCGATCCCCTGCGTCAACCCCGGCGCATTGCCAAATTAGCCGATCGCGGGATCACCGCTTTGAGCATGGAATTAATTCCCCGCAGTAGTCGCGCCCAGAGTATGGATGCCCTCTCCTCTCAGGCTAACCTCGCCGGTTACAAAGCGGTACTCCTCGCCGCCGTGCAACTGCCGAAAATGTTCCCGATGATGACTACCGCCGCCGGTACGATCGCCCCGGCCAAAGTGCTGGTATTGGGGGCAGGAGTTGCTGGATTGCAAGCTTGCGCTACCGCCCGCCGTTTGGGGGCAGTGGTGGAGGCTTTTGATATTCGTCCCCAAGTCAAAGAAGAAGTGCAGAGTGTCGGGGCGAAATTTATTGAAATGCCCCTGGAAGAAGATACCGTCGCCGATAACGGTTACGCCAAAGAGGTTTCTCTTAGCACACAGGAGCGCATTTGTCAAGCCCTAGCCGAACCAATTAAGCGGGCTGATGTGGTGATCACCACCGCCCAAGTACCGGGGAAACAGGCCCCGCTGCTAGTCACCAAAGAAATGATCGCCACCATGAAAGCGGGATCGGTAATCGTTGATTTAGCGGCGGAACAGGGGGGAAATTGCGCCTACACCCAACCGGGACGAGAAATCATCGAAAATGGGGTAAAAATCGTCGGAGCCGTTAATCTTCCTGCCACAGTGGCCACCAATGCCAGCCAGATGTATGCCAAAAACCTGCAAATGCTGCTACAGCTTTTAGTCAGCAAAGAGGGCAGTTTAAACCTCGATTTTGCCGATGACATCATTGATAGTGCCTGTGTCACCCACGCCGGCGAAATCCGCAACCAACGCATTAAATCCGCCCTCAGTGAACAGTTATCCGCTTTTTAGCTATCAGGAGTCAGGAGTCAGGAGGCAGAAGGCAGAAGGCAGAAGGCAGAAGGTAGAAGGCAGCTTTATTCTCCCCACACCCCACACCCCACACCCCACACCCCACACCC